>OMFR01000452.1_pt1 | contig 23026 bp, 19 predicted proteins | sample 1645691 | NCBI WGS metagenome assembly OMFR01 (sample SAMEA103958132, study PRJEB25191) | human gut metagenome | biome: human-associated habitat [ENVO:00009003]; feature: intestine environment [ENVO:2100002]; material: feces | place: Germany | collected 2013/2015
AACAAAAGCTGCCCGGACGGCTGGCCGCCAGCTCCTCCAGCAGCGCCTCGCGCCGCCCGGTCACGCCGACCCGGTATCCTTCGGCCGCAAGGCGTTCGGCCAACGCCCGGCCGATGCCGGAAGTGGCCCCGATGACAATCGCTCGTTTCATGGAAACAAAGTTAACGGGTGCGCCCCAAAAAAACGTTGACGCAGATCAAGAAATCAGCGGACACGGCGGCGGATGCGGCTCAACGTCTCGGGACGCACGCCCAGATAGGAGGCCAGTTCCCGCAGGGGAACGAGCTGCAACACGTCGGGACAACGCTCCGTCAGGGCCTCGTAGCGTTGCTGCGGCGAGGCGGCATAGCGGTCCAGCAGGCGTTCGTAAACCTCGGCCAGCATGTGTTCGGCCAGCCTGCGGCCCAGCCGCTCGCAGGCGGCATCGGTGCGGTAGAAGGTTTCGAGCCGTTCGCCGGGAACAAGCAGGGCCTCGGCGCCGCACATCGCCCCGATCGTCACCTGCGACGGCGCATCGACGCACATCGAGATATAGTCGCCGACGAACTCTCCGGCAAAGGCGTAACCCACGACATGCTCCTCTCCCGCGACGTCGGCGTGCACGTAACGGAAAGCGCCCTGCACGACCAGTCCGCAGCGGTGGCTGCGGAGTCCCTGCCCGGAGAGGCGTTCGCCGCGGGCGAAACGCCGTACGACGCCCTCGCGGCGGATAAAGGCGGCGAGTTCCGAAAATTCGGCCTCCGTTATGTAGCGGTTGAAATTCACGGCCGTAAAGATAATCCATCAATTTGGGAGAACCAAACGAAGGCATCAAACATGCTCTGCCTCGCGGCCTTCGCGCTGCTCTGGATCGCCGGTCCCGGGCGGTATGCCGCCGACAGCCGGATCGCCCGGCGGCTCTGCACCCGGCCCCCTGAAAGCCATTCGCACGCCGTCGGCACGCCACCTCGCAGACAAACGCCGCTCCGCTGGCCCGGATTTTGCCGCCCGGAAAGAAAAACCACACCGTCATGGCTCCGAAAACCAAAACTCCCGACCGGCTCACCGTCGAAGAACGCCGCGAACTTCCCGCATCGGCGTTCGGAATCCCCGAAACGCGCGAATTCCCGCTCGTCGACGCAGCGCACATCCGCGCGGCGGAAGCCTATTTCCGTTACGCGCCCGACGACAGGAAAGCCGCCCTGGCGCGCCGCATTCTCGCCCGCGCCCGCGAAATGGGCGTCGACGTCCGCAGCCGTGTGATCCGCGGCTGGGCCGGGGAGGCGTAGGAACCGAAAAAATCGCTATCTTTGTCTGCACGGGCCGCCGAAAGACCCGTGCGGATAGATATGGAAACAATCACCGAATTTCTCATCGACTGGGGCTACTGGGGCCTCTTCCTCTCGGCGCTGATCGCCGGAAGCGTCCTGCCTTTCAGCTCCGAGGCGGTGATGGTGGTGCTCGCAGGCATGGGGCTTGATCCCGTGGGATGCGTCGTCGCGGCCGCGCTGGGCAACACGCTCGGCGGCATGACCTGCTACTGGATCGGGACGCTGGGCAAGACCGAATGGATCACCCGGCTGGGTGTCTCGACGCGCCAACTGGCCCGGGCGCGGAAATTCCTCTCGGGACGCGGGGCGCTGATGGCCTTCTTCGCCTTCCTGCCCACCATCGGCGAGGCCATCGCCATCGTGCTGGGACTGATGCGCAGCAACGTGTGGCTGACCGGCGGCGCGATGCTCGCGGGCAAGACCCTGCGTTACATTGTCGTACTGGCGACCTTCCGGGGCGCCCTATCCCTTTTCTGATATGGAAATTCGCAAAACCGAAACCCCTTCGCGGGAACTGTTGCTGCTGGCCGACGAGGTCGAAGCCTCGGTGGCCGACTACATCGGCCGCGGAACGTGCTACGCCGCCTGCGACGACGGCCGGATCGTCGGACAGTACGTGCTGATCCACACGCGGCCCTTCACGGCCGAGGTCGTGAATATCGCCGTCGTGCCCGACCGTCAGCGGCAGGGCATCGCCACGGCCCTTTTGGCCCACGCCGTCGACACGGCCCGCCGGGCGGGGTTCCGCCTGCTCGAAATCGGCACGGGCAATTCGGGATTCGGGCAGATCGCCCTCTACGAACGCTGCGGATTCGTCCGCTGCGGCATCGACGTAGACTATTTCCGCAAGCACAGCCCTACGCCGATCTTCGAAAACGGCGTGGAGTGCCGCCACATGGTGCGCCTGCGCATGGAGTTCATGTAACCATGTCCGTTTCGTGGAACCCCTGGCACGGATGCCGGAAAATCAGCGAAGGCTGCCGCAACTGCTATGTCTACCGGCAGGACAGCCGCCACGACAAAGACAGCCGCGAAGTGCGGCAGACGGCGATGTTCGACCGTCCGGTGCGCCGTAGCCGCGACGGACGGTTCAAGGTCCCCGCCGGCGAGATGGTCTACACCTGCTTCACATCGGATTTTCTGCTGGAGGAGGCCGACGCCTGGCGTGCCGAGGCCTGGGAGATGATGCGCATCCGCCACGACCTGCGGTTCCTCTTCTTCACCAAGCGCATTGACCGGCTGGCCGCCGTACTGCCGCCCGACTGGGGCGACGGATATGAGAATGTCGTCATCGGCTGCACGGTCGAAAATCAGGCGATGGCCGATTACCGGCTGCTGCTGTTCCTCGCGACGCCGGTCCGCCACCGGCTCATCGTCTGCGCCCCGCTGCTGGGACCGCTCGACATCGCACGCTATCTCTCGCCCGCCGTCGAGGAGGTCTCGGCGGGCGGCGAATCGGGCAACGAGGCCCGGCCGTGCGACTACGCCTGGGTGCTCGGGCTGCGTGAACAGTGCGTGGCGGCAGACATCTCCTTCTGCTTCCACCAGACCGGGGCGCGGTTCGTAAAAGACGGGCGCATGTACCGCATCCACCGCCGTTACCAGCACTCGCAGGCCCGCAAAGCGGGAATCGACTATCGGCTCAAACGCTAAAAAGACGTGCGGAAGGAACCCGGTCCGGCGAACAAACAGTGACGCCTCATTTTGCTTTGTCCGGAAATTCCATGAAGAATCTCCCAAAAGCCGGACCGGGTTACAGTCCGATGCAGAAAAACGTCGTAACTAGTTAATTCTCTGTTAGTTACGACGTTAACCGATGCCACAAAAAGACACGCTGTAAAGAGGCGGCAAAACCTTGTTTGACGCTTCATTTCAGGTGTCCGATATTCTCGGAAAAATGTAAAACTCGGGTTCGGAGTCCGAATTTGGGCGGTTCTTTTCCCTCACCGGAGCGGGTCGCCGGAGGGGTGTGACTCCATGAGCAAAGGTAGTAATTTTTGCGCGAACTCCAAGCCCCGGCAGAGGATTTTTTCGCCGAGATTTGTGATGCGGGTATAAGGAATGTTGATATCTGTGTTGAGGAGGAGGTGAACAGGTAGACATCAAGTGTAGTCTGCCGTGTGGCGTTGCACTCAACGAGGGGGGGGTATGTCCGAAGTGCGGGTATCGCAAAAAGAAGTAACCGTCACACTCTGTGGATAGAGTAGTCGGGTTCCGATTTTTCGGGGCCCGACTTTTTTATTCTGTTGAGAACTTCCGGCCGGTTGCAAGGAAATTTCTCTTCGCAGTTCGTGTTCCATGGTGAGTATTGCTTAAATGGAAGATATTGATTATATTTGTAAGGAATACTATTTTATTTGTTTTGTGGTATAAATAGCATTTATGAATAACATGATAGCGTTTGATGTCTTAAATCCAGGTGAGGTGGCCATGCGGATTGCGGCGAGAGTCAAAGCTCGGAGATTGGAGCTGGATTTAACGCAGGAGGGTTTGGCTGTGAGAGCAGGAATCAAGTTCGCAACCTATCGCAGATTTGAGCAGACGGGGGAGATTTCGTTGAAGGGGTTGCTTCAGATAGGCTTTGCCTTGAATGCCCTCTCGGAGTTCGACGCTCTTTTTGCGCAGAGGCAATATCAATCGCTCGATGAAGTCTTGAATGAGCAAAGTGTCACGCGTAAACGAGGCCGGAAAAATGAATAGCATCAAACAAATCGAAGTTCTTCTTGCGGATCGGTTGGTGGGGCGTCTGGCTCTGACCAAGGAGGGGTTGTGTGCATTTGAATATGCTCCCGATTGGCTCGGTTCGGGTTTCTCCATTTCTCCCTTTGAGTTGCCTTTGCGAAGCGGTGTTTTTATTGCCAAACCGCGTCCGTTTGAGGGCGGATTCGGTGTCTTCGATGATTGCCTGCCCGATGGATGGGGCCTCCTTATCCTGGATCGCTACTTGCAGCAAAAGGGAATCAATCCTCGCGCGCTTACTCTGCTGGATCGCCTCGCATTGGTTGGGTCATCGGGACGTGGGGCCCTGGAGTTTCGTCCGGATCATAGTGTCGTGACGCGACAGGATTATGCCGATTTCGAGAAGCTGGCATTGGAAGCAGAGCGGATATTGGACAGCGACGAATATAGAGGGAAAGGCATCGAGGAATTTCAAGACCGTGGTGGCTCTCCGGGTGGCGCACGTCCCAAGATCTTCGCCCGTTATGAAGGCAAAGAGTGGCTGGTAAAATTTCGTGCCAAGAGAGATCCGCAGAATATCGGTATAGATGAATACCGCTATTCGCTGCTTGCTAAAGAGTGCGGAATCGAAATGCCTGATACACGGCTTTTCGAAGGCAAGTATTTTGGTGTGGAACGTTTCGACCGAACGCCTCAAGGCAAGTTGCATGTTGTTAGCGTGGCTGGTCTTATCGGTGCCGATTATCGGTTGCCCAGTATCGACTACAAGCATATTTTTCAAGTGTGCGCCGTGTTGACGCATAGTGTGGCCGAGTTGTGGAAAGTCTATCGACTGATGGTGTTCAATTATCTCATCGGCAACAAGGATGACCACGCTAAGAACTTCGCTTTTATTCATCGGGATGGCGATTGGCATTTTGCTCCGGCCTATGACTTGTTGCCCAGCGATGGCATTAACGGTTTTCGCACGACTTCAATCAATGTCAGTATCGAACCGACGAAAGAAGATCTTTTGGCTGTAGCGGTAAAGTCTGGGTTGAACGAGCAAGAGGCGGATACAATGTTTGATAGGGTGCGAGAGCGGGTTAGTAATAAGAGATAATTATAAGATAAGATCTGAACTCATTTAAAGAAATTACATAATCATGAGTGTTTTGGAACTACTACCGAATATTAATGTTGTAAAATCCACTAAGCTGGATAGTCGGTCAATATTGTTCCTAAAGACATTCCTTCCTGATAGTCTTGTTGATTGTCGTCAACTTCAAGAAGGTGGCACCTTGCCGAATATTGACGGTTATCTTGATGTCCTTTGCCCCGACGGAAGAGCACGAGAAAAAATTTCGGTTCAAGTCAAGCATCTTACATATCCGGAGAAAAAAGGGAAAGTGTATTATGATATTCCCATGTCGATCTATGCATATGCGGAACGACATAAAGGCGAACTTGTCCTTTTTATAGCTTGCGATTATGACTCTCGCATATTCTATTGGCGGAATATTGATACGACTGCCATCGAAGAGTTTAAAAATAAATCTGATCGTATCCGAACTAAGGCTAGATATTATTTTAAAGACAACGAAAAATGTGGTGAAAAGAATGTTGAAGCGACCATCGAGCTTTGGCGTCAGTTGTACAAACAGAAGATGGAGTCCATCAAGGATGATAAGTATCTGGCAAACCAGTTTGCTTCGCGGCAAAAAATGTACTTCAGTGCCGTTTCTTCCGAGTTGCATGGGGTGATAGACTCGCATATACCTCGACATCAGGTTGATGAGATTGTGCAATGGATTAGCAAGGATCCTGTTCAGAACGAAGGGCATATCTGTCTCTTGGTGGGTGATGCAGGAGTCGGAAAATCCGCTGTGTTAAAAGATTTAATAGCAATACTGTCTGAGAAGGGTATTAAGTATTTGTGTGTTAAGTCCGACGCTATTGATGATAATGGCAACCCCGTCTCTTTGAGCAATATGCAGGATACATTGGCGTATTACAGCACGGAAGCAGATAAGGTGATTTTGATTGTTGACCAGATTGATGCGCTGTCTCAATCCCTTACGAATGATAGAACGCATCTGAATATGATGATGGCTGTATTGTCTTCATTGAATAATTGGCCGAATGTCAGAGCCGTTGTTTCGTGCCGTAAATATGATCTTGAATATGATTCAGTCCTGAATAGCCTTAAAGATAAATCTACGGTTATTGAAATTGGAGAACTAGCTGAAGAGGAGGTGACAATAGCTCTCAATAAACTGGAGAATGGTCTTGGAAAGAAAATAGATCGAGTGACGGCCAAGATGCTCAGGACCGTTCAAATGCTGGATTCATTTTCTCTTTTGTTTCGGCGGAATAAGTCTAAAATTAACTTCAATAATCAGATTGAATTATACGATGCACTCTGGGATACTGTCATTTGTGACTCATCTCCCAGGTCTGATGTAGAAATGCGGGAGCATTTGATGTATAAGATTGTTGAAACAATACAGATTGCAGGAACTCTGAATCCCCAGTTTACTCCTGATTCCAGTCAGAAACGTGCATACGAGTATTTGGCAAGTAACGGTCTGATTCGGCGTGAGGGATCTGCTGTCTCATTCTTTCATCAGTCTTTCTATGAATATGCCCTTGCCCGTCATTATTCTGAGACGGGGAGTTTGTTCTCGTCTGATCTCAAAAAAGAGATTCAAGGCCTGGAGATACGATCGACGGTAAAGGCAGTCCTTGATTTCAAACGAGGCTATGATACCGCCAAATTCGTGGATGAAGCCAGCAGTATTCTTGAGGATCCCGATATTCGTCTTCACTTGAAGTTGTTGACGTTGTCTGTGCTGGCTTTTGTGAATAATCCGTCCCGTGCAGAGAAGGCTCTTGTTGCTGATGTTTGTCAGAAGGATGGGCGGCTATTAGTGTATTTCCTCCGCGGAGTAAATTCTCCGGATTGGTTCCAGACTATTCGGAAGATGCTGAACGGTATAATACCTGAGCTTAAGAAAGATGACGAACAATTTTTCCCTATAATATCATGCTTGTCTCGCTATGTCTTTGATAATCCAGTGGCGGTGTATGGAATGATAAATCAAATACAAGATCGAGAGTCGAGATTATACGCTGTCGCATATGTAGTGCGAGAGCATAACGACTATAGCCAACCCTGTGTTCTCAAGGCGTATGCTGAGGCAAAACCACAAAACGTTTTTTTTACCGTCCATCTCCTTCAGGATGCGATTAAAAGCAATAAAGAGTTTGCATTGAAAGAAACGCAGGAGTTGATTATGGAGTATCTTGTATCCGATAGTCCATATAACAGCCATGACGGTTATGAGTTGGCAGATGTGTTATGTAAGCAGTTCTGTGTAGAATATCCCAAAGAACTACTCGGAATACTGCATTGCTGTATTTGTGAGACAGTTCGAAAAACAGCGCAAAATGGCTATTATGGGTTTTCAACAACTAAAAAGTTCTACCGGGTCGACACAGAAAATAATTATGTAGGAAAGATATTGAAAATGTATGAGGATCTAATGATTCGTTATGCATCTGATACTTTGGGGCGTTCATTTGTCCTTGAACTTCTGTCATTAAATAATGAAACAACGTTGTCTGTGGCTTTTGCAGCTATGGCTGAGGCTCCGAGACAGTATGATGACCAGATTCGGCTCCTGTTGGAGGATAATGCGACGATCGGAATATATCTTCGTGGAGATGTTGAGTTCTTCTTTCTGAAAATGCTCAGGGCATGGTATGAGACGTTAAATGCAAATGACGCTGAGAGGTATCAGCGGGCTTTATTATCGTATAAGTCTGAATTTGATTTTAAATACGATGCAGAAAGACGGTGGAGTCAGTTTTTGTGTCCCCATTTATGGCAAGACAAATGGGTGTTGATATGCAATACATTACTAGAGGATCATATGATTCCGGAGATGAGGAGATGCTATCAAGAACTTTTGCGCAGATTCGGACAGAAACAGATGGTGGAGAGAAATTATCATTCCGTCGGTGTGGCACATATTTGTGGTGGCGTTGTAGGTGATGAAACATATGCAAGATGGCCAATTTCTAACTGGTTGAATTCATTTCTGAAGCTTGGTGAGTATAAGCGACGTGAGGGCCGAAGTGCTATTAGTTTGAGGGAGCATGCTAATGCCTTTAAAAAATGCGTATCTTCTAATCCGAATAGATTTTACGATTTCGTGCATGAAATTAGTAATATGGCGGATATTCAAGATATGTACAAGATTGCGGGTTTAGAAGGGCTTTTAGCAGGTGGAGTCAATCCATATTCACTTTGGAATTTATCAGAACGATACATTTCAGAGGAGTTCGCTAAAGCAAATCCCTACACGTTTAGTCGGATTGTTGAGTACTATATCAAGGAAGAGAATGAATACATTGATAAAATAATGGAGCTTTGTAAAACCTTGACTATCTCTCCTTTTTCTGAAAAAAGTAGTTTGTTTACGGCGGAAGATGGTAAGAGGGATATGAGTAGGCGAGCTACAGACATGCTCACAAAGGCAATTAATTCATATCAAGGTTGTGCCGCAGAATTGTTAGTACGCATGTGTGCGATTCCTTTGAGAAGGCCGATAGTTTATGCATTTTTTGCCGATAATAATATTCTTCTGCATGAGTATATCAAAACAGTGCCACTCCATTATTTGAACATGGAAGATTATTATGATGAAGAGTTGTATTTCCCTCTGGTGAAATCTCTTTTGTCAGGTATGGGACCAGAAGCCTTATATCTTCAGGTGAATGCGATCCAATGGAGCTTTTATTATAGGAATGATGTGGTCTGTAATTATATTGACCGGATTGAGCCCGATCCTTCAACTCATGAATTGCTTGTCCAGATATACTTCTACGGTATGAAAGGGACTCCTATTTCGGAAGAATGCGAAAGGCGGCTTGAGAAGATACTAGCCATTAACAATGAAGAGATTGTTGCAAAACTTGTTGAGGCGGCAATGAAATCATATGAGCATGTAGAGTACCGAGATTTGAGTGTAAAAATTCTTGAACATTATGCATCTGACAATCGGGAGAAAGTTGTTAATGCCTATTGTATGCATTGTGCTTCTCTTCCGACGGAGGCCTTCAATTGGTATTGTAGTATTGCCCCGGTATATGCAGGAAAAAAGTATCAGCAGACTCATTTTGAGCTTGGTTATGTGAAGAAATGTATTTCAACCAATCCAATCTTATGTTACAAATTTATATCGTCTCAGAGATATTTCGAGACAGAAGACGCCTCCTTGTTGGACGATGAGATTGTGGAAGTTTTACTCGAAGTATATAAGAAACTGAGGCAAGAAGAGGATGCGGATGCCATGAATGAGATGCTGGATCTATTTGATGAATACGTCTATCGAGACAATAGAGTTATGAAGGCTGCGGTTGCTCTATTAACATAATTATGGCTTTTAAAATATTGGAGCTATTAACTATCTTATTTTTAAGGGAATGACAGGTATGGGAATAAAAATCTTACAGATGTAACTTTTTAAAGTGTGGTGAATCTTATGTTGTGCTATGTGAAATCAGAGAAGAATTTATCTGTGTCAAGTTTTCAGGTTGTTCGTTTATGCCATTATACTATCCGATAATATTGTTTGTAAAAATTTGATAAATCAATTATGGTCCGCAATCGCACATGGCTAGCCTTTGCCAATGAAACTATCTGTAATCATCGTAAGGCATTAAAAGAACGGGGATTTATAAACTGGACGACAAATGTCACATCGAAATTTGTAGAAAATGACATCGTATATCTGTTTATGAACGATGATAGATCTATTCGATTTAAGCTGAGAGTCGATAAAGTTGATGAGCCGCGGGAAGATGGTGATTATTGGATTGATTCAGCACCAAAAGATCATACATATAAATTAAAATTAGTGGCTGAATATGGTGGCAATCTGTTGAAGGAAGAAGTCCTGAAAAGGGTGGGGTTTAAGGGTGGTGGATCTATTCTTAATCCTAGTTGTAACAATGCAAAGTTGCTCGAATATATTAATGATGTTTTTAAGATAGCATCACAGACTGTAACATTTACTTTGCCATCCTATTACATGGTAGTTGATTTAGGTTCTGGTGCATACTGTAAAACCAACATAGGGCATGAAGTATTTAATTTGATGTCCAATGATTTTGATGGCCGTTTTTATGGTTATCTTCCTCCACATGACAATCCGAATATTAAAGAACTTGGAGCCGCTTCAACTGATAATTATGTTGACGGAGTAATGATTGTTTATGTGCAAAAACAGCCGAATTCAACTAATCGACGGATAATTGCGTTTACTGATAAGGCTAGAGTGCATGCTGAAAAACAATCAAACCCAGATTTGAATCGATTTATTTCTGAGGAGGGAATGCAGACTGAATGTACTTATACAATAGAGTCTGATTACATCTATGATTTGCGGACAGAGTCTGATCCCTTTGTCTTTAACGTGAGCGGAGAAGATCTGCAGATGTTTAGAATGCAACGATTCTATACGGGTAGACATCCAAGGCAAGAAGTCAAAATGTTGCAGTGGTTGGTTGATTATCTTCAAAGGAAAGGGCGAGAGGTGGATAATGACTTTGACTTTCAGAAAGAGATTCAGGAGGTAGAGTGTGATGAGGTTTTGTCAAATGCATCTATACAGCCACCACACTATAGCGACGGAACTTCGGGAAGAACAATAGTGAAAAAAGCAAGTGCTTCAAAACAAGCCTTAAAAAATGCGAACTTCAAATGTGAGTTTGATGACAGTCATTCTACGTTTCTAACTAATAAGGGGGTCCCATACATGGAAGGTCATCATTTAATCCCTTGTACGGTATCAAATACCGAGCGTTTTTGGTCTAAAAAACGAAACATTGATTGCCCCGAAAATATCATTTGTCTATGTCCTATATGTCATAGGCGTATTCATTTCGGAAGGAAGGTTGAAAAAGATCATATTATTAGATCGCTGTATAATAAGCGTAAATCGTTGTTACAAAATGTTGGTATTGAGATTTCAATTGATGAACTCCTAGCATTATACTAGTTTATGTCTATTTTTGCAAATAAGTTTTGTGAGAATGATTGTCTAGGTGCATCATTGTAGCTTATTGAGAATGAGCTGGAGGATAGCTCGCTTTTTGATCTGGGAAAGCGTTGCAACTAATCTTATGCGTGTCGCATTGGCGCTTCTTCAGAACCTCCTCTCTGGATTCGAAGTATTGTTTGCCCAATAAGGCTCGCTCCTCGGCTTTGCGCTGTCGGATGCGTTCGAATTTCAATCGAGACCATCCATGCAATCTATATGGTTTGATAACTGCTGTCTTTGGTTGCAGGTTTATGATAAACCAAGCCGGAATAGCAGGGGCTAGTCTGTTTATTAGAGGCATGAAGACTTTGGATGCCATGGTGTGCTCCTATCAATTTTAGATACTCCAAATTTCATTGTGCCGGCGAAAATGTGGACGGGACGACATCGACCGCTGCCCGCTGTGCGGTGTTGCACTCAACGAGGAGTGTGTATGTCCGAAGTGCGGGTATCGTAAGAAGAAGTAGCCGTCACACTCTGTGGATAGGGTAGTCGGGTTCCGAAAATCGGGGCCCGACTTTTTTTATTCTGTTGGGAACATCTAAATGATATATTTTGCGCAATATAGATTGCTATTCGAATAAAAAATAGTAAATTGCATTAGAGCAACAATGTGAAACGGGGTTTTGCGTGATCGAAGCCTCTCCTTGGGCGATAAGACGATCATTGGGATGGTCTCCGAAAAATTGGGTTTTTCAGAGATCTATTCGCCGGTCAAATACGCAATAGTGAAAGTAAATATAGAGTCAATCTCAGAGTTGTAGATATATGGATGTCCTGACGCATTTTAGGAGCATAGAGGAGTTGACCAAAACGCTCTCACGTGAGCAAGGGCTGCTCAGTGAGATGTTTGAGAAACGGAAACTCATGAGGTTTCCGGTCGCACTTGCTATTGACCTTGTCGGAGGGAATGAAGCCAGGCTGCGGAAGTTGATTGACTATGGTGTGCTGGTGGAAGCTGGCAACATGGTAGAGATTGAGAGTGACTACCTGAACTTTTTCGAAGAGGTACTGAATGTCAACGAGGAGATCAGCGTGCTGAGTGTACAGGAGTGTATCAATACGTTGAAGGAGAATATCGGCTATTTTCTGCAGGAGACCAATCCCAGCCGTAAAGCAGGGTATCAAGATAATGTCCGGCAGCTTCTCAAAAAGACCGGCTTCAGAACCTTGAAAAATGTGGTGGATTTGAAGCGTAATATGGATCATGCCTATAAGCAGGAGCCGAATTATGTCATCAAAAAGAAGAAACTGCAAAATCTGGACGAGAAGAGTCATAGTATTCGCGCCATGATACGCGAGTGTGAAAAGTTGATGGATAATGAGCATGCTTTTTTCATCATGGCCAATGATCCGCACATGGCCAAGACCTGTAGCGATGTGAAGCATGATTTTGTTGAGGCCTACCATGCGCTGATGGAGATTGACCGGCAGATTATCTCTTACATCAATCAGATAGACCAGCAGAATGAACTCTACAGAAAGATCCGAAAGCTGAAGTATTTGCAAGATCAGCTGCTTATCAAGAGTGAAACGAACCTCTCGAAGGTGTTGGAAGAGCGGAATCCGGTTTGGATGGAGTCTCGTCAATACAGCCGGATCCGTCTTTCCCTGGAGATGTTGCGAGGGAACGATCAGATCATCAAACTGCTGAAGCGTGTCGCCGAGCGCAATGGAATCCAGAAAACGGCAAGAACGGCAGCCGAGCCTTTGACGGATGATGATTTGCAGGACCATGTCCAACTGTTGAAAGAGGTGAATCTTGCCGAAATATGGAATGCATTCCTGGCATCAAGCTATAATCTGTTCGATTTCATCTTGAGATACGACTATAAGGTAAAACATAATATTGAGGAATACGCCGCAATCTTCTGTCAGCTGGTTATCCTGCATCCTGATGAATGCCGGATGACCGGAGAATATGCCATCTACCAAAACATTGAATATCCGATCATTTATGCGAAATAATACCCAAAGAATATACGAGCGTTTAAGCCGGGGCGAATTCCTCTCGGTCGACAGCATCGACGCCTCTACCCGCCATCTGTATGAGGATATAGAGGAGAACCTGGAGGATTACACGGATTATTTTCGGGAGATTGGACTGCAACTCGAAGCGGGGAATGGTTACTTCTATTTTTCCCGAATAGGAGAGAGCAAACAGTCCATTGAGCAGAAGTTGGACAGCTTCTCCAAATGGCTGGACTATCTGGACTTTCTGAAGTGTTATAACCAGTCCTTTACGGCCGGGTATCAGTTCCGTAAGAGTCATTTGATGGAGCAGATCAGCCTGGATATCGAAATGAAGGAGAAGGCGAACCATCTTTTCAAGAAATACGGTGCGGGGTCTCTTGTCGAGATTGTGAACAAGCTGCTTCAGGAGATGCAGAGTATGGGCTTTGCGGAGTGTGTCAATGAGCTTGACGAGACCTATAAGGTCACTTCGGCATTCCGCTATGTAGAGGAGTTGGTGGACATCATTCAAATTGCAAACGAAGATGAAGTACCTGAATAAAGTCATTTTTATAAATAGCGCGAATATCCCCTATGCCGAGATCGCTGTAGACGGGAATGTGCATTTTACGGGAACGCAGGGTGTGGGTAAAAGCACCGTGTTGAGAGCGCTCTTGTTTTTCTACAATGCCGACAAGCATCGTTTGGGCATTCAGCAGGGACAGAAACCGTTTGATGAATTCTATTTTCGTCAGTCAAACTCGTATATACTTTATGAAGTGATGCGTGAGAATGGCGCATATACGATACTTGTCGGTCGCTACCAGGGGCGAGCTTCGTGGCGGTTTATTGATGCACCATATAAGCGGGAATGGCTGATTACCGAGGACAAGCAGGTGTTGAGTGACTGGATCCGAATTCGGGAACGCATCGACAAAAATGTGGCTGTCTCCGCAAGAATCGAATCCGGTGCCATGTTCAAGGATATTATCTTCGGCAATACCCGCGATTCCAAATATGCACGTTATGCCCTGGTGCAGAGTTCGCATTATCAGAATATTCCACGAAGCATCCAGAATGTTTTTCTGAATACGAAGCTGGATGCCGACTTTGTGAAGAACACCTTGATACAATCCATGACAGAGGAGGATCTGCCGATTGACTTGCAGACCTACAGAAGACTTGTTACGGATTTCGAGCGAGAGTATGATGAGATCGACTGCTGGTTCCGCCAGTCTCGTGATGGTAGTTTCCCCGTGCGTCAGCAGGCGATGAAGATTGCAGACCAGGGGCGCAAGATTATCGCGCTCGATCAGCAATTGCTGGACGTGTGGCATATGCTGAATGAAGCGGTCGCATTTAGTGAACAACAGATTCCGCTTTTGGAAGATAAAGCAAAGGAGGTAAAGAGCAGCATTGAGAAAGAACGGACCCGGGAGCGGGAATTGACGGCAGACTATGACAAGGAGAAAGCCCAGCTCAATCAGGATCTCGGAGCCAAAAAGGGTAAATTGGCGGATATAGCGAAGGCGAGAAAAGAGTTTGATGCACTGGGTATTGGCCCGATCCTCGCTCTTGCCGACCGGGAGACTGCTATCCGGCAGGAGACGACGGATAAACAGACGCTGTTGGATGGTTTATTGAGAACTCATGCCTCGATAGAGGAGAAATACAAGGTATTAAAAGGAAATCTGGAGAATGCCCGACAAGCATTTGAGAACTCCCAGAAAGAGGCATATTATAACAAGCAGGCCGAACTTCAGAAGCAGCGCATTAAGCTGGATGAGGACCGCACCCAAAAACGGAACCGGGTCATTGAGGTTTCCAACAGCTGGAGGCATGACTCGGACGAACGGTGGCAAATGTTGCTGGCGGACCAGAGTCGGGCAGAAGCTGCGCTGCGGGAGCTTCGTCAGTGGCATCCCATGGCCGATGCAATCAAGCAGGTGGATGAACAACTCCTGCAATTGAATCTGCAGGAGAGCGAGAATTCCGCCCAGCAGCGTGCGGTGAAAAGTCAGATTGAACAGCTCGCCGCCGAGTACAAGATGCAAGAAGCGGACGTAAAGCAGGCCTTTCAACGTGAGCAGGAACATCTTGAGGCGGATCGTTCCAAAATCCGTGAACAAGTCGCAAGGATTGATGGCTTGCTTGCTCACCTGGACGGCTCTCTTTACAAGTGGCTTTGTGAAAATACGGAAGGCTGGGAGAATACGATAGGTAAAGTCGTTGATGAGGAACGAGTTTTATACGCTGAGGGGCTTGAGCCTAGGCTGTCCGGTGCCAGCGATGGGCTGTTCGGCATTCAGTTAAACCTGGATAATATCGACTCGGTCCATCGTACCCCCGACGAGTACAGGGCGGAGAAGAAGCGGTTGGAAGAACTGGTGCAGCAGTTAGAGCATCAGTTGGCACAATTGCTTGCCAATCATGAGGATGAAATGGCGAAGCTCCGTAAAAAATATGCCGCGCTGATAAATCCTCTTCGTCAAAGTGCAACCTTATTGAAGGTGGAAGAGGAACAGATCCCCGGCAAACGTCAGGAATTGCAAATCCAGCGGCATAAACTGGAGATGGAGGAACAGGAAGAGATTGCTCGGGAGACCGAAGTCCGTCAACGTGCTTGCAATGACGCAGTTTTGAAGGTGCAATCGGAGAAAGAGGCCCGTGAGAAGAATGAACTGAAGAACAAGAAAGATTTGAAGGACCTTGATTCGGCATTTGACAAGGCTTCCAAAGCTCTTGATGCGGAGTTACGTGCCTTCAAAGCGTCACAAAACGAGGAGGCCGCCGCGCGCAATCAGGAGTTTGCCGATCAGAAGAAGCACCTAGACGAACAACAGAACGAGGAGCTTGCCGGAAAAGGTGTTGACACGCATCTGCTTGAGCAATATCGTAAGGAGCTGGACGATTTGCAGGGTCTGTTACAAAGGATTGATAAAGAACGACCGATTGTTATTAAATATCGGGATGCCGAAAAAAATCTCTTTGCCGTGGAACCGGAAATCAAAGAGAGCATGAAAGCTATTGAGCAGCGGCTTTCCGCGATCCGGCAGCACTATGATGACAAACGGGAGCGTATTTTGAGGCAGTGCATGGAGCTGGACGAGTGTCTGAAAAAACTCCTAAAGGAGCTGGAGCATAGGCGAGAGGGGCTAGCGCGTTATCGTCAGGTGCTCGATAATGAGCATCTGGTGCCTGACGCATATCTCACGGATGACAGGAAGATGAATACGCAGCAGGATTGTCTGCAGCTCTTGAGCCAATTGCGGGGAGTTGTCAATCAAAAACGGGAATCAATCGAGCAATTGAAATCCGTCGTTGTCAGCTTCAATCGGAACTTCAAGCCTCAGAATGCTTTCCACTTCAACACAATGCCGGTGACGGATGCTGACTACATGCAAATTGCGGTCGATCTGCAGGACTTCATGGACAATAACAAAATCGAGGAGTTCCGCCGACGGACGAGCGAGCATTACAAAGACATCATGGGGCGTATCTCGGCCGAGATTGGGTCACTCATGAAACGAAGAGCGGATGTGGATGGAGTGATACAGGATATCAACCGGGATTTCGTGGAGAAGAATTTTGCCGGAGTCATCAAGAGCATTGAGCTCCGGGCCGATGCATCGAGCGACAAGCTTATGCAGTTGCTGATCTCTATTCACGATTATACGATGGATAATGCGCTCACCATCGGCGAACTGAATCTTTTCTCGGACAATAACCAGGATGAAGTGAACCGTAAGGTCGTCGATTATCTGAAGAGTCTGTCGCATCAGTTGCAGAACGAGCCCAATCGTGCGACGGTATCCTTGGGAGATGCCTTCCGGCTACAGTTCCGTGTCAAAGAGAATGACAACGACACGGGCTGGGTGGAACGTATCAATAACGTGGGATCGGATGGTACGGATATTCTTGTGAAGGCGATGGTCAATATCATGCTCATCAATGTCTTTAAGAAAAAGGCGGCTAAAAAGAGTGGCGATTTCATCGTCCACTGCATGATGGATGAGATTGGACGCCTGCATCCCAACAATATAAAAGGGATTCTGCAGTTCGCCAACTCACGCAATATCTATCTTATCAACAGCTCACCTACGTCGTATAATCCTTACGACTATCGCTATACATACCTCCTCAGTAAACACGGCGTGAAGACGAGGGTTGAGAAATTGTTGCAACGAATCAATTAGTCGGATGATATGGCGATAAATGCATCTATACGGGTATTGTTGGCCGGTGAACAAGTTGCAGGTTCAAAGCTAAACAACCGGCTGCTTGACGAGCTGCTGGCGGAAGGCCTGCTATTGGTCCTGTCACGCGGCTCAAGAAAATCGTATCGGGCTCGTGACCCGGAGGCTCTTAAACGGTTTCTCATAGACAGGGACGAAAGCTATCGAATCCTCGAAGTGGATCAACCGAATTCCCGTGCCTCAATGGCCGCGGAAACCGGAAACTCCAAACTCGTTATGGTTCGTTCTTGCCCAGGGTTCCCGGTGAACAGCTATGAACCGATTGTGTGTCTTCTTGACGGGAAGCCTTTCGTGGTAAATCCGCAGGAGGGAAGCTTCCTCTTTGTCGCCGATTGGGTGCGTTTTGCAATTCCGGAGGATGTGGTGGTGATTGGTGTCGAGAATATGGAGAACTTCCGGATGATTCGTCAGCAACGAATATTCTTTGAACAATATCTTCAGGCGCATGACCTCTCAACCCGGGTGCTCTTTGTCTCCCGATATCCGCAATCCACGGATCTAAGGAGATGGCTATGCACCATCCCGAATCATTATCTGCATTTCGGCGATTTTGATCTGGCTGGAATAAATATATTCCTAGTTGATTTTCAGCGGTATTTGGGTGAAGAACGCTCTTCGTATCTGATTCCGGACGATGTGGAATCGCGCCTGAAATCGGGCTCCAGGAAGAGATACGATGAACAGTATAACCGATTTAAGAGTATTAAATCCGAAGTGCCTGAATTGCAGCACTTGATAGATTTAATCCATCGAGAGCGAAAGGCCTATGATCAAGAGGGTTACATCAGTGAGAGTCAACCCTTTTAATCTCTGACAATAGGTCTTTTGTTTGAAGATTGACTTCAAATCGGGAATTGCCCCGTCGCTCAGTGCTATTCTTCGTGTTCGCAACGGGCTCGGAGGTCGCTCAATAGCTCGCCTTTATAGGTGAAATACTTTGCGCCTTGATATGCCCCCGAAGTATTGCGGCGCTCTTCGGGCATAAAGGTCCCCACAAAGGGCGAGAGTTTGTAGAGGCGTCCCTCGTATTCGATATGGTCGTCGTCCGCGACCTTTACTTCAGTTCCGGTCGGCACGAAAACCAGAGTTGCTCCAATCGGAATATGAACCATGCTGAACTTGAAACGAGCTCGTTTCTTCCCGTTCTCGGTGGGCTCCTCCGTCTCCGCTTTCTTATTCTTAAGATGAACTTCGTCAATCTCGGCATCGTCGAGCGTGGTCGATATGTCGCGCAGGATGTCCAACGCTTTAGCAGGAGGTACGTTGAAGAACTCCCGATTCTGGCGAATCCGCAAATCGGTCAGCCGGTCGATAGTCTTGTGGATCAACTTCTCGACCTCCTCATATTTCGAGGTTTTGAGTGTCGCATAAATCTCGAACGGCATAGGCACGGCCGTATTGTCCAACTCTTTCGAGCGAACATCTACCGGGCGGGAACTCTTGCCGATTTTCACCCAATCCTCCTTAAAGCTTGGATTGGTCAGAATGTATACGTATCCTGCTTCTTTTTTCATTGGGAGCGTGTTAATATACAAAGATAGTAATTTCGAATGGATTGGATGGATTTTTAGCCATAAATTCCTCCAGCCGTTATCTCTGTAAGAGTTTGGTTAATTGCGTGTGGATCTTGGCCTCCTCGTCGGTGCCCGTGGTCGAGAGGCGCAGCAGCGGTAGGCCGTAGCGGTCGAGGATGCGATCCTTCATCCGGTCGCGTTCGGATTGGCGGGTGCCTTGTTTGTGGAACCGGTAGCCGTCGGTCTCGACAGCCAGGACAGGCCGTTTGCTCACCCGGTTGTAGATCAGGAAGTCGAGGTGTGTGGCACCGTTCGAGGCATAGCGGCGCTCCTCGTCATTGAGAAGCATCCAGTCGCGGATCAGTTGTCGCAGCGGTTGGTGGCAGAGGACGCCTAGATGCCGGAATGCTGGGTCCGTCTCCAACACCCGCTCCAGCAGGGCATAGGTCAGATTCTCGGAGTCGAACTCCGAGATCCGGCGGTGCCGTTTGAGGAACTCCCGCCGCGCCTCGGCATAGGGTTCGTAGAGCAGGTCGAAAACCGAATGGATGGCGCTCTCCGTGATCTTGCCGCCGTTATAGTCGATGTAGGCCAGCAGGTCGGCGATGTTGCGGCTGTCGGATTGTTCGTTGCTCGAGGTGACGAGCGTGAATTGCCGTTTGGCCCGCGATACGGCGACGTTCAGCAGATTGGGATCATCCGTGAATGCGGTAATTTGATCGTCGACGGTCGACAGGATGATGGCCTCCTTCTCCCGTCCCTGGAACTTGTGTACCGTAGCCACGTCAATGCCTCCACCCAGCTCGCGGTGGAGCGCATTGACCTGCTCGTTGTAGGGGGAGATAATGCCGATCTCGGCCTGCTCGCAGGGGAGTGACGGCAGCACCTCGCGCCGGATCGTCTCGATCTCGCGGGGATTGAATGGCCCACGCGCGTGATGACGTCGGGTTCGCCGTGATCCTCGGTCATGATCAGCAGACGCCCGCCGTAGAAGCGCTGGTTGCAGAAGTTGATGATCTTCGGATGGCAGCGGTAGTGTTCGCGCAACAGCGTCTGAGGCGCTTCGGGAAAGACCCGGCAGACGGACTCCAGAAAACTCAGCACGGCGCAGTCGTAGCGGGAATCGATTGTGTGTTTGGCGGCGATGGCCTGCATGCGGAGCCGGTCGGCATCCGTGATGACGTTGGGCAGCTGCATCGAATCGCCGACAATCACCGCATTGCGGGCGCACATCAGTGCCAGCGCCCCTGTTTCGGACGACACCTGCGAGGCTTCGTCCATAATCACGTAGTCGAACAGCGTCTCCGCCCGGAAATTCGACCGCGAGGAGAAGGTCGTGCTCAGCACGACGGGGTACTCCTTGAGCAGCTCGGGAGTGATGTGCTGGAAAATCGGTCGCTTGTGTCCCTTGCCATAGCGGGCGGCCAGTCGGCTGCGCAGGTAGCGCATCGAGTCGTCGCTCAGCCGGGCCACCATCGCTGGAGCATCCGATGTGGCGAGTAGCTTTTCAATCCGTTCGATCTCCGCCGTGAGCTCCTCCGGCCGAACCTGGTAGTAACTGCGCTGGAGGAGGGGGATCAGCCGTTGGAGATCCTGCCGCTTCGGGTGGCGGGGCAATCCGTCGAACAGGCGGCGGATCCGGCGTTTGAGCAAAAACCATCGGACTGCCTCTCGCCATCGGTCGAAGAGTCCATTCGGCTGCCACTCGACAGCGGCCTGCAACTCGTTCCACAGCATCAGTAGCCGGGCCGATGGCATCTGCCGACGAAGCGTGATGGCGGGATCAATCGTTGTCTCCTGCTCGAAATGGAGCTGTTCGGTTTGCAGCCCCGTCAACTCCTGCCGGGCACGGGCCAACCGCTCCTGTTGTTCGAAAACTGTCTGTAACGATTCAGCCTCGGACTGGATGGTGCGGAGAAACTCCGGAGAGTCGGTTCCGGCCGAATACCACGAGTCGATCTCGGCCGGAATGGACTTCTCGATGGCCTGTGTTTCGACGAAGGCTGTCTTTCGCTCACGGCTGCCCAGCAGGGCGGTGAGAAATCTCAGCCCCTGTTTTTCGAGCTTCTCGACCACGTTTTCGATGGCCGAGTTGTTGTTCGAGACGACCAGCACGGTCTTCTCCTGCACCACAAGATTGGCCACGATGTTGAGGATCGTCTGCGTCTTGCCGGTTCCCGGAGGACCCTGGATGATGCTGATCTGATTCCCGAATGCTGCCTGGATGGCTCTCTGCTGGCTGGCGTTGCACCCGAAGGGGTAGATGAGCTGCGGCACCGGGAATTGTCGGGGCGAGTCCTTGCCGGGATTCAGGTAGAGGGCTGCCGCCGAACGGTCGGAGACGAAGTCAATCTTCTGGTACTGCATCAGCAGCAGTTTCTGTCCGTCGTCGGTCTTCAGAGGGTTGAGTTCCGCCACCTCGCGCAGATAGGCGAAGCGATCTTGTGCGGGCGGTTCTTCCAAGCACGACCGAACGAGTTCGACATCTGCGCCCTTGTAGTGGGCTCCGGTGCCATTGGCGTATTCCACATACCAGAATCGCCGTGAGCCTTGTTGGAAGGCAGCGATGTAGGAGAGGGGCTCTATCCGGCGGCCTTTGTGGAGCAGATGGCAATGCTGCGGATCAAATACCATGGGATCCTTCAGCCACAACACTTTGCTCGGGACATAGGAGTAGGTCCTCGGGAAATTACAGAAAATGACATGGCAGCGGTTGGGCCTTGAGGTGTACCAACAGCGTTCGACGGAGTCGGTTTTATCCTCTCCGTCGATGATGATCCTGTTTTTCCGAGGGGCGTACATCCTGATATAGCGGTAGGTCTTGCTATTTTAGTTTCTTGCCGCAGGAGAAGGCCTTGTCAACCGTAGCCCCTAATTCGATATATTCGAGATGAATGGGGTCGTAGCTGATCGGGCGCAACTTACGCAGGTCGATTTGGCCGTCGGTCAGAATGCTTTCGTCTGCCGAGATGTTGACGATACGTCCTGTCAGATGGCAACTTGCGGGATTATAGGAGAGTAGTTCACACTCGAGCGTCATGGGCAGTTCGTCGATCATCGGGGCATTGACGTGTGTCGAAGGAGTGGCATGAAATCCTGCCCGGGCGAATTTGTCGGGGACTTTGTTCCCAGAGACGATACCCGCATAGTCGCAGGCAGCCACTTGATCGACCGTAGCCATGCTGACGGTGAAGGCACGTGTCGCAAGGATATTCTTCGTGGTTTTATGCCCGGCAGAGAGGCAGATTCCGATTGTTTCATCGGTAAACATACCACCCCAGGCGGCATTCATGACATTGGGCACACCTTGTTCGTCGTAGGCTGCTACGATCAGTACGGGCATCGGGTAGAGCCAGCTCTTCGATCCAAAGTCTTTTTTCATATTGCTTCGTGGAATTAGTCCGTAAATTTTACGAAAATTACAAGAATTTAACGACTCATCAAAATTCGAATCTTGATTTGAAACGGATGTTACAAAGTTATTCTCCTAAGAATAGGTGATATACGGATATTTTTGGTAAATTTGTATAGTATATACGGATACAGACCGACAACTGAAGGATCAAAATGCATTCGTGTTGGTGAAAGTGAGTTGTCTGGAAAAGATTTGGAGCATGGCAAAGAAACAATTGAAAGAGAAAAAGTATTGAAAAAACTTTGAGAAAATTGGGCAATAAACTATGAGATCTGTGTGTAAATGTTGGGCGTTGAGCCTAGTATCCTTTAAATGTACAAAAGAGTAATTTAGGGGAAATATGATTTATTGTATTGCTTCCTAAATTACACTTTTTTAATTGTGGTGAAAATAATAAACCAATCCAATAACAATCTTTGTTATTTGCAAAAATGTGGCAGTAAAAAATGAATAATTATGGGACATAGATGTTTTATTTCTTTCAAAAAAGAAGATGAGGCTTATAAAAAGGAAATACAAAGATGGGTGGATGATAATAAGGTTGACATGATTGATAAGTCATTGGATACACCCATAGACTCAGATGATGAAGAATATATTATGCAGAAGATTAGAGCTGATTATCTTTCAGATTCAACAGTAACCATTTTTTTAATAGGTTTGCGTAGTGCTGAGAATTTTGGCTGGTTTGAACAACGATTTATAAAACGTGAACTGCAAGCTTCTCTTTATAATGGAAAGGGTAATACTCGTAATGGCTGAATTCAACTTGCAAATGCAACAGAATTCTGATTAATAATTTGTTTAAATT
>OMFR01000455.1_pt1 | contig 22896 bp, 16 predicted proteins | sample 1645691 | NCBI WGS metagenome assembly OMFR01 (sample SAMEA103958132, study PRJEB25191) | human gut metagenome | biome: human-associated habitat [ENVO:00009003]; feature: intestine environment [ENVO:2100002]; material: feces | place: Germany | collected 2013/2015
TCTGGGACCAGATGGTTGGTACGCAGATCGACCACGCAGTGATCCTGCTCCAACGCGAGAAACAGCACGTCCAGCTCATTGGAAGCCTCCCGTCCGTTCAGATCGAACCGGTAACGCACATTCGCACTGGTAAACTGGCACGCCGTCATGCGAAACTTGCTCCCGGCGGCCTGCTCGACCTGAAAATCGACGAATGCCTCGGCCGAGAAAAGCTGGACAAGCTCCGCATCCGCCCCTTCGAGCAGCTTGATACGAACCTCTGCCTGACAGGGTTTCGTATGCAGCACGACCAGCCGGAGCGCGGCTCCGCCCGCGACCTCGACGGTCAGTTTATCGGTATCCCGCACCACCAGCGGACGCGACAGGTCGCAATCCTTTCCGAGGTGCAGTTCGCGGCTCTTGACCGGCTCGAAAGCCGGGCCGCTGAAAATATCGGTCCACTCCATGGCTACTCCTTATAATCGTTGATAAGCCAGTCGTACCCCTCTTTCTCCAATTTGAGCGCCAGCGAACGGTCGCCCGAATAGATGATGCGCCCCTTGTAGAGCACATGCACGAAGTCGGGCACGATGTAATCCAGCAGACGCTGGTAGTGGGTGATGACGATCGTCGCATTGTCCGACCGGTGCAACTTGGTGACGCCCGTACCGACGATGCGCAGCGCATCGATGTCCAAACCGCTGTCCGTTTCATCGAGAATCGCCAGCTTCGGTTCGAGCATCGCCATCTGGAAGATCTCGTTCTTCTTCTTCTCGCCGCCCGAGAACCCTTCGTTCACCGAACGGGAAATCAATTTGGAGTCCAGTTCCACGATGGCGCTCTTCTCCCGCACCAGCTTCAGAAACTCGGCCGGCGCAAGCGGTTTCTCACCCCGGAACTTGCGCTGTTCGTTCACGGCCATCTTCATAAAGTTGGCCATCGACACGCCCGGAATCTCCACCGGGTACTGAAATCCGAGGAACAGCCCCATGCAGGCACGCTCCTCGATGGGCAGCGACAGCAGATCCTGCCCCAGGAAGGTCGCCTCGCCGCCCGTGACCGTGAATTTCTCGTTCCCGGCCAGCACCGAAGCCAGCGTGCTCTTTCCCGAGCCGTTCGGTCCCATGATGGCATGCACCTCGCCGGCCTTCACCTCGAGATCGATGCCCTTCAATATCTCTTTTCCGGCGACTTGCGCCCGTAAATTCTTGACTGAAAGCATATCTATTTTACTTTTTTTACATTCATAAACGCACCGCCGACTCCGTTTCTACCCGGAAACCGGCGGAAATTCTTCCGACAAACTACCCTACCGAACCTTCCAAACTGATGGCCAGCAACTTCTGGGCTTCGACGGCGAACTCCATCGGCAGTTTGTTGAGCACCTCCCTGGCATAACCGTTGACGATCAGCCCCACGGCATCCTCGGTCGTAAGCCCCCGCTGGTTGCAATAAAAAAGCTGTTCCTCGGAGATTTTCGAGGTCGTCGCCTCGTGCTCGACCACTGCCGTCGGATTGCCACTTTCGATCACTGGAAAAGTATGTGCTCCGCACTTGTCGCCGATCAGCAGCGAATCGCATTGCGAATAGTTGCGGGCATTTTCGGCCGCCTTCGCCACGCGCACCAGCCCCCGGTAGGAGTTCTCGCTGCGACCGGCCGAAATACCCTTCGATACGATGCGGCTGCGGGTATTACGCCCCACGTGGATCATCTTGGTACCGGTATCGGCCTGCTGGAAATGGTTGGTCATCGCCACCGAATAGAACTCTCCGACCGAATTGTCGCCCGCCAGAATACAGCTCGGGTATTTCCAGGTGATAGCCGAACCGGTTTCGACCTGCGTCCACGACAGACGGGCGTTTTCGCGGCAAATTCCGCGTTTGGTCACGAAATTATAGACGCCTCCCTTTCCCTCCTTGTCGCCCGGATACCAGTTCTGGACGGTGGAATACTTCACCTCGGCATCCTTCTCGACGACGATTTCGACCACGGCGGCATGCAACTGGTTCTCGTCCCGGCGGGGCGCCGTGCACCCCTCCAGATAGCTGACATAAGCCAGGTAGCTCACGTAGGAACCTTCGTCGGCCACGATGAGCGTCCGCTCGAACTGCCCCGTACCGGCGGCGTTGATGCGGAAATAGGTCGAAAGCTCCATCGGGCAACGCACGCCTTTGGGAATGTAACAAAACGAACCGTCGGAAAAGACCGCCGCGTTGAGCGCCGCATAAAAATTATCGGTATAGGGGACCACGCTTCCCAGATATTTCTGAATCAACTCCGGATAGTCCCGGATCGCTTCGGACATCGAACAAAAGATGATTCCCTTTTCGGCCAGCGTCTCCTTGAAGGTCGTCTTGACCGATACGGAGTCCATTACGGCATCGACGGCGACACCCGCCAGCGCCATCTGTTCCTCGAGCGGAATACCCAGCTTGTCGAACGTGCGTTTGAGTTCGGGATCGACTTCGTCCATCGACGCGAGTTTCTTGGAGGGCTTCGGCGCCGCATAATAGATGACGTCCTGGAAGTCGATCGGAGGGATCGTCAGATGCGCCCACGTGGGAGGCACCATATTCAGCCAGTGACGGTAAGCCTTCAGGCGGCGCTCGGTCATCCACTCCGGCTCGCCCTTCTTGGTCGAGATCAGGCGCACCACCTCCTCATTGAGGCCGCGCGGAATGGTTTCGGTTTCGATATCCGAAGTGAAACCGTACTTGTACTCCTGCTTCTCGATATTTTCTATAAGTTCTTTATCTTTCTCTGCCATTGTATGCGAAATAATTATGCAAAATTACAAAAAAAATGCAAATCCTTCCCGCCCGGCCGTTTTTTTAGCCCCGCAGAAAGCCCCCGCGCATCAAAAGCGGTTAAAATATATATATTTGTGCCGATTTAACAAGCAAACTCCATGCAATCCGGCATCAAACTCATCTCGAGAATCTACCTCAAACTCGTTCTGCTGCAAGTAGCCGTCGGCACGCTGCTGCGCATCGTCCTGCTGTTCAACGAACAGACCTCCGACATCTCGTTCACTTTCGGCCAATGGCTGAAAATCTTCCTGTTGGGCGCCGTGAACGACTGGTGCGCCCTTACGATCGGATTCGCCGTGCTGTGGCTTTTCGCCTTGAGCATCGCCCCGGGCAAATACGCCCGGCCGCTGGGCTACATCCTCTTCGGCATCCTTTCGGTCGCATGGATTTACGTCACGTTCTTCAATACGATCTTCGACGAATACGGTAGCGTGGTACCTCTGATCGCCTCGATCCTCTTCGGCTTCTGGGCCGTGAGTTTCGGGCTCAGGCTGTTCATTCCCCAAATGCGTCCGGGATGGAGCCGCACCTGGCTCGCCGTCCTGACGGGACTTTACACGGGCGGCATTATCCTGAACGCCGTTTCCGAATGGTTTTTCTGGAGCGAATTCGGCGTACGGTACAACTTCATCGCCGTCGATTACCTGGTCTATACCAACGAAGTGGTCGGCAACATCATGGAGTCCTATCCGGTCGTTCCGCTCTTCGCCGGCGTGCTGCTGCTGACCGTAGGATGCACCTGGCTGCTGTTCAGACGGGAGATCCGCCGTGCCGGGGAGTTCGGCACCTGGCAATGGAAAGCGGCCGTATCGCCCGCCTACCTGCTGCTCACCTTGGGCTGCTGCCTGCTCCTGCAGTTCAACACCCGATTCCAGCAAAGCGCCAACACCTATGCCAACGAGCTGCAAGCCACCGGAGCCTACAAGTTCTACGACGCATTTATGAAGAACGAACTCAGCTATCCGCAGTTCTACCTGACCCTACCGCAGAAAGAGGCCGAAGCCAACGTACACGCGATCTACGGGAGTGTCGGCGACAACCTGCGCCACATTCCCGGCAACCCGGATACGCTGTGCCGCAACATCGTGCTGATCACCATCGAGAGCATGAGCGCCTCGTTCATGCAGCATTTCGGCTATCCGGACGCGATCACGCCCCACCTGGACTCGCTCTACAAAATGGGAATCGCTTTCGAACAGTGTTTCGCCACAGGCAACCGCACGGTGCGGGGACTCGAAGCCGTTACCCTCTCGCTGCCGCCCTGCCCCGGACAGAGCATCATCAAACGTCCCCGCAACGACAACATGCACTCCACGGCGGCCGTACTCCGGGAGAAGGGTTACGATGCCTACTACTTCTACGGAGGCAACAGCTACTTCGACAACATGGAAACCTTCTTCGGCGGCAACGGCTACCGAATCATCGACCAAAAAAGCTACAAACCCGAAGAGATCACCTTCGCCAACATCTGGGGCGTCTGCGACGAAGACGCCTACCGGAAGGTCATCCGCACGCTCAACGAGGAGACCCGCAGCGGCAAGCCGTTCTTCGCCCACGTGATGACCGTCAGCAACCACCGCCCCTTCACCTACCCCGCCGGACGAATCCGCATTCCCAACGACTCGAAGAGCCGCGCCGGAGGCGTGCTTTACAGCGACTATTCGCTGGGACGGTTCTTCGCCGAAGCGGCCAGGCAGCCGTGGTTCGAAAACACGATCTTCCTCGTCACGGCCGATCACTGCGCTTCGAGCGCCGGCCGCACCGAGATTCCGTTGCAGAAATACCACATCCCGGCGCTGATCCTCGCCCCCGGGCTTATCGAACCCGGAGTGGTCGACGGCATCGTCTCGCAGATCGACCTGATGCCCACCCTGCTGTCGCTGCTCAACATGAGCTACGACTCGCATTTCTACGGCCGCAGCATCTTCGACCCGGCATATGTCAACCGCGCGTTCATCGCCACCTATCAGGACCTCGGCTACCTCGAAGGCGACACCTTCACGATTCTGTCGCCCGTGCGCCGCTTCGAGCAGTACCGCGTGGTTCCCACCGAGGAGAATCCCCACCACCTCGAAGCGATGGAGCGGAAGGACGCCGTGCAGGTCGACCGCGCGATCGGCTACTACCAGACCTCCTGCAAATGGAACAAGCGGTAACGCTGCCGCCGCGGCACAAAAAAACTGCGACCCAAAAGGGTCGCAGTTTTTTATTGCTCAAACGCGGGATCAGTCACCCTCGTAATCGTCGCCGCCGTTCTTCACGGGAGGCGTCAGCGACGAGGCGGGCGTATTGGCCCTGATCCACTCCTCGGAAAGCAGCGACTCGGGCGGGAAGCCGAGGTCCTCGATACGGCTCACTGAAATCTGGTACTGCGCCCAGTCCTCCGAACCTCCTGTGAAATCGCTCTTCTTCGCATAGATGCCGTAGATGCCCAGCACCGTACCCTCCGTGCCGTCCTTCGGGATGGGCTTCATGGCGAACTGGCTGTAACCGCTCGTACGGATGCCGTAAACGCCCGGGTCCGAAGTGTACTCCGCCGCATCGTTGTAGCTCATCAGCACCGAACCGTAGAGACGGATATTCTGCTCGCTGTTGTTGTAGGCCCAGCGATACCACGCGCCGAAGATGGGCGTTCCCCAGTCGGTCACGATCCAGCTCGGATAGGGATTCGCATTTCCGCCGTTTTTGAGGTTCGGAGGCGTCACGCCGTCCTGATTCTTCACACCCGCATAGCGGATCTTGATCTTGTTGAAACGCACCAGCCGGCCCAGATCGGCCTCGCCGAGCGACGTGTAGTTCGAACCGTCGACCTCCTTGATGTCCGAGTCGTCGAGCGTCGTGTATTCGCCGCGGAAGACGTTCAGGGCGGCGACCTTCGGGTTGTCGAGGTTCGAGTTGGCGTAGAACTTGTGGTTGCCGGCCGTGTTGATGCCGTCCGAGGGAGCGCCTCCGATCGAAAGCATCATGCGGTAGTTACCCAGATAGAGACCGTCGAGACGCACGTAGACCCACTGGCTCTTGATCGGCTTCGAAGCCAGGTCGAGCAGGAAGTCGAGATAAAGGCCGTTGTAGAGCTTCAGCTCGATACCGGCCGTGCCGTCGTAGATATAGAGCGACTTGTAGATATTGCCCTGACGGTCGCTGCTGATCACCTTGCCCTTGATGTAGTATTTCGAAGCCTCGGGCCACTCCATGAGGCCGTCGAACTTGGCCTCCTCGGACGTGCGGGTTCCGAACTTGAGGGTCTTGGTCGTGGAGAAATTGTCGTTGGTTCCCGTATTGGAGATCGGACCAAATTTTTCCTTCACTTCGGCAATGGTGATCCGAGTAAGCCCCATTGCGGCCATATCGTCGTCCACATAGAGTTTCTGCGGAGCCGGAGTGTCGAAATCGTTGTAGCAGCTCACGGCCACCAGACCGACGAGAGCCGCCAATGCTATTTTAAGACTTTTCATAAATTATGCTTTGCGCGATTAGAAACGGAAATAGACATTCAGGTAATAGGTCGTACCGAACAGGTAGAAATACTTCGAGGGGAAGCGGCCGTAAATCTGCTCGCCGCCCTCGCCGCGGACCTTGCTCATACGCATCTGCTCGTAACCGCCCGTGCGGATGTCCTGATCGTTGAGGATGTTCTTCACCTCGAGGCTGAAGCCCAGCATGTAGACCCGGTGGATATACCAGTTCTTGCCGATATTGGCGCTCAACGTATATGCGCTGTCAAACTTCTCCTGCTTGCGGAGGGTCTTGATCGACGAGAGGGCCGATGCCTTCTGCGCATTGGTGGCCGTATTGGAAGTCAGCACATTCGTATAATACTTAATGGCGGTAGCCGTACGGTACATCGGGTTCATCGAAAGATAGATGTTGTCGTAGTAGTTGAAGTTCACACCGGCGAACCAGTTGCGCGGTCCGCGGTAGTCGAGACCGATGTTGAAAGCCAGTTGCGGCGAGCTTTCCACATGATAACCGTCCCAGTTGACCTTATCTTTCAGTACGATCTTGTCCACGTTGTCAACCGTCTGCACGAAGTTGGGATTCGACGTATAGGTATAGTCGCCCCAGCTCAAGGCACCCACGACCGAGAGGCCGTTCCATACGGGAACCGAAAGGCCCAACTCAACGCCGTAGTAGCGTTTGTCGATGCCGCTCATGGCGAAGTTGGTGAACGAACTGCGGGTATCGTCGTAGAACGAGATGACCTTCGACTGGTCCTCGATCGTCGTATAGTATCCCGAAAGACGCGCCTTGATATAGGGCAGGTTGAGGTTGTAGGTGAGGTCTGCGCCGAACACCTTCTCGGCCTTCAGCCCCGGCGTGGTCGTGTTGCGCGTACGGGGCGACACGAATGCCGTCGCGAACTTGGGCGCCTGCTGCATGTAAGCCACATTGGCCTCGATCGAATGCGCTCCCGAGAACTTGTAGCCCAACGAAAGTTTCGCATCGTAGGTCAGGTAGTCGAGTTTCTTCGAATCGCCTTTCGAATCGTTGGGGAACAATCCCTTGCGCCACATGCCCTCGCGGTACATGTTCGAGTAGCCGACCGATCCGGAGACGCCCAGCGAGAAACCGCCGATGCCCCACGTGTAGTTGGCCCAGGCATTGGTTTCGAGCAGGTGCGCCCGGTAGTAGTAACCGTACTTGTCGCCGACACGGGCAATGCGGGCGTGCCCCGTAGCCCAGTAGTAATCCAGGTCGTTCTGGTAAGCCTCGGCGCTGGCCATGTCGCGCTCGGCGAACTTGTCGATGTCATACCAATAGTCGCCGCCCAGCAGGTCCTTGACCTCCGAGTAGTAATTCGTGCGGTTGACGCGCAGGTTGGCGCCGCCGACGATGCGCATGTTGTGGCGCATGTTATGCTGCACGTTGACCGCCAGGTTGTAGTCCAGCTGGTCAGTGTGACGCTCCTCGATCATGTAGTTCGAACGACTGTTATTACCCATCAGTTTGGACAGCACCGGATCGGTGTCGATATTCCGCATATTCGTCTGGAAGAATTTGTCGTAGTCGAGCATACCGTCCCACACGCCTTTCGCTATGGCGCCATCCATCGCGTAAAAATAGATCGTCTCGTCGGTGGTTATGCCCGGCACGATCTGCGTCTTATCCGAATTCGGCATATAGCGGTAGTAGTCGCCGCGGGGGTCCGCTCCGGCGTTCCACGTCAGGGCCGAATAGCCGTTCCTGCCGAAACGCAGCGACGTGGCGGCGTTCAGGCGCGTGTTCTCCGACATGTCCCACGTATAGTTGAGCATCACGATCGGCTCGTGGGTGTTGCGCACGCGCGAGTTGCGGAGCTTGCCGGCCTGGTAACCCACATTGGGGTTGTAGTAGTTGTTGCCGAACAGTGCGTAAGCCTCGTCGGTCGAAGCCTGCTGCGCGCCGCGCTCCGAAGGCGAAGCCAGCAGCGTCAACGCAAGGCGGTGGTTCTGTCCGAAAAGCTTCTCGGCCGAAGCGAAATAGGAATAGGAGTTGTAGTAAACGCCGTCCACATAGCCGTTGCCGCCCTGGCGGGTTCCCACCGAGAAGGCGTACGACCAGCCGTTGTCCAACTGTCCCGAGCCGTAGGAAACCATCGCACGGAAACGGTACATCTGGTTGCCGTTCGACACGCTCACGCGGAATCCCTTGCGCATCTGCGAGGCGCGGGCGTTGACGTTGGTCATGCCGCCGATGCCGCCGATGCCGAAATCCGACGCTTCGAGGCCCGTGTAGTTCTCCTGGTTACGCGTCGCGTCGTTCAGTCCGCTCCACAGCGACCAGGGACCGTAGCCCGTCATGGCGTCGTTGAAGCGGATGCCGTTCAGGTAGATGTCCGAGTACTGCGAATCGTAGCCGCGGACGTTGAAACGCATCTCGCTGAAACGGTACGATGCGATGTTGTTGAAGAGGTCCTTCGACGAAGAGAGCGACGAAGGCAGCGCCTGCGTGTCCGACGACGAGGAGTCGCTGTCGAATTCGGCGAAAACGGCGTCGTCCAGAACCGCACTCTGCCCCGACGGCACGATGATCACCGACTTGAGGTCCTGCACATGCTTATCGCCTACGCGGACCATCAGGTTGAGATCCTCGAAGTCGGGCGTAGAGAAGAGCACCGTGTAGCTGCCCGCAGGAAGATTCTCGAAGATGAAGTTGCCGTCCTTGTCGGTCATGGCCGTCAGACCCAGCGATTCGATCTTCACCTGTACATTGCTCAAGGCCACGCGACCGTTGCGCGAAACCACCTTACCGCGGATGCCTCCGTCCTGCGCATAGGACGTGAAGGTCACGGCGGCGAGCATCAGAATAAGTAGAACTTTGAGTTTCATACAAATATTTTAGAGTGTTTATTTGGCGATGTAGATATATACGGGGAAGTGGTCGCTGAAACCGCCCTGGAAATCGTTGCCCACGAACGTACGCAGCGGATAGCCCTTGTACTGGCCCTCCTTCTGGATCATGTAGGGACGGCGGAAGATGCCGCCGTAGAACTTCGAGTTGCCGGCGGGCTGGATTTTCAGGCTGCCCGTGGAACCGGTGGCGAGGTTCTCCGAAACGATGATGTTGTCGAACAAGTTCCACTCGTCGCGGTAAGCCAGCGTGCCGTAACCCGCTTTCAGCAGGCCGATGAAGGGATTGAACATGTCGCCCTTGCCGACCTCCTTGATCTTGCCCTTGGCGTTGAGGCCCTCGACGATGCTGTCATCCGTGGCATCGTCGTTCAGGTCGCCCATGACGACCACCTTCGTGGCCGGGTTGGCGGCGGTCACCGAGTCGACGATGTGCTTCACCTGCTTGGCGGCAGCCAGACGCTTGGGGGCCGAAGCCTCCTTGCCGCCCAGACGCGAAGGCCAGTGGCTCACGAGGAAGAAGAACGGCTCGCTGTCGATCGTGCCCCACATCGTGACGAAATCACGCGTCCTGAAGTTGGGCAGTTCCGGCATCTTGAACGGAATGGCGGCGCTTCCCTCCAGCTTGAAAACGTCGGGACGGTAGTAGAACGCCACGTCGACGCCGCGTGCGTCGGGCGAATCGTAATGCACGATGCGGTAGTTGCCGGGCGCGAGTTTCGGCTGCGCGATCACATCCTCCATCACCGAGCGGTTCTCGATCTCCGAAACGCCGATCACCACGGGATAATCCTTATCTTCGGCGGCGATGTCGAACAACACCCGTTCGAGGTTCCCGATTTTCCTGGTGTACTTGGCCGAGTTCCACTTCTTGGGTCCTTCGGGCGTGAACTCCTCATCGAGGACGCCGGGATCGTGAATGGTGTCGAACAGGTTCTCGAAGTTGTAGAAGACCACTTTGTAGGGCTTCTGCGCGAAGCATGCCACCGCGATCAGCGAGGCAAACAGTCCTGTCAAAAAGATTCTCTTCATAAACGATTTTTGTTGTTAAGGTTCAATTCATTGTATCATAATCCCTACCAGTCGGCGAGGTTCTTCTGGCTTTTCACCGCATCAGCCACGGCCGGGTCGAGGTTTCGGAAGAACTTGAAGCCCGTCAGCTCCTCGATCTCCTTCACCGAACGGACAGCCGATTCGATCGACGTGGCGGCTCCGGCGGCATCGTTGGTGAACACGAAGCCGATGGCTTTCAGTTCATCCGCCTTGAATTGAGAGATCTGCCGGTTCTGGTTGCCCCGCTGGCGCAGCAGCACTTTCCAGCAATGCGACGGCACGGCGATCGGTCCGTTGGCATTGTCGATGGTCTTCGTGCTCTTGAAAGCGGCTCCCGTCACCACATAGAGCGTATCGTAGGTCTGCAAGCCTCCCCAGCCACGGACTTTGCCCTCCAGCGAGGCCCAGATATTCTGATTCAGCGTGCTGTTCTGGGGCATCATGTTGGTGCCGTAGTAAGTCATCCGGTTCGGCTCGTAATTGTTGTAACGCGAAGCCTGCGGAAGCATGTGCCCGCGGTCGTAACCCCATGCACCGTAACCGCGGCCGTTGCCGCCTGTCCCGATGTATTGCTGGTCGCGGGTGGGAATCACGGGCAGCTGGTCATTGGGATCGTAATTGAAATCGTTGACCCGTCTCAAAACGGGCGTTTCGTAGACCTTCTTGAAGATCGGATAAGCCACCCAATGCGAAATATGCCGGTCGACATCGTAGCATACCGAATAGTTGCGCAGTTTTCCGCCCGGAAAGAACTGATTGCTCACAAACGTCGCATAATAGGTCTTATAGATATAAGCGTCGTCGGAACGATATTCGGGCTGTTCGCCCCACGAACGGTCGTAGTCGATGAAGCCCGCGGCCCTCTGCGTCAGCGTCAGGGAGGTGGAATAACCGTTGGTATAGGTTACGTCGATCCGCGCCGTGCGGTCGTCGTCGGAATTGTTTTTGTCCAAATAGAGGTAGGCCGGGTCCCCGACGTTTCCGCCGGCGGAGGATACCTGCTTATTCAAATCGAACGAACACCACTCCGCATCCCCGCCCTGCGAGACGATCGTCGCCTCGAAGGTGATGCCCGACGGGCCTTGGGTCGAAATCTTGTTCGTTGTGGTTGAACTGCTCACGGTCTCTGCAACGAGCGTCGCGAGGGACTCCTTGTCGCCCCCGTCGTCCTTGTCGCCGCATCCCGCAAACAGGACAAGCATCGCCGACATCGTCACGAGCAGCATGCCTATCTGTTTAATTTTCAACATCATTCAGAATAAAGTATAACATTTGGTCCGCAGACCCATTTAGAAACCAAACTCTTGACGGGGAGTTATCCCCGCCAAGAGTGGTTGGTTTTACAAGTCGGTTTCCTCGACTATTTTTTATAGGTAATCGTCATCTTCTGGATACGAGTCTGCACATACTTGCCACCAACCTGTTCCGGATTGGAGGTAAATACAAGATTGCTCGAACTGCCGGTCCACGTCGTACCGGTATAAGTTCCATCGGTAACTATCAGATTATTATAACCGTCTACCATTGTGTACTCTACATTGGTAATCGTAGCACCTGTAATCGTAAGCGTATTGGCAGCATACATTCTGACAGCTGTACCGGAAGTATAATATTTCGGAGGATTATTACCGGTAGATTTAGCAAAAGTCAGTGTCAACGGAGATTCGGTAACAGTAGTAACATCTACCCCATTAGCATATCCTTTGGCCGAGAAATCAATTTCGACCGTACCTCCATCACCGCTCACAGGCGCAGCCTGCTTCAGTTCAACCGTATCCTCACCGCCATTGGCGCCCTTGGCTTTCAACGTAGCCGAAAAAGCAATCGTACCCGTATTGTTGCCGACAGCCTTGATAACGACCTGCGAGGTCGTATTGCTGACAACTGCAAATTTAGTGGCATCCGTACCGGTGATTTCAAACGTTACCGCACCTGCGGCTGCATTTGCCGTATATTTGAGCGTCTGCTCTGCAGGACTCGTAGCAGCAAACTGCGTCGGCTGATCCGTGAAAGTCACAGAGGGTACAGAGGCATTTGCCGAAACCTTAACAGCCAGCGTCGTCAAATATTTCGAGCCGTCCTTGGCCGTCGTTGCGCCGATAAACCAGCCTTCGACATCAATCGTCTGGCCGTTGAACGAAGCGACGTTCAGGTCGGCATTCGGATAGGAAATCGAACCGATAACCTCCGTACCATCGAGGGCCACATTGTAATAGTTGCCGTCAACGGTCAGTTTTCCCGTATATTTCACATACTTCATAACGGGCGAATTGAACAGAGCCGTTACGGCCGCGCCGTCGAGCACCGTTGCCGTCTGGGGCTTTACTGTACCTGTGCCGTTCGCAGCGACAGTCAGTCCTTCGGGCGAGAACTGCAGCATGCCGTTCTTCGATTCAACCGTACCGGTCACCGTCACTTTCGCTCCTACGGCAGGAATAGTAATAGTCGCACCCTTGATGAACTGATAAACGAGCATCTGACCCGTTGCGTCCTCCATCACGAAGCCGCTCTCGTAGTTAGCCGCCACGATTGCATTCTCAACCTTGTATTTTCCTGCCTCGGTAATACCTGCGATCGTCGAGGTCACAGGACCGGCCTCCGTAAACAGGTCGTTCGTCAAACCAGCTACGTCCTTCGCATTGCGGGGAGCAACCTGGCCGACACCGTTGTAAATGGAGACAAGGCCGCAAACATAACCCGACTTGGCGGGAACTTCCGCGGTCTTGGCCCAATCGTTGGTTTTGTAGATCGAAATATCCAGCGAGCCGCCGGTTTTCGTCTCGAATTTGGTCGTCGTGTAGCTGGAAGTACCCTGATAGAACTTGCCGCCGCGTGCGGATGCAATCGGCTGTACGTCGTTCACCTTCACATACTGCGACTCATAGGTAGCCAGATCGGCTGCGGGGACCACGATAGGCTGAACGTCTACCGTGTAACCTTCAACAGCCGAGAACGATACGGACGAACCATCGAGGTCGATCTGGAGCACGCCATAGGAAAGAGCGGCTTTCGCTCCCTTGATGGAGCCGGTGATAACCTGCCCTACGGGGAATTTGTAGCCGGAAGCCGGGAAGCGGACAATGATACCCGCGCCTGCCTCGGTCGAATTGTCCACGACAACACAGTTGCGGTTGCCTGCGAAACCGCCGGCCTCGACATCGGAAACGACGATACCCGTAAGCGTCAGATCCTCCGAGATGGTGACACCGGGGTCAGCAGCAATGGCTGCCATCTTCGTGCGAATCTCCTTCACGTTGGTTTCGACGTCCGTCGAGCCGCCTTCGTTCTGTACGACCGTGATCGTAGCCTCGTCCGTAAGCGGGAAGCCCTCGAACGTGGAGCTGGCGGTCAGAACAAGGATTGCGCTGCGCTCTGCCGAAGCCTGACCCAGCGTGAAGGTAAGCTGCGTCGTACCGGTCTTGCCCGACATCGCGCTGGGAGTAACCCACTGCGAATCCCCGGGGTTCTTGAATGTCAGGGTCCAGTCGCCTTTCGAAACGACCTCGACCGTCTGTTCGAGCTTGCCGCCCTCGAGTTTCCCGGCGATAGTCACCGACTCGCCGCCGTTCACGGTAATTTCGGGCATGCCCGAATAACCGCCCTCTTCGTCATCGTCCGAACATGCGCTAAAAGCCGTCACGGCCAGCGCTGCACAGAACAATGTCTTCCAAAAATTTACTACTTTCATAGAGTTGAGTGTTAGTTAAAAAATGTATTGTTTGTAGCCAAAATTCTTTAAATTCACTACATAATGACAATATATTATGCCTCAAAGTTAAAATTATTTTCCGGACCTGCAAAGGTTTGTAACATTCTTTTAATAATCAGATCGGTCCGAATTGCAACCCTTTTCCGTCCGAACAGCAGTTCGCCGACGGGGACAGAAGACCCGGAACATGCGCTCGGGCATACTCCGGGTCAGCAGTATCCGCTCGATCAGCGTATTCTGTCGGCTGCGCGCACCAGCAGTTCGTCGCGGAAAATCGCACGGGCCGCCAAATAGGCAAACAGCAGGCAGACCAGAGGCAGCACAATGGCGGGCTTGAAGCCCTGCGTATGGAACGTCAGGTCGGAGAAGACCCGCCAGCTCAAAAAGTAATAGACGCCTTCCATCACCAGCGAGCCTAACAGCAACACCATTTCCACCACACAGAGGCGTATTTGCAGCAAACGGCGACGGAACAGGAAAATCGTCACCAGCGGCAGCGCGCAGGCCAGCGCCAGCAGGACGCCCATATAGACGGTGGACTGGACAAGCTCCCCTTCGGCGGTTTTCAACCCGAAGGCGTAAAGCCCGAACTCGCCGGCGTCACCCGCAAACCACGCCAGCCCCGAAAAGAGCGTCACGGCCATAAGCGCCGCAATGATCAGCAAATAAAGCGTTTGGATTCGTTGTATCATCATTTACAAAGTTTTGTCGATCAGGTATTTGTTCCGCTCGGAAGACCCTCTGTTGATCAGCTCGCCCAAAAATCCGGCCAAAAACAGCTGAACGCCGAGAATTACGGCCAAAATCGCCAGATAAAACAGCGGCTGGTCCGTAACCGCCCGCAGGGGCAGGGCGTGGCTCTGCTTCCAGAGCTTCTCGGCGATGATCCACACCGTCGTGCCGCCGCCCATGAGGAACATCAGCGTTCCGAGGCTGCCGAAGAAGTACATCGGCGAACGCCCGAAATGCGTCATAAACAGCACCGTGATCAGGTCCAGATACCCTTTCACCGTGCGTTCGAGGCCGAATTTCGAACTGCCGTACTTGCGGGCGCGATGGTCGACGACCTTCTCGCCGATGCGGCCGAACCCGGCCTGCTTGGCCAGGAACGGAATGAAGCGGTGCATCTCGCCGTAGACCTCGATGGCCTTCACCACCTTGCGGCGGTAGGCTTTCAGCCCGCAGTTGAAATCGTGGAGCCGGATGCCCGACGCGGCCCGGGCCGTCCAGTTGAAGAATTTGCTGGGCCAGCGTTTGCCGATCGGGTCGTGGCGTTTCTTTTTCCACCCCGAGACCAGGTCGTAGCCCTCTTCGAGGATCATGCGGCGCAGCTCGGGGATTTCGTCGGGCGAATCCTGCAAGTCGGCGTCCATCGTAATGACGACCTCGCCTTCCGCAGCCGCGAATCCGCAGTAGAGGGCCGCGGACTTGCCGTAGTTGCGCGCGAAACCGATGCCCCGGATGGCCGGATACTGCGTCTTGAGCCGTTCGACCTCCTCCCACGAGCCGTCCGACGAACCGTCGTCGACCAGAATAAGCTCGTACGAAAACCCGTTTTCGCGCATCACGCGGTCGATCCATGCCGCCAGTTCGGGCAGGGACTCCGCCTCGTTGTAGAGCGGCACGACGACCGATATATTCAGTTTATCCATCCTTATTGGTTAGTGCCTTCCGAGAAAACGTCGGGATCACGCTTGGTGAAGGCAGCAATAAACAGACCGAAAAAGCCGCCCTTGATAGCCGAGGCGAGCATTCCGCTGAAGAGCTGCACCAGCGGCGAACGCATCAGTTTCATCATCATCTCGATCTGGTCGCCCGTGTAGAACCCGGTGTTCTCCAGCATGGCGATCGATGGACCGATCATCGCCTCGTATCTGGCCGCAAAGAGCCAGTTGGAGGCGACGCCCATGAAGGCTCCCTCGATAAACCCGGCGCAGAGCATCACGCTGACCATGAAACCCAGGCACTGCCCGTAGCCGTATCCCCTGGCTCCGAAGCGTTCCGCGCGGCGTTTGGTGAGATACCCCAGCAGCAGGACGAAAATGACGAGCGACAGCAGGGACAGCAGCGTGTTCTGCACGTAAAAGCCCAGCACGTCGAAAAGGATCGCGACCAGAGCCATGATCACGCCGTATTTCGCGGCATCGTTCCAGAAATTCTTCTTCTCCATTTTTCTATTTTGTTTTTAACACTCCGAGGCGCCAGCCTTGCCGCGCGGCGGCATCAAGCCCCTCTTCATTGCAGTTCACCCTTGCCTTCGCGCAGTATCTCCGGCCCGTCGCCCGTCAGGTCCACGACCGTCGTGGGGACGTTGTCGCCGATGCCTCCGTCGATGACCAGCGCGACCTCGCGGCCGTAACGCTCGTGGATCAGCTCGGGATCGGTCGTATACTCCACCACCTGGTCGTCGTCCTTGACCGACGTGGTGATCATCGGACACCCCAGCGCCCCGACCACGGCCCGCGCGACGGGGCTGGCCGGAATGCGGACGCCGATCGTGCGGCGCCGTTCGAGCGCCTTGTCCGGAATGCGCGCTGAAGCCGCCAGCACGAAGGTGAACGGCCCGGGCAGATTGCGCTTCAGAATCCGGAAAACGGCATTGTCCACCCGGCAGTACTCCGCGACCTGGGCGATGTTTTCGAAGACCACGGTGAACTTCTCCTCGCTCTTGCCCCGGATGCGGCGCAGCCGCTCGATGGCCTTCGGCGAGCGCAGCGAACAGCCGAAGGCATAGACGCTGTCGGTGGGATAAATGATGATTTCATCCCGCTCCAGGGCGTCTACGACGCGCTGCAACTCCTTCTCCGAGGGGTTCTGTTCGTATATCTTCGCAAGCATGGGATGACAAAGATACAAAAATTATTTAATCTTACGCCGATTGAGTTCGTCGCTGTACGCCCGGGCGTTCTTATTGTGCTCGCGAAGGGTTTTGGCGAAGTTGTGGTAACCGTCGAATTCGGGCCGTGCGCAGAAGAAGATATAGTCGTGCTTTTCGTAGTTCAGCACGGCGTCGATGGCGTTCTTTCCGGGCATGCAGATCGGCGAGGGCGGCAGCCCCTCGTTCACATACGTATTATAGGGAGAATCGTATTTCAGATGGCGGTAGAGGATGCGGCGCAGGCCGAAATCCTGCATGGCGTACTTCACCGTCGGGTCGGCCTGCAACTTGATGCCCTTCTTCAGGCGGTTGACGTAGACCCCGGCCACGCGGGGCATCTCGTCGCTCTTGCGGGTCTCCTCGTAGACGATCGAAGCCAGCGTCATCACCTCCAGCCGGCTCAATCCGCTGCGCTTGCGTTTTACATCGCGTTCGGAAGTCCAGAAACGGTCGTACTCGCGCTTCATGCGCCTGACGAACTCCCCGGGCGTCACCGTCCAGTAGAACTCGTAGCTGTCGGGAATGAACATCGAAAAGAGCGTCACGCTGTCGAATCCGACCTCCGCGGCCAGCTCCTCCGAGGTCAGCGCCTGCATGATCGCCGTGGAATCGGCGTCGATCTGCCGTGCGAGTTTCTGCGCCAGCTGGGCCGGGATGCGCACGTTGTTGATCGTCACCCGCACGGGCGTCTGCAATCCCAGTTTGAGCATACGTGCTACTTGTACGACGTTCATTCCCGGTTCCAGTACGTAGTGCCCCGGTTTGAAGGAGCGCTCCAACTCCAGGCGGCCGGCATACCGGTCGAAAGCCCAGTGATGGTCCGTACGGGGACGCAGAGAGTCGAGCAGCCCCGGGTAGTCCGTGCGGGCGCTTATATAAAGGTCGCTCCGCTCCCGGACGGCATCTCCGAAAAACTGAAAGATGAAAACCAAAGCCACCGTTGCCCCGACTGCAACCGCAGCAATAAACACGACAAGCAATCTTTTTTTCGCCGTCATTCTCTTCATTCATTAACTCTCCCCGCACCGCCCTCCGAGACACATCCAGGCAGCCTTTTCGGCATCCGGCTCTCGAAAAACAGCGACAAAATCGCAGATAGTTCCTTTTTTCTTTGCAAAGATACAAAAAATTCGTACTTTTGTGCTGGGGTAAGTCTTATACGACCAGCTCCCACAGACTCCCCCAGGTGAGGAATCAAGCAAGGGTATGTGGTCGTAGCGGTGCGATATAAGTAGCTTACCCTTTTTTTGTGTACCCGCCCATTTCCGGCCGACTTCAAAAACCGTCGATACCAATTCAGGGAACAATCATAAGCAATACCGGGAAATACATATTTCCCGGTATTGCTGTATTCCTTTCGTTTCAGCATCGAATCGAGCAACGAAACCTCTGCGGGACAAATATTATAATACGAATAATATTCAGCGCTGCAAATATCCGACTTACTAAAAATCAATTGATTTTCGGCAAAAAACGATCAGTTGTTAGCCAGCGCGATCGCAGCGATCGCCTCCACCACGACCGGACAGCGCAGGGCGATGCAGGCGTCGTGCCGCCCTTTGACGACGAACTCTTCCATCCGTTCCGTCGCAAAATTGAACGTATATTGTTTCTTCGCGATGCTGGACGTGGGTTTGACAGCGATGCGGAACACCACGGGATTGCCGTTCGAGATACCGCCGTTGATGCCGCCCGCCCCGTTGGTAGCGGTTTTTCCCTCTCCGTTCACAAAACAGTCGTTATGCTCCGAACCTTTCATTCGGGCTGCGGCGAATCCGTCGCCGAACTCGATGCCCCGCACCGCCGGAATCGAAAATGCCAGGTGAGCCAATTGCGATTCGAGCGAATCGAAGAACGGCTCGCCCAATCCGACGGGCACCTTGTCGCAGGTACACTCGATGACCCCGCCTACGGAATCCAACTCCCGGAGCGTGCGGTCGATCAGCTCGTCCCAGAGCGTCGGGGCACCCTCGGCACCCAACTCCTTCCCCGGCTTGCAATTCAGCCGCTCGCGGGGAATACCGCCCAACTCGGTGATCCGGGCCCGGATTTCGATCGGGCCGATCATCTTCTTGGCCACGACTCCGGCCGCCACCAGCGTCAGCGTCAGCCGCCCCGAAAAATGGCCGCCGCCCCGCAGATCGTTGAAGGCACGGTATTTCCGTTCCGCCACGAAATCGGCATGGCCCGGACGGGGCGTCGCGCGAAAGTCCGAATAGTCGCCCGAACGGGTATTGCTGTTGCGGAATACGATCGTGAGCGGAGCACCCGTAGTGTGCCCGTCGCAGACGCCGCTTACGATCTCCGGCAAATCGCTCTCCTTGCGGGGCGTGCTTCCCTTCGCACCGCTGCGGCGACGGTCGAGATCCGCGAGGAAATCCTCGCGCGAAAGCGGCATGCCCGCAGGCACGCCGTCGAGCACCACGCCGATCAGCGGACCGTGCGACTCCCCGAAAATCGAGAGTCTGAATTTTGTTCCGTATGAATTCATAGCCAATTAAGTTTCTTCGAGTTTACTTCAATCGTGTCCGGCCCCATCGTTTCCGCGCTTCGCCGCACGGAAAGCGTTCTTTCCGCCGGAACGGAAATACCATCTGCCCGCCCCGCTACTCCTGCCGGGCGAGCAGATCGAGGAACGAAGGAAACGACTTGTCGATGCACTTCACGTCGTCCAGCCGCACCGGCTCCGGCGTGAACAACCCGGCGACGATCAGGCTCATGGCAATCCGGTGGTCGTTGTGCGAACGGACATCTCCTCCATGCAACGGCCCGCCCGTAACGAACATCTCGTCGCCCCGGATGTCGATCCGCGCCCCCAGCGTCCGGAACTCGGCATAGATCGTTTCGGCCCGATTGCTCTCCTTCTGCGTCAGACGTCCGACACCCGCGATACGGCTCGTACCGTCGCAATGGGCAGCCAGCACCGCAAGGATCGGGAACAGATCGGGGCAATGCGTGGCATCGACCTCGAAAGCCTTCAGCCGCCGGCCGGTCGCAGTAACGGAGATGTTCTGCAAATCTCCCGGCATATCGCCCCTTGCGGATGCGTCCGCAGGCGCGACGCTCACATCGGCACCGCACGAACGCAAGATGTCGAGTATCTTTTCATCGGCCTGCAGCGAATCGAGCCGCATATTGCGCAGCGTAATTCCCTCGGTCCGCCCCAGCGACGAAGCGACGGCTCCGGCCACCGCGAAATAGGCGGCCGAACTCCAATCAGCATCCAGGAAGAGGTCCGAAGGACGGTACTCCTGCCCGCCCGGTACCGAAAAGACGATTTTCGAAGGCGTCCCGGGCTTCCGTCCGCCGCACCCCCCGTCGTAAAACGCCTCCCTGTCGAGTCGGATACCGAACCGAGTCAGCGTCCGCAAAGTAAGCTCCAGGTAGGGAATGCTCGACGGCTCGGTTACCGTCAGCACGGTCGCATCCTGCAACAACGGCAAAGTCATCAGGAAACCCGATACGGTCTGCGAACTCTCCCGCCCCGAAAAGGCGATCTCACGACGGGTAATACCGCCCTCGATCCGAAACGGAAGATACCCCTCCTCACGAGCAGAACAATGCACGCCGGCTTCGCGCAGCGCGGCGACCGCCTCGTGCAGATTGCGCTTCAGAATACTGCCATGCCCGGAAATTTCCACCGGGGCACCGCCGTTCAAAGCGGAAATATGGGATGCCAGCGGAGTCAACAGCCGCGTGAGCAGCCCCGATTCGCCGGTTTCGATCTTCGTGCAACGTCCCAAGCGCTCCGCTCCGACACCCTCGATATGCAGCGTCGTACCGTCCGACGCAATCCGGCAGCCCATACCCCGGATGACCTCGACGGCTCCGACTATATCGTTGCAAGGGGCGTAATTGGCAAGCCGGCTCTCTCCCGCAGCCAGCGCAGCAGCCAACACGGCCCGCTGGGCCACGCTCTTGGAACAAGGAACGGCAACCGTCGTCCGACGGAACTCGCGAAATCCCTCGAAAGGATAATTTTCGGCCGAAAGCAGCCGCTCCATCTCCTCGCGGGTATATTGCCCCGACGCCGTGGCGTTGGATGCTCCAGCTGAAACATACGTATAAGGCGCACCGAGCTTCAGGCAGAGCAGACGGGTGAATTTCCCGGCTTCGCCCATCGAAAAAGCGACCAACTGCGGACGCTCCGCAGCGGCGGCACCCTCGAAAAGCGCTCCGTCGGCTTGCAGGTCATACAAACGCATCGTACGGGCGGCATCCGAAATATTCCGGGCCGTCGTGACGATCTTCACCAGATCGGCCCCCTTCGTGCGACACAGCCGGGCGATCCCCTTCAGCTCGTCGAGGGAGGGAGTTCCCTCGAAATCGTGGAACGAAACGATCAGCCGGCACCCGTACTCGCGGGCGAGCGTACGAATATATTCCAGATGCTCGTCGGGCGCTTCGATCTCTATATCGACATAACGCGCCCCCCTGCGGATCGCCGCCTCGAGCTGCTCGCGGGCGAATGCCTCGGAAGAGTTCGCAATCCGGCAGGTGGCAATCAGGTTCGGCCGAATCTCCACGAGCCGCTCGACCTCTTCGACCGAAAGACGGCAAAGGTCCGCCCGGAGTTCGGCCATTTCACACGATTCGAGGATCGCCCGGCAATCCCCGAAACTCTTTTCCTGTACGCTAACGCAGATCACGGGCGACCTCCTCCAACTGTTTTAACGGAATCGCACGATCCACCACCTCCCCCACCGCACGGGGCAGGATGAAATGAATGGCATCGCCCTCCACCTTCTTATCTTTTTCCAACGCTTCCAGCAAAACACCGATAGCTATGGGCGACTGGGTGGGAAGCCCGACCTTCTTCAAATCCTCCGCCAGACCGACCGCCAGTCCCGCCGGGGCGAGTCCCAGCCGTTCGGATACCCCGGCAGCCAGCACCAGACCGATCGCCACGGCTTCGCCGTGCATGATCGGACAATTTTTCTCGATGGCGTGAGCGAAGGTATGCCCCAGATTCAGCAAGCGCCGCTCCCCCTTCTCGAAAGCATCCCGCTCCACTACGGCACACTTGTATAACGCCGTTTTGCGAATGATTTCGGTAAGCTCCTCCTGCCCGTACACACATTCGCCCCCGCAACAGGTTCCCGCTTTCCGCAAGTGGGCCTCCATCCGGGCGAAATAATCCACGGCCTTGCGATAGTATTCCGCATCGAACAGGATGAAAGTCTTCAGGACTTCGGCGATTCCGGCCCGGAACTCCCGGGGCGAAAGCGTCCGCAGCGCATCGGTGCAGATATAGATCCATTCAGGCTGGGTGATCGTACCGACCATATTCTTATAGGCATGGAAATTCACGCCGTTCTTACCCCCGATCGAAGCGTCCACCTGCGCCAGCAGCGTCGTAGGTACGAAACCGAACCGAATACCCCGTTTGTAAACCGACGCCGCGAAACCGCAGAGGTCGGTCGTGATGCCGCCGCCCACGCCCACGAGAAACGAACTCCGGTCGGCTCCCCGCTCCAGCAACTGTTCGATAATATATTCTACCGTAGCGAAGGTTTTAACCTTCTCGGAGGTCTGGATCGGAATGAGTTCATACCGTTCGAAAAGGCCGAAAAAGGGCTTCAGGTTGCTGTCGATAACGACGAAAACCCGTCGGCCCTGCGGAATCAGGGCATCCAAACCGCTGAAATCGGATGATATATGAAGATTACTCACGTTTATTCGAAATTGTTTGTCCCGACAAATTTAGGAATTTTATGCCCGAAATAAAAAAGCGAAAAAAATTTTGTCATTTTCCGAAAAATGCGATACATTTGTCCCGTTAAATACCCTGGACGGATATTCGACGACAAAAACGATATGCAACACGTTCAGTTTACATACTCCTATTATTATTACCTTTATTCGGGCCGAGTAAAGGCGGGAGTTTGCGTGTTGTAAAGTTCGATCGACAGAATTACGAATTTAGATCATAGCTCCTGCCTTGAGGCGGGAGCTTTTTTGTTTTCAGTATGAAAAAACAACAACCTGCGGAGCTTGGCGGCTCCGAAGAAACGAAACCAGCGAAACCGACCGTCACCCCGGCCCGCCGGGTGGAAAACGTCGAAGAGTACTACTTCTCCGTGAAACTGAAAGAGGTGGCCCGGATGAACGAATCCGGCGCACGCGTCATCAACCTG
>OMFR01000469.1_pt1 | contig 22555 bp, 17 predicted proteins | sample 1645691 | NCBI WGS metagenome assembly OMFR01 (sample SAMEA103958132, study PRJEB25191) | human gut metagenome | biome: human-associated habitat [ENVO:00009003]; feature: intestine environment [ENVO:2100002]; material: feces | place: Germany | collected 2013/2015
TTCCGAGATACTGGAATTCACTTCGAAGAAGGCCGATACCTGCTGCTCCGTAATAAAGAACCGTATTCAGATCATCCAGATTTCCGATGTTTGCCAGAAGCTTGATCTCCTTGCCATCGGCTGTGATATCCTTCTGGTTCCGAAGTCTCAAAAGTTCTTCCCGCTCTTCCTTATCTGCTGCATGACGGATCTCATATTCCTTAAGAAGCTCCGGCTCCGGATCGATATACAGTGTTCCTGTATACCCATCTACAATAGCCATATGGCCATCCCATTCTTTCTGTATCTCCACCTCGACCAGGGTGGGGACTTCCATGGATTTTGCCATGATCGATACATGGGAAATAACAGACCCCTGATGCATGACTACCGCCAGAAGACTGGCTTTGTTCATCTCCAGAAGTTCATTGGGGGAAAGCTGCTCTGCTGCAAGGATCACCGGCTCATCTCCCAGATTGATCCGTGCATGGGAGCCACCCATGGCGCCGATCAGCAGCTCGGAGATCTATTTTCGATCTGTTCTTTGACAGCCTCGTCCTCCAGCTTGCGGAACACATTTGCAAGCTCATCCCTGGTTGTCTGGACTGCGTAAGCTGCACTGACCTTTTCTGTCGTGATCATGCTTTCTACGGCCCGCTGGAAGCTGCCGCCACTTAAGAGCTTCAGCTGACGTTTCAAGGTCAGCTCCTGCTCTTTGGGGAGGGGTGCTCCGTTTTTATACATATGCTGGATCTGGTTCTTTACCGCTGTTCTTGCATTATCCAGACGATCCAGCTCCTTTTTTACATTGTCTACCATGGACTGACGGATCTGATATTCGCCTCTGTGGTAATACAGTATTTTTCCAATGGCTATTCCGGAAAAAGCGGATGTGCCTTTGTATATCTCCACCTGAAAAACCCCCTTACTGGTTCGTCTGCTTAATCGCAGGCAGCTTTAAACTCTGTCCAGATCTTATTGTATTCCTGCTCTGCTTCCTGGCTTACATTCTGTACGATCTCACCCTTTGTCACGCTGTCCGGAACAACCAGGTTCTCGTCTACCAGATCATCTGCTGCCTTGTTTGTATTGTAGTATCCGATATAGTTGATGCACTGTGCAGATACTTCCGGCTCCAGGATATAATTGATAAATTCATTGGCAGCCTTCGCATTCGGTGCTTCACTTGGCACAAACATTCCCATAATACCAAATCCAAGACCTTCCTCCGGATAAACCACCTTAAGATCCGGATTATCCTTCAGTGCCTGTGTTACCTGTGATGTATAAAGAAATGCCACACTTGCCTCTCCGTTGAGAAGGGCATTCTGTGTATTGTCATCCTGGATCATACGAATGTTCGGTGCCAGCTCTTTCAGCTTCTCACCGGTCTTGTCGATCACGGCTACATCTTCTTCGTTCATGCTCTCTCCCATGGAAAGCTGTGTGATGCCACAGATCACGCGGTAATTACCTACGATGGCAATGCTGTCCTCCAGAGACTTATCCCAGAGATCCTTGTATCCTTTAATGTCGATATCTACCTGCTCCGGATCATAAACGATCAGTGGGATTCCTGCTCCGTAAGGTACTGTATATTCGTCATCCGGATCATAAAACTGTCCCTGATAAAGGGGGTTGATGTTCTTAAAATTGGAAACGGTATCCTTGTCGATCTTCTGGACAAGTCCCTCTTTTACCGCGCTGTCGATAATGTAATCATCTGCAATTACCACATCGTAATCGCCGCCCTTTGCCTGGGAAAGCTTCTCAAGCATGGTCTCATCGGTATCAAAGTTGGAATATACCACCTTGGTCCCTGTTTCTTTTTCAAAATCATCCAGCACTTCCTGCGGAAACATTCCGTCCCATGTATAAAGTACCAGTTCATCCTTATCCTTTGCACTGACACTGACACCTGTTATCATAGATGTTCCAAGTACCGCACATAACATGATCGCTGCTGCTTTTTTTGATCTCATAGAACCTCCTTCATGTCTCTCTCTGACGTCTTGTTATTTTGCTTTTACCTTTGTCCAAAGCTCTGCGAATTTCTGCTTGATCTTTGGCTTCTGGTATCCGAAGATCTCATTCTTTGGATTGTCGATCTGCGGAATATAGGAAGAAATTCCCTCATAAGTTCCGTTCTTCATCTCCTCGAATGCACTCTTTACAGTAGAAGTATATCCTACTTCTTCGGTATTGGAAAGAGCATTTTCATCATCCAGCATAAAATTGATGAACTCATGAGCCAGATCTACTTCATTGCAGTCCTTGGTGATGACCATGGCATCATACCAGGTATTGGTTCCCTGCTGCGGAGTATAATAGCCAAGCTCCGGATTTTCGCTGATAATATAGGAAGCATCTCCGGAATAAACAACCGCCATTGCCTTGTTTCCTGAGATCATGTTGTCGATCACATCATCACCTGCATAGATCGGATCCATGGTATCTCTCTGGTTGATCAGCCACTCATAAGCCTGCTGGATCTCGTCAAGATTCTTTGTGTTCATGGAATATCCCAGTGCTTTCAGGGCGATCATAAAGGAATCCCTTTCGGAATCATACATATAAAGATCTCCCTTATATTTTTCATCGCAGAGAATATTCCAGCCCTCTTTGTCAAGATCCTCCTGAGAGACTACATTCTTATTATAAAGGATTCCTACAGTTCCCCAGAAATACGGACAGGAATAACGATTTCCCGGATCATAGTCCTTATTCTGTACCTCGGGAAGAAGATTTTTGCTGTTTGGGATCTTTTTCCAGTCAAGGGCCTGAAGATATTCCTCCTTGATCAGTCTTTCGATCATATAATCTGACGGAACCAGAACATCGTAGGTTTCACCACTGGCCAGCTTGGTGTACATCATCTCATTGGACTCGAAGGTTTCATATACAACAGTACAGTTATACTGCTTCTCAAATTTGTCCAGAAGACTCAGGTCCATATATTCTCCGGCATTATATACACGAAGCACGTGGTTTCCCTGGCTTACGAGCGTCCACTTTCCCAATACCAGAACAACCGCAGCAGCTGTGACAACCGCAACGATCCTTCTTTTTTTCGGATCCATTTTTTTCACGGTGGAGGCCTGAAGCTTCGGCATGATCAGATTTGCAAAAAGAAGCACCAGTACAATGACCACGATCACAATAGTAGAAAGGGCGTTGATAGTGGGATTGATACGCTTTGTCATATTATATACAACAATAGAGATATTCTTTACACCATTTCCTGATACGAAATAGGAAATAACGAAATCATCAAATGACATGGTAAATGCAAGCAGCGCACCTGCGAAAATACCCTCTTTGATCATCGGCACGATAACCTTTGTCAGAGCCTGAAAAGGTGTTGCCCCAAGGTCCATGGCAGCATTTGCCATATTCGGATCCAGAGCCCTTACCTTCGGATAAACGCTGGTAATTACATACGGGGTACAGAATGCAATATGTGCCAGAAGCATGGTAACGTATCCTTTTTCCACATGGAATGTGATAAATAATAACATGAATCCGATCGCAGTTACGATCTCCGGGTTCATGATCGGCAGGTTATTCGCCTGCTCCATCAGGTCACGTATCAGTTTCTTCGACTTGCTGACTCCGATCGCTGCAATTGTTCCCGCTACTGTTGAGATAAATGTCGCAAGCAGCGCGATACTGAATGTCGTCGACAGTGCATCCATCATATCTGCCGATTCCAGCATATGCTTATACCAGCGCAGCGAAAATCCGGTAAAGCTTGTAAGTGATTTTCCATCATTAAATGAGAATATAATCATGTACAGGATCGGAAGGTAGAAGAATACAACCGACAGTATCATAAGGATCTTCCCAATTGGACGTTTTCCCTTATTCATAACGATTATACCCCCTTTCCGCCCTGGTTACGAATCTCGATCTTACGGACAACCATCATAAGTACCATCATAATGACCGCCATGATCATGGAAATGGCACTTCCGAAGTTCCACTCGCCGACCGTAATGAACTGGTTCTCGATCATATTTCCGATGAGGAAATACTGACCGCCGCCGAGCAGCTTCGGTATGAAGAAAGAACTGACTGCCGGAAGAAATACCAGCGTAATCCCGTTGATGATTCCCGGCACGGAAAGCGGCAGTGTCACACGCTTAAATGTCTGCGCCGGGCTTGCCCCAAGGTCTGCACTCGCTTCCAGCAAGGAATTGTCCATCTTACTAAGTGACGTCTGGATCTGCAGGATCATGAATGGCAGAAAGTTATATACCATTCCCAAAAGCACTGCCCCTTCTGTATAAAGAAGTGATCCCTTTCCAAGTCCCACCATATGCAGGATTCTCTGGATCAGACCGCCGTCGCTTAAGAGTCCAATCCATGCATACGTTCTTACCAGCATGTTGATCCACATCGGGATCGTGATCACAAGGATCAGCGCATTCTGCTTCTTCTGCTCACTGCGCGCAATATAATATGCAATCGGATAGCCCAGCAACAGACAGATCACCGTTGTCTTCACCGCAATTACAATGGAACGCCAGAGGATCAATAAGAAATCCGGGTCGGTAAAAAATTTGGCATAATGTTCCATTGTAAATGTGAACGATAAGATGCTGTTTCCCTGATCTGTCACGGAATAAAGTGCGATCAGGACCATCGGGAATACTAACATCAATATTGCCCACACGATATACGGAAATGCTAACTGTGAAAATTTCTTCATCTTAGAATACCACCTTCGGCATAACGTGGATATCTTCCGGGAAGAATGTCAGGCCGACCTCCTGTCCTTCCTCCGAATAATCCGTTGTATGGATCTTGAACTCACGTCCCGTAGTGGAAAATGTAATCTCATACACGCCTTCTGTTACTTCTTCCGGATCAAAATCATAGTCTACACTGATGTCCACACTCTGGTCTTCATCCGTCAGCTTCCATCCCTGTGCATTTGCCCAGGTCTTAAGATCTGTATCCAGTGCCTGAGATTCTGTGATCTCGTCTACCGTCTTGAAGAAGTTGAACGCCATAACACCTTCATTTGCCTTCTCATTCTTAACGAACGGCTGGTTGACTACGAAAATGGTTCTCTCGATGCTGGTTCCGTTTGAAGTGCTGAATGTAACCGGATACTGTCCTTCTTTTGCTTCCAGTTCATATTCAATATTTGCAATGGAAATGTACTCATCCGTCTCTGTCTCCCATGCCTGTGCATTCGACAGTGCGACGATTTCCTTATCATCCAGATTCTCTACATCTTCTACGTCTACATAGAAGTTGTTGGCACTGATCTTCTCGCTTCCGTCTTCACTGGTTACGTCATGATTGCGGATGACACGCATGTTGACCGTAACGCTCGTTCCCGGAACGGTCTCTACCATGATCTCATAGTGCACACCCTTGAACAGGACACTTAAGACTTCTCCCGTCATCTTTCCGTCTTTTACATCCACGATATCAATATCCTCCGGACGGATCACGACATCCACCGGCTCATTCTCCTTGAATCCATGATCCACGCAGTCGAATGTAATATCATCAAAACGAACCTTATAATCCTCAATCATCCTTCCGGAAATGATGTTGCTCTCTCCGATAAAGTTTGCTACGAAACGATTCGTCGGCTCATTGTAGATCTCCTGTGGGGTTCCGATCTGAAGGATCTCACCTTTCTGCATAACGACGATCTTATCCGACATCGTAAGTGCTTCTTCCTGATCATGCGTTACGAAGATAAATGTAATACCGACCTCCTGCTGGATACGCTTCAGCTCATACTGCATTTCCTTACGAAGCTTTAAATCCAGCGCCGCCAGCGGCTCATCCAGAAGCAGTACCTTCGGCTCATTGACCAGCGCTCTCGCGATTGCCACACGCTGCTGCTGGCCGCCGGAAAGCAGTGTCGTATTCTTATCCTCATAGCCTTCCAGACCGATCAGTTTCAGCATCTTCATTACTTTCTGGTCGATGATATCTTTACTCATTTTCTTAAGCTTTAATCCAAATGCGATATTTTCATATACGCTCAGATGCGGGAATAATGCATATTTCTGGAATACGGTATTCAGCTCTCGTTCATACGGCGGCTTGTCGGTGATATCTTCATTATCAAAGATCACCTTTCCTTCGTCCGCATCCAGGAACCCTCCAAGGATTCGGAGCAGTGTAGTCTTACCACATCCACTTGGTCCTAACAGGGTTACGAATTCATTTTCATATATGTCCAGATTGATTCCTTTTAACACAACCTGGGTGTCAAAGCTTTTCACAATGTTGCGAAATTCAATTAGTTTTTTCTCTTCCATTTTTCCTCTCCCTTCTCAGATTTTAAAGCCGCAAGGTATCGTTTCATAATCCTCATTCTTCCTTACATTTGCAGCTGCACTTCTCTTTTCTTTAAAAAATCGGCGGTGTCGTGATCCACAATATCTTTGCCGGGCTATTCCCGTGATTATAAAGATAATGACTCTTCGCACCATCCATATAAAACGTCTCATGCGCCTTCACTTTATATTTTTTACCGCCGCGCATAATCGTAATATTTCCCTTCAGTACATAGCCAAATTCCTCGCCCGTATACGACGTCTGGATATGACTCTTTTTATGCGGATAGAGTGTCATAAGAATCGGCTCCATCTGGTTCTTCTGCGCATTCGGAATGATCCATTCCACCTGGTAATCTTCTTTCTCATCAACGAAGAAATCATCTGTTCCGAACACGATCTGCTTTTCTTCCTCTTCATGAAAGAATTCCGACAGGTTACTTCCAAGTGCTTCCAGAATGTCCTCCAGTGTTGCAATACTCGGTGCCGTTAAGTTACGCTCCACCTGCGACAAAAACCCCTTCGTAAGCTCACTGCGCGAAGCCAGATCTTCCAATGTCAGATCGTTCTGCTTTCTAAGCTCCCTCAGCTTCTTTCCGATATCCACGCTTTCACCTCCACATTTTCAAAAGTTTTCTATTACTATACTTTTTTTTCAAAAATACCGAACAAGATTCATTATACACGTGTATGTGGATAATGCAAGTGAAATGCATGTAAAACCTCGACATAAATTAAAAATATGCTATAAGGACATTGCCTGCCCGGAAGTCTGTGGTCCGCAATGCCGCTTACGGAACTTGTGATCGCAGTATATGTGGTGTATCATATGCGGAAATATACGTGTTCACTGCCGGGATAATGTGTTATCATTAACCATAGAAAATTTTCCAGAGGTAACCACATGAATACAGCAACTACAGCAAATATTCAAAATAATAATCCTACTGCCTTTTACCACCTCCCAGGCCTGTTTGAATTTTACGAATTGTACCGCATATTCCTTCCATTATTCCGGAAACACAGGGAATATTTTTACGACTGGTGTGAGATTGGCTCGATCTATGGCGCTCCTTCGGATTGTATCTGGGGCGGCGGGCGTACTTCATTTGGATATTCTGATCCGGAAGACGTGCTTGATCTGGTGCGGGAATACGGCATCTCGGCCCGGCTGACGTTCAGTAATTCGTTGCTACGGGAAGAACATCTTACAGATAAGAAATGTAACGAGCTTTGTAAAATGTTCGAACACGCCTCTGATTCTGATAATTCACCACATACACATCAACTCCAGAATGGCGTGATCGTGCACTCCGAGCTTTTATTAAACTATTTACAAAAAAATTATCCTGATCTCTACCTTATCTCTTCAACCACAAAAGTTCTGACAGATTTTCAGGATTTTTTAACTGAAATAAACCGAGAAGATTTCCTTTATATTGTACCGGACTTCCGGTTAAACAAAGTATTCGATAAATTAGACCTGATGTCGCAGCACCAGAAAGATAAAGTAGAATTCTTATGCAATGAATGCTGCTGGTTCGGCTGTAAGGACAGAAAGACTTGTTATGAATCCGTCAGCCGGAAGAATCTCGGAAATCCTGCCCCGGAGTTTCACTGTGCTTCGCCGGATGGCGGTAACGGTTACCGCTTTTCCAAGGCAATGGAAAATCCCGGATTCATCAGTGTGGATGATATACAGAATGTTTACATGCCAATGGGATTTTCTAATTTTAAGATTGAAGGACGCGGGCTTGGAAGTGCGCTGATTCTTGAATTTCTGCTTTATTATATGACGAAGCCGGAATATCAACTGCATGTCAGGGAAGAGATTTATCTGGATAATATGCTCGATCTTTTTTAGCCATGGGGACAGGGGTTTTTGACTTTTTTATTGTCCCTTCCGGATCAAAAATGAACGCAAAAAAACCTGCCCGTCGGCAGGTTTTCTTACATTCTAATCTATTTTTATTTTCTTTTGCTTTTCTATATCTCAAACGTCTCCAGATCATCCGGCACATACAGATTGCCATGATAATACTGCTGTCCTTCCTCCGTATACAACTTCTTTCTCTCCGCCAGATGTGTCTCTTCTGTATGATACAACAACAGATTCGGCACGCCGAGTTCTTCCGCAAGCTGGCATGCTTCTTTTACTGTACTATGATGCTTCTCATAAGGCTTGAATTTATCCGCCTCACCGAACAGGCAGAATGCCTCATGAAGCAGCCAGTCACTGCCCTTCACATATTTATAATCCACCTCATTGTACGGCTCGTCACCAACACAGGTGAATTTCTTACCGCTCTTAAGCTGCATGGTGAATCCGAACTGTTTCGCCTTTGTCGAACCAATGTCGAAGAATGTCACTGGACATCCGAGAATCGTTCTGCTGTCTCCGTCTTTCACGACATCAAACTGGATTTGCTCCCCCATATGCTTACAGACCTTCTGCTGGATCGTCATATTTGCGATTGCCTGAATCTTCTCTGCCAGCTCCTCATGGCAGTAAATGCGAAGATCACCTTCATATTTTCCCTGGTTCATTCTCTGTCCGATCATACGCACCAGCCAGATAATTCCAAGCACGTGGTCTACATGCTCGTGTGTAACGAAGATATCGTGGATATCATTCATGTCGATTCCTGTGTCTTTTAATACTTTCAGAATACGGTTGCCACCGCCTGCATCTACAAGGAAATGTTTCCCTTCATCGCTGATTGCATAGCAAGTATTATAACATTCACTTACCGTTGCATTTCCGGTTCCTAATATTGTTAATTTCATATGCTTTTCTCCATTTCTGGTTTTTGTACCGCTTTTTCGTAGTACTTCTATCAGCAGTATAGCATATTTTTTTCAACTGGTTATGTACTGGATTTTGAAATAATATTCATTTTTTCTTTTTATAATATAAATGTGCTAAATATTTACAACACTGTTGACAATTTTCTCAAAATCTATCTTACACTCCCCATCATAAATTCCAACCGGCACTTCCCCATCCATTCCATATATCATCAGATCCATATTTTCTCCAAAATCATCTCCCAGATCATACACAATTACCTTCTGATTTTTCACATCCGCAATCCAGTATTCCGCAAAGCCACCGCAATCTCGAAAGCAATCTCCTGATGTGTAACGGCAGGTGCTGCCATGTCATATAAAACGCCATCGATCAATTCATATCTCTGGTCATCGGGCAGGGCATAGTAATCCTCTAAGGTATATTCCCCCTGCTTCTTTACCTGATATGCTCCCAGCGCTTCTGCTGCTTTGTTCTTATCTGCTTTTACAAACACTTTTTCCAATTCACGGATTTCACTGTAAGTCAACAGGTCATAGAATTCCTTTTGCCCGATCTGCTCTTTTTTATAAAATATTTTTGCAGCCAGTTCTATATCAATACCTGACTTTTCGGCGATTTCTTCCAGTGTATAGCCTTTTTGTTCTTTAAAGAATCATAGTAAAAAGCGAATGCTTTTTTGAAGTAATTGCATTGTAGCACATTTGTTTTATATATTCAAAGGTTAATATATTTAATTTTATTTCAACCGTATAACAATAACAAAAAAAGCCATTGGGGACGGAGGAAAATCCGTTTTCCCCGTCCCCAATGGCCCATGGCCCAATGGCTTACACTTCTTTAAATTTCGAATGCTTGGACAATGCCATTGTCACTGCAAATCCAACAACAAGTGAGATCAGAATTCCGATCATATAATTCAGCATTCCGCCGGACTTGATGCATACGAATCCGATGATTCCTGCTGCTCCCGGGGAGATATTCTGAACATTTGTCAGTGTCACATAAGCACATCCTACAGCAGAACCGAACATTGCTGCATAGAATGGATATTTCATCTTCAAGTTGACTCCGAACATTGCTGGTTCTGTAATACCAAGCAGTGCTGAGATACCGGAAGAAACTGCGATGCTCTTCATCTTCTTATCCTTTGCACAGAACATTGCTGCCAGTGTTGCTCCACCCTGAGCCACATTGTTGCATGCTGCGATTGCAAAGAGGAAAGATCCGCCTGCTGCAATCAGCTGGATATCAACCGGGAGAAGACTGTGGTGCATTCCCGTCATTGTTAATGGTGCATAGATAAATCCGAAAATAAATCCACCGACACCACCTAATGTATCATGGAGCCACAGAACACCATTTGTAATCCAGTCTCCGGCTGTACGCATCACTCCACCTACCACTGTAAATGTAAGGAATGCTGTTACGAGTACGGAAAGTGCAGGTGTCAGGAGGTTGTCCAGATATTCCGGAACTACTTTGTGAAGTTTCTTCTCGATAAATGCAAGGATTGCTGCCGCTGCAAGTACCGGAAGTACAGTTCCCTGATATCCAACTTTCTCAATTGTCAGCGCTCCGATATGCCATACCGGAACCGTTCCCTCTGTAATGGCTGTACCATAAGAATATGCATTCAGAAGATCACCGGATACCATGATCATTCCCATAACTGCTCCAAGATAAGGATTGCCACCGAACATCTTTGTCGCTGAGAATCCTACAAGGATTGGCAGGAATGCATATGCCGCACTTGCAAATGTGTTGATCATAGATGCAAGATCTGCAATATTCGGATATACTTCAACAAATGACTTTCCTGAGACAAAAAGTCCTTCTGCTGTCAGAACATTATTCAGACCCATCAGAAGACCGCTGGCAACCAGTGCCGGAATAATCGGTACGAATACATCCGCCAGCATCTTTACCAGTTTCTGTAACGGATTCATCTTCTGGTCAGCAGCCTTTTTCACTTCATTTTTTGTACTTTCTTTGATGTCTGCATACTGAATAAAATATTTGTATACTTCATCTACTGTACCACTTCCGATGATGATCTGGAACTGACCGCCTGTGGAAAACTGTCCTTTTACAAGCTCTGTCTTGAGAATTCCATCTACATTTGCTTTGCTCTCATCTTTTAATACCAGACGTAATCTGGTTGCGCAGTGAGCCGCGCTGATTACATTTTCTTTTCCGCCTACCAGACGCAGAAGTTCACTTGCTGCATTCTGGTAACTCTGCTCTTTACTCATTCTAACTCCTCCTGTAACTTCATTTCTTTTCTATTTCAATCAGGATCTTCTTAGTACCATCGTTGTACTTGAAAAGTCCTGTCTGATTCTTGGTATTCGTATTCCTGCATACATCAGTTCATCCCCGCCATACTCCTGCCCGGTCTCACAATCTATGTAAACTGCATCCGGATCCAGTCCTTTTAATCGGATCACCGGAACCCTGTAGGCTGAACGCGCAAGGATCTGCACGTGAGTGAAGATGACGTCCATTCCATCTTCTGAAACAATATTCCAGGCACTTTGATTCTCCTGAAATGAATCCGTCAGCCGGTAATAAGTTCCGAACTGTACGGTTCTTCGTCTCCTTTTATATTCTGCAATCTGCTCTCTGACTTCTTCCTTCTCTTCTTTTGAAAGTTTCTTCAGATCCAGTTCATATCCAAGATTGCCTGCTGCTGCCACGGCAAATCTTGTAGCAAGCGGTGTGGTCCGTCCGACCTGATGATTCGGACATGCTGACACATGCGCTCCCATTGTAACTGTAGGAAACAGAAAGCTTGTTCCATGCTGGATCTTCAGCCTGCAGACCGCATCTGTATTATCGCTGGTCCATGTCTGTGGCATGTAATAAAGCATTCCTGCATCGAATCTGCCACCTCCACTGGAACAACTTTCAAACAACACCTGTGGAAAACGTTCTGTCAATGTCTCCATTACCTGGTAAAGTCCAAGCACGTAGCGGTGTGAAAGTTCATTCTGATTTTTCCTGTCAAGATAAGCACTTCCAAGATCCGTCAGATGCCGGTTCATATCCCATTTCACATAACTGATATTTCCCGGTACCAACACCTTACTGACTGCATCGATCAGATATTCGCAAACTGCCGGATTCGACAGATCCAGTACCAGCTGATGCCGGCTGAGTATTGGTTCGTAGAGCGGACTTCGGATCACCCAGTCTGGATGCTCCCTGTAAAGGTCACTTTCCCTTGAAATCATCTCCGGTTCAAACCAGATTCCGAAATCAATCCCCTTCTGTTTCACCTTTTCGGCAAGACTCTGCAGGCCATCCGGAAATTTCTTCTTATCTTCCGTCCAGTCCCCCAAGGAAGTCGTATCTGTATTTCTTCCCTTGAACCATCCATCATCCATCACCAGAAGTTCGATTCCAAGCTCCGATGCTTCTTCCGCCAGCGTCAGCATTTTCTCTTCATTGATTTCAAAATACATACCTTCCCAGCTATTCAATAGAACTGGCCGTTCCCGGTCTCTGTACCATCCCCGGCAGACGCGCGTTCTGTATAACCGGTGAAATATATTCGACATTCCGGCAAGTCCATTTACACTATAGACCAGTACAGCCTCCGGTGTGCAAAAGCTTGTTCCCGGTGCAAGCTGCCATCCAAACTGATACGGATTAATTCCAAGCTGTACCCTAACTGTTCCATACTGTCCACACTGAACACATCCATAGAAGTTTCCACTGTAAATCAGGTTTACTCCAAGCACTTCCCCTTGCTCTTCCGTAGTCCCGGGACTTAACAATCCGATAAATGGGGTTGCCTGCGGGCTGCTCGTTCCACGACTGCTTTCAATCGTGACTGAATCCGCACACAATGGACGTCGATACACGTTTTTCTCTTCTGTATGTGCACCGGATAATGTCAGTACATCATATTCCTGTGTTGGAAGATCCATGTTCATGCTTAAGAATCGACAGATTTCTATCGGTTCTGTTCCGTCATTGATCCATTTTGCGAATCGTGTGACCACTGCATCTTCATAGATGGTGTAATATAACAGAATTCTCTGATTTCTCACCTTATCCTGAAGCGTAATCTCCAGTGTCATTGCCTCGGTATCCGCATCAGTATAGACATGTGGCAGGCCATCCGGAGCGATCTTTCCACTCAGAATGCGATAGCCGTTATAGAAAAATCTTGCGTTTTTATCTCCATTTCTGTCTTCTAGTTCGTAGGCCGGACTTCGAAAGTCCCCCTGTCCGGACTCCGGAAATTCCCTCAACTGTGTATCCAGAGAAAATGTCCTGTCTTCCTCTATCGGATTCGCACAGAATCCACGGTCGTAATAATAATCCTTGATGCCGCTGTGCCATCTCTTTATTCTTTTTCCGTAGTAACAATGCTTTAAATATCGTTGTTTTTCTACTTGAATCACATAACTGATCTTATCGTTGTATAGATGAAAAACCTGCTGTTCTTCCTCAAAACTGATCTGCATTCTATTCCTCCACTCTCTCATTCTGCTTCATTTCATCGCTTGACTAAATGCATTATAACTTCCATCTCTTTTCACTTTCAATGGTAATGCAGATTAGCAAATGGTAATTATTTTGGCAAGGTCTTTCGAAAAGCTTTCGGAACTACACCAACTCAATATCGGCTTCAAAATCAGAACTATGATCTTGTCCGCGTTCTCCATGATTCGCATCCCAGGATTCCATCTGATAAATAACCGCCTCATATGGTCTGAGTTCTGTAATTTTTTCCGCGGCAGGCGTATCTGCATAATTACTAAGCATGACCTGCCCGGCTCTCTTACACTGTAACTTTCTTGTCTTCTCATGAAAGTTACAGACAATCAGCCATTTTTCCTCCTCCAGCGTTCTTGTATAGATATAAAGGTCTTCATCCTCCGGGAACAGCAGTTGATAAGTTCCGTATACCATAACTTCATGTTCTTTCCGAAGCTGAATCAATTTCTGATAATGATAGAAAACGGACTCTGGATCCGCTAATGCCTGTTCTACATTGATTTCCTTATAATTTGGATTGACTCTGTACCATGGAATTCCTTCTGTAAATCCTGCATTCTTTTCGGCATTCCACTGCATCGGTGTCCTTGCATTATCCCTCGCCTTCGCCCGGATTGCATACATGGTCTCTTCCTCTGTGAATCCCGCTTTCAGGCGTTCTTGATAAATGTTCTGTGTCTCAATATCAGGGAATTCATCAATCGTCTGAAATGGAACATTCGTCATTCCAATCTCTTCCCCCTGATAGATATACGGTGTCCCCTTCATTCCATGAAGCAGTGTCGCAAGCATTTTTGCAGACAGGACACGATAGTCTCCGTCATTTCCCCAACGGGAAACGATTCTTGGGAGATCATGATTATTCCAAAATAAACTGTTCCATCCATGACCTTCTAACTCTGTCTGCCATTTGCTGAAAACACACTTCAGATCCGGCAGATAAAGTGGTTTCAAATCCCATCTTTGTCCGCCCGGTTTCTTATCCAGCTGAATCTGTTCAAACTGGAAGATCATACTAAGTTCTTTTCTTGCCGGATCAGTATATAATCTTCCGATCTCCGGGGTCGCCCCCCAGCACTCACCAACCGTCATGCTGTCCCTGTGACCAAAGGTCGCTTCGTTCATCTCTTGCAGGTATTTATGAAGCATCGGCCCATTCTCTTTGATCTTCTGATCCGGTATCTTTCCAATCAGATCAATCACATCCATACGGAAACCTGCAATCCCCTGATCCAGCCACCAGTTCATCATGTCATAAATTTTCTGCCGTAGCTTCGGATTCTCCCAGTTCAGATCTGGCTGTTTCTTACTGTAAAAATGCAGATAATACTCATCCGTCTCCGGCGAATACTCCCATGCACTTCCACCGAAATTTGACATCAGATCATTCGGTGGCTGTCCATCTTCACCTTTCCTCCAGATGTAATAGTCCCGATATGGATTATCCAAGCTTTTCTTTGCTTCTATGAACCATGGATGTTCATCTGATGTATGGTTCACTACCAGATCCATAATGATTTTGATATCATTATCTTGACATTTCTGTATCAATATCTTCATATCTTCCATTGTTCCAAACTCCGGGTAAACCGTACGGTAATCAGAGATATCATATCCATTGTCATCCTGCGGTGACTGATAGATTGGACAGATCCAGAGTACATTGACTCCCAGTTTTTTCAGATATTCAATTTTCCCTGTAATTCCTGGAATATCCCCCATTCCATCCCCATTGCTGTCCGCAAAACTTCGAGGATAGATCTGATAAACGACACTGCTCTGCCACCATTTCTTCTCCATCTTATGTCCCCTTCTTGCTTTTTTTATTCGAACCAAGTATAATACAAAAAATAAAAAGATACTTTCATTATTTTATCAAAAAATAACACAATATTATGCAACAGTTCAGCCACGCGTCTGTACAAGAAAGGAGATCACTCATGTCACGTTCCTTAAAAGAGACAAATTTTCACGGAACCCCTATGTTCCCTTTACAGATTTATTCTCATAAAGATAAGAACGGTTTCTATTCCGTTACTGCCCACTGGCATGAGGAACTGGAATTTCTCTATATTGAGGAAGGAACTATGCGCGGAATCATTTCCGGAACCCCTTATGAAATGAAAGCCGGTGAATTCTATTTCATCAATTCTGGTGAACTGCATGAACTAAGCGCACACAACCATTCCCTGCATCATGCAATTGTTTTCGATCCCCAATTACTTAATTTTGATTTGTATGATGCCTGTCAGCACAATTTCATCCAGCCAATCACACAGAAGAAACTACTCTTCCCAAACAACATCTCCAATGCCCTCAGTCAGAAAGAACGAGAAAGTCTCCGACAGCTTTTTCTTGCAATAATCTATAATTACCACCACCCGGAACGATGTGCACTTCTCAAAATCAAGATCTGTCTTCTGCAGATTCTGGAACTCTGTTTCCGCACAGAAATTCTTATACAGAACCAGACTACCGGAAAGCAGCTCTCCTCCATAAATCAGCTGAAGGAAGTGCTTGATTTTATCCGGTCACATTACGCCGAAGAAATTACATTAAAAGAACTTGCTGACATTGCCTGCATGAGCCCGACCTATTTCTGCAGATATTTCCATCAGGAGATGGGCAAGACACCGTTTGCCTTCCTGAATGAATACCGCATCAAAAAAGCTGCCATCCTTTTGGATGACAGCTCACTGTCTGTTTCTGATATTGCCATTAACTGTGGCTTTGACAACATCAGCTATTTCATTCGTAAGTTCAAAGAATACCAGGGAATCACCCCCAAAAAATACAGAAGCCGGAAGATGCCAGAATAAATAAAGCTATGTTGCAAAACTGTGAAGGCATTCGTATTGAAGTGCCTCCGATCCGGAAACGGCTGTTGATTTTTTTCATATTTTTTTCTTACCTCTCATATATTATCCTTAGTTTCATATTCTAAAGTATGTCTTAAAAATGCCTTCTGCAAAGCATACCACAAAGTATGACATGTAGATTGCAGGAATGATTTTTCATATATGTTCTAATTACGAAACAATCACATTCTATTTTTGTCTTGTGTATAAGACAAAAATAGAATATAATTGTTCTATATATTTTGGAGGTATGTTATGAATAGAGATAGTTTAAAACAAATCATGATTGACCAAAAAGAAATCTACCTTAATAATCCACTTATTCCAAGACATTACTATCTGGAAGAAAATGTCAATTACTGTTTTGTTGGCATTCGTAGAACCGGAAAATCTTATATGATGTATCAACAGATAAAACAATTGGAAGCAAATGGAATTCCATTATCACAAATCGTTTATGTTAACTTTGAAGATGAACGTCTTTTGGAAATGACCGCCGCTGACTTAAATCTTATTTTAGAAATCGGGTTAGAGATATCCAGAACTGACGTTAAACCATATTTATTCTTAGATGAAATTCAAAATATCACTGGATGGGAAAAATTTGTCCGTAGAATTGCTGATATGAAATATCGGATTAATATAACAGGCAGTAACAGTAAAATGTTAAGTAGTGAAATTGCATCTACTCTTGGCGGTCGCTTTGTGATTATGAATATTTATCCATATTCTTTCTCAGAATACCTGATTGCCAATCATATGAAAAAGAATTATCTGGATGTAATCAGCACCAAAGATAAAGCTGATGTGCAAAACCAATATAACCAATATGTAACATATGGAGCTTTCCCTGAATTAACGGAAATAAATAACAAAAGGTTTTTTTTGAATAGCATCTACCAGACCGTATATCTTGGTGATATCATAACAAGAAATAAAATTACCAATGACTTTGCTGTGAGATTGATTTTAAAAAAGATTGCCGAATCTATTACGAAACCTTTATCTTTCAGTAGACTGACTAATAAATTAAAAAGTACAGGAACATCTATTGGCAAACAAACTGTAATCAATTATGTTGGCTACATGACAGACTCCTATTTGCTTTTTACTCTGCAAAACTATGCTGCAAAACTGGTAGAAAAAGAGACTTCTCCCAAATATTATTTCATGGATACAGGACTTCTTGGACTTATGTTACTAGACTGTAAATCTGCCCAACTGGAAAATCTTGTCGCCATCGAATTAATTCGGCGTTACGGAGTAGAAAATGTTTACTTCTTTGAAAATAATGTGGAAATCGACTTCTATGTTCCGTCAGAAAATCTGGCTATCCAGGTCAGTATGCAGGTATTAGATAATATAGATACACGAGAACGTGAAACCCGTGCTTTCGTCAAATTAAATAATTTCATACCGGACTCCAAATGTATTCTGATTACAAATAGTGAAGAGGCTGTTCTTGACTGTGAAGGAATTCATGTTGAAGTGATTCCGATCTGGAAATGGCTATTGATGAATGATTTGTAGGAGCCACGAGGAACACTAATTCCCTGCTTTTTTATTGTTCCCGTTGACTCTACCAGGAATTTTCACTTGACTCCAATTTTATTTTTCTACTAAACTATAAAAATTACAAATAAAAACTATATATAAAAGCACTTACAGTACTTACCAACTATAGTTTCCTGTAAGTGCTTTCCCGCAGGTGCAGCTTCTTCCGTATCTTTTACTTTCTCTTGTATCTTTTATTCTTCCTCCGCCAACTCCCCAAACTCCGTCTTCTCAAATTCCTGAATGGAAATATGTCTCTTATTCGGGTTCGCATACACGAAAGTCTTATCTACATTCTCCAGATAGTTCTGGATCTTATCGTTCGTCGCACTGATGATCGCCTGGAAGCCAAGTCCGCGGATCAGCGAGATACAGCTTGCCACCTTCTCGGCATCCATCTTGGAGAACGCCTCGTCCAGCACAACCAGACGCAGTGTCGGTGACCGGTGCATCTTCGGCGACAGATTGATCTTATAAAGCTGCGCAAAGCTTGCCAGAAGTGCCACGTACAGCGGGTTCTGTCCCTCTCCGCCGGAGTTCTTCTTGATCATCTTACTCAGTCCGATCGTCATCTCCTTATCGCCATGTACGATCTGCTGCATATCGAATGACAGATAGGTTCGGTAATCCGCATACTTATCCATGTTGCGTTTCGCCTCATCCATCTCGTCCTTCGTCGCATTCTCCGGCGGGATGAAGATGTTGATCAGCTCGTTCATCATCTCCCCATACTGGTTCTCATGCTCCATCGTGAACATATCAAGCTGGTTGTCCATCGTATCATCTAAGTCAGACGGACGGATCTGCAGGGAATCATCCATGAACATCTTATAATATTTTCCATCTGCACCCTTGTTCTTCGTGATCACGAACTGATACTTATCCTTACCGAAGTCCAGTTTGCTGATGATCCGGTTCAACTCATCCCTTCTCTGATAAGCCTCCAGGATCGCACTTCGGATCTTGAAGATGAAGTCATCTTTGAAATGCTCTACAGCCGCTTTCGCCTGTGTCTTCGCCGACTCTCTATAAGTCTCCAGATGATCGCAGGACAGTGAATTCAAAAGCTTCTCATACGGCGCGTTGTCCCGGATAGAAGTTGAGAATGTACGGTTCGGATATTCTCTGATATAACCGCTTCTCTCTTCCACCAGCTTCCGGTAAGCGTCTTCCTCTTCTTCCCTGAGCGTATATACCCGCGAAACCATCTGACGTCTCAGATACTCATAATTCTCGGATTTTCTGCTCGCCAGATATTCCTGGAACTCCTTCTCGTAACGCTTATCTGCTACTTTTCTCTTCACGTCCTTTATCTGTTCTTCCGATTCGAGAACTTCTGCATTCAGACGTTCGATTTCTTTCTTGTTCTCCCAGATTGCTTCCTGCACCTTGGATACGGATTCTTTCTTCACATCCTGTGCCGCCTGCACTTCTTTCTTCTTGTCTTCCCATGCAGCAACGGATTCATCCTTTAACTTCTGCATCTGTTCCAGAAGCTGAGCCTTTTTCTTTTCTTTGGAAATGATTGCCTTGCTGTCAGCCAGCCATCCGAGATAATCCTCTGCCGGCTGCTTCAACATCTCCATCTGCATTGCCTGGCGGATCTCTTCTAACAGCTCCTGTACCGGCATTCTCTCGCCATTTAACTTCTCACATTTTTCTTCCAGCTTACGGATTCTCTGGCGCATACTCGTCTCACCGATGTAGGCTCTTCTGGTGTAATTCTCCGGATTCATGTGCTGCAGTTTGTAGCTCTGGTACAGCATACAGTCCGGTGTCACACCGATCCTGCACTCACGCAGTTCATCCAGCGATTCGCATTTCTTTACATTTCCAAGGAAGAAATTAATGTATTCCTGCACATACGCTTCTTTCGCTTTTACTACTTCTGCCAGCGCGCCCGGCTGTACCTGATGCTTGTCCTTCGTAAGCTTCTCCGTATCCAGGACTGCTGCCCGGAAGAAACGTTTCGTATCCATCTCCTGGTAAATGTCCATCGCAGCCCTGGCATACTTTGGTTCCACGATCAGCTGCAATTTATTATTTCCAAGATAACCCTCCACTGCATTGTGCCATCTCTCGTCCTTCACATCCAGAAGATCCGCAAGAATATGCACATTCACGAACTTGCCGCAGCGCTCATGCAGACGGTTACGCAGTTCGAATCTCGCCTCTTCCAGCTCTCTCGGATAAGCCTTCTTTCCCTGCTTCAGTTCTTTTAATTCTGCTCTTGCCTCTTTCTCTTCTTTCTTGATCCGGCGAAGGTCTGCATCCGCTTCCTGTCTCTGGTCTTCCAGCTCCTCCTGCAGATCTTTTAAGCCTTCCTGCAGGCGCACAAGCTCTTCTTCGGAAATGCTTCCGTCTGCGAATTTTTCGATATCCCAGATCACCTGATTTGGCGTAATGTCTTTCTCCGTCCATGCCTTCAGATGCTCTGCAGTCTGCTCCCAGCGGACTTTTCCGTTATTCAGACGCTCCAGCGTCTCATTTAATGTATCCAGATCTGATTCCAGCCTTGCATACCCACTGTCTGCGATCCGCAGAATGATCTCTTCATACTCTTTCTGCAGGTCCTTTTCTTCCTGCTCCAGCACCTGTTGCTGCTTTTTCAGATCTTCGATGGCTTCCTGCCTTACCTTGATCCGGTCTCTGGCTTCCTGACTCTTCACCTCATGGTTCATAATCTCCAGACGGTCGATCTGATAAGAGCACACCTTCTCCTCATCGGATTTTTCTGCATACTGCTCATATTTTCCGCAGATCAGCTTCAGTCTTCTGATCTCCTCCATCGTCTCTTCGATCTTACTGCGCATGCGTCCATACTGCATGACACTTTCCTGCAGATCCTCAATATGGATATCCTGCTCCATACAGATATATTCCTTTACGAAATCTTCCAGTTTGATATTCATACGGAACGAGATCGCACGTTTGAATAGCTTTGGAAATTTTTCCATGTCCAAACCGCCAAGATAGATATCGTATAGCTGTCTCCGGAATCTTTCATTGCTCGGACCGCAGTAGAACTGTTCCGGCGTAAAGGAACGCTGCAGGTACTCACGCATTTCCGCAGTGGTAAGGCACCGGCCTTCCGAACGGTAATGATTCGGAAGTAATTCTCCCGTATGCCAGAAGAACAGGCGGCTTACGTCATTATTCGACGTATCCACGTCAAACACAACACCAACACACTGTTTATCTCTGGTATTCGTCTGTGTCAACTCCAGCACGATCGTACTGGAAAAATTACGATTTCTTAAATACTGTGACTCATTATTTTCACTGATATTCACCATACCTCTTAAGTACTCGATCAGTGTACGGTCCGAATCATCTGCTGCCGCCTTGTTGAAGAATCCACGGCCGTCCGTATTAGCATACAGCACGATCTGGATCGCATCCAGAACCGTCGATTTACCGCTTCCGGAATGTCCGGTGAAGAAGTTGATTCCCTCATTAAGCGTCAGTATCTTTTTATCTATGTAATGCCAGTTATTCAGGCATATCTTCGAGAGTGCTTTGAATGGCTGCTTCGTCTCCAATTTGATCCTCCTCACTGAATGTTGCTAATAATTCCCTGATGTCATCTCCTAAAAGTACCGTATGGATACAAGGATAAATGACCAGGCGGGTCGCCTCATTTAATTCTTCCAGTACGTCGAGCGGCTCTATGATCTGGTACTTCTTCAGAAGTGCGATCGTCCGTCTCATCTCTGTAATAGACGGAAGACTTTTCAATACATGAAATTCTCCAGCTTTTCCGTTTACTGCACCAAGTGTTGTCACCACATGACTGCTCGACGATGCAGTCTGCATCTGCTCGTCATAGATAAGCTTCAGCACCAGTAAATAGATCGTCGCCAGACGCGGCAGCTTCTCACCCCATAACTGCTCTCCCTGGATATAGATCACACCCATATGTACATTTTCCCGCAGTATGATCCCCGCCACCTCAAAATATGCTTTAAAAAATTCCAGATGCTTCGTACAGGTACGGTATTCTTTTGTATACTGCATCCTTCCCGCACGTTTATCAAATTTTCTTTCCAGGAGAAATGTCTGACGGTACAGTGTCTGGATGACATCTGTGACCTCTTCTTTTTCTTCCTGGGTTAGCTGTTCGTAGTAATCTATCATTATTCTTAGAACTCCTTTTATCAGAACTTCTTTATATTATTGTTCATCACTTTTCTTTCTGTTTTGCATTACAAATTATTACACACTATTACGCCCGTCTCTTCACGAATCTTAATGCCGGATACCGGTATCCGGCATTTTCCACCATCTCCGGTTCCTCTTCCAACACTTTATACTTACTATTCTTACGTGTACTGTAATCATAAGCCAAAATCAATTTTTCAAATTCTTCCTCGTCAGCAATATTGATCTTCGATGCATCCATCACTTCATCTTCCATATTGCTCTCAATGAATTCTTCGATCTGCTTCTTGCTGAACCGCATCTGGATCCGGTTCAGTCTTAAGATATCATCCTTATCCAGATCTCCCGTCGTCTCATCCGGAAGGAGCTGGCTG
>OMFR01000476.1_pt1 | contig 22246 bp, 17 predicted proteins | sample 1645691 | NCBI WGS metagenome assembly OMFR01 (sample SAMEA103958132, study PRJEB25191) | human gut metagenome | biome: human-associated habitat [ENVO:00009003]; feature: intestine environment [ENVO:2100002]; material: feces | place: Germany | collected 2013/2015
TTCTCCGTAAAAATGCATCAGCACACATACTCCCAAAACCGCCGCTCCAAATAAAAAACATTTTAAAACTTTCATAATACCCTCCTATAGCTTATCTTTTAAATCCTCTTTAATTTTTGTTGTTGAAATTCCTTCTGTACGAGGTAAATAAACCACTTCACAATAATCTTTTAAGAAATCAAATTGACCTTTCCAATCATCACCCATAACAAAAATATCCACGTCATGTTCTTGAACATCTTTAATTTTTTGATCCCATGATTCTTCTAAAATAACTTCATCGACATATTTGATTGCTTTTAAAATTTCCATACGATCTTGATCACTATGATATGCTTTTTTCCCTTTTTGTGCATTAAAAGCATCACTACTTACCGCAACAATTAAATAATCGCCTAGAGCTTTTGCTCTTTTTAAAATATTTAAATGACCTACATGAAACAAATCAAATGTTCCATATGTAATTACCTTTTTCATTGTTTATCTCCTATCGTTTTAACTTATCAAGCATTTTTTCCCAAAAACTAACTTTTGGATTTTGAACTATACGACTTGCGAATTTTTCGTCATTTAATTTTTTCTTTTCTTTTTTCTTTAAACTATTATAAAAATCAACATATTCAGCATATTCATCACAAACTTCTTCAACATCGCCGTATTCTTTTAAACGTCCACCTTCAATCCACATTGCCTTTTGACAGAAACCTCTTACTTGTGGTAAAGAGTGCGAAATGAAAATAATTGTTTTTCCTTGATCTTTAAGTTCATTCATCTTATCCAAACATTTTTGAGCAAATCCCTTATCTCCAACAGATAAAGCTTCATCGACAATAATGATATCAGGATTTAAATAAAGAGAAATTGAAAAACCGAGTCTTGATTTCATCCCACTTGAATATTTCTTAACTGGTTGATATAAGAAATCACCAATTTCCGCAAATTCAATAACTCCTTCTGTTATTTCTTGAATTCTTTTTCTTGAAAGACCTAATAAAGCCCCTTTAACATTGATATTTTCAAGTCCAGTAAGTTGCATATCAAGTCCTGTATTAATGGCAATTAAGGCTTGTTCTCCATTGATATCCATTGTTCCTTCATCAATTTGTGAAATACCTGCTAAAATAAGAGAAAGTGTTGATTTACCAGAACCATTTGTTCCTAAGATTCCTACAACTTCCCCTTTAGGAATTGTAAATGTAATATCATTTAAAGCATAGAATCTTTGTGTGACAGAACTTTTTGATTTTCCATCATTTTTCTTTTTTAATTTATATATCATTATTTTTAATTTAACCTTTACATAATTTTTTGGTTTCATACCTGCACTATCAACTAAAATTAACTTAGATACTCGATGTCTTGAAGCATATCGAATGGCAATTCTTCCTCCAAAGGAATGCCCTAAGATGATTGGGTTGGCTAATTTTTTGTCATTTACAAATTGTTCAACCAATCCCACATAATCTTCTAATACATAATAATCACTAGGTTCCACACTTTTACCAAACCCTGGTAAGTCTATTGCAAATACTTGATATTTTTCTTTTAAACTATCCATTAAATCATCAAAACAACTAGAATCAACTCCCCAGCCATGCAATAAAATAATTGGAGAGCCATTGCCTTCTTTTTTGAAATAGACATATTTATCTTGATATATATAATCCACTAAATTCCCCCTTTGTACTCTATCTTATTCATAAAATTGTAAAGTTATTTATATAATATACAAAAAGATTGTGAGGTATTTTATTATGTATATTGATAAACATTATCCGTTTGAAATGATTCCTTTGAAGTATCCACTTACAAGTTTTAGTGACTTTTTAGACTTTCAAACTTTAAGTATCCATTATAATCAAATTTATAAAGGATATATTGATGAATTAAATAAAAATTTACAAGATTTAAAAAATTTACAAACATTAAGTTTAGATGAGATTTTATTTAATGAAAATTTGATTCCTACTACCAAAAGAACGAAAACCATTCATGCGGCAAGCGGTGCATATAACCATCAAATTATTTTTGAATCAATGACTCCTAATCCAATTGTTCAAATTTCTCCTAAATTAAAAATGGCAATTGAAAAAAAATATCAGTCTCTGAATAATTTTTATCAAGAGTTTAAAAAAGCTTGTTTAAATTTAAATGGTTGTGGCTTTGTCTTTTTGGTATGTGATAAAGACGGAAAAGTGGCAATTGAACAAGTATTAGGCAACAAAACAACTGTTAAAGCAAATCTATGTCCAATTTTTGGTATTGATATGTTTGAGCATGCCTACTATTTAAAATACAAAAATGATAAAAAAACATATGTTGAACAATGGTTAAAATATATTTGTTTTGAATATGCGAATAATGAATATGAAGAATGTTTAAAGGCCATTGAACTCAACAAAAAGCAAGAACCAAAATTTTAAAATAAAAACTAGGTAATGATGTTTAACCATTTTTACCTAGTTTTTCAATCTATTTTAATAACAAATAAATAGATTTATCTTTTCTTTTTTAATTTTTTACAAATACTAAGGATATCTACATTTAACATTTACTACTAAATTATTCTTATTAGTAAGTTCTTTCATATATCCATAAGGAACTTGTGCTGATATAAATAATCCATTTAAAGCTCTTTGTCTTTTTGCTGATTTAACTTTTCTAGATAAGTCTTTTGCATACATATCATTTAAGATATTTTTAAATGGTGCGATATCATTGTTATCATTAATAGTATCTATTCCATCATTAATTGCAATATATCTAACTCTATTATCTTTAAAATAATTTTCAGTATAATAACCAGTCATAATATAATCTCTTCCAAGTCTAGATAAATCTTTTGTAATAACTAAATTTATCTTGCCGTTTTCAATATCTTGTAACATTTTTTGAAAACCTGGTCTATTAAAGTTAAGTCCACTATACCCATCATCAACATAAATTTCATATATCTTAAAACCATGACTTTTCGCATATTCTTCTAAAATAATCTTTTGCGTTTGAATTGAACCTGAATCACCTACATTTCCATCATCAAGAGACAATCTACAATATAAAGCTGGGTTGTATATTTTATTTTCCTTCAAATTAACCTCCTATTCCAACACAAACTTGCATCAAGATGATATCACAAGTTTATGTTTCCATCCATCTATTTGTTTATAAATTTTGTAAGCTGGGTATCCCAGTTACTTAAAACACGGCTGTGTCAATCGGCTTTTGTGAAGCAGACTGAAGCACAGCTTATCCCGTTTCCAAAAATGTTATTTTTTACTAATTTTTACTACATTTCAATATCAACTCCCTTCACTATTACAGGAGATTTCAACTCCATTTTGAGAGGGTACTAAATAAATTTTCTTCAAAATTATATTTACCCCTTCAATAGTAACGGACATTTGTAGTATTAAATGCAAGGGTCTAATTTGAAAAAAGTTTATAAAATTTATATACCTTCAATAGTAACAGACATTTAATGTGCTAAGTGTCGGGGTAAAAACGAAATTTTTTTAAAACAAAAAAGAGTGCAACTATCATTAAGATAGTCACACTCCCGCAAGTTTGTGTTAATAATTATATTATTTTGTTATTTTCTTTTGTGAATATTTTTCAATTATTTTAATAATACTTTTTCTTTTATCAAGATGTATTTCAGAACCATCTGTGAGTTTAATTCTTATTGCTGGATTCTTCATAATAGTTGCTACTTCAATTGTATCAATTTTTTCCCAACCGCTTTCCTTAATAGTTCTTCGTAACAAAATTATTTTAATACCTGTTTCATCAATATAAACCTTCTGAAAAATCCAGTAAAATCCTATAAGAAAGTATAAAAATATTAAAGAAAAACACAAAACCAATATTATCCATCCATCGTTACTTCCGTGTTTAAGACTTAAAAAATATCCAAACAATGCAGGGATAAACACTATACAAATCCCACCAAATGTAGACAATGTTTGAAATAAATTTTTATAAAATTTTTGCTTTAACATCATCAACACCTCCTAACATTTAAAATGCAGATATTAATTTACCAATAAGATATGACGTTAAATCATAAGCAGCTTCTGTTCCACCAGCAATCATTCCAGCTAATAACCTTAACGCAAATTTAGAATTTAAATCTGTGGCAGCTCTTCCCATAGACCCAGCTATAGAAGACATCGCAGATCCCATTCCAGCAAATATATTCAATGAACCCATAACTGCAGAGGTAAGTAAAGTTTCTCCCCAGTTAATATTTACATTTTTAAAGCCTGATTCGTGCCAATTTGTGTAAACTGTTCCTGCTAAATTTCCGGCAAAACCTCCAGCAAAAGATGCAGTTACACCTAGTGCTAAATAACCCATACATGCAAGATTAGCAACTTCAGAAGCGGCGGCAAACGCCATTCCTCCTAATCCGGCACCAACTCCACACAATGCTCCAGAAATAGCTCCGCCAATATATCCAGCAGTGAAATCTCCACCATTAGCTTCAGTAACATATCCATTTATTAACGAACCAGCTCCAGCGCCGATTAAAGCGCCTCCAATAACTCCACCAATCCCTGCTGTAGCAACAGTTAAAACAATTCCACCAACAATAGCCGCTCCACTAATCAACCAAGCCGCCCATTCAGGTAAATGTCCACTAGGGTCTGAATACATAATTGGGTTATTCATGCAGTAGCAGTATAAGTTTAATCCGTTGATAGAACTTGGATCTAAATATTCAATTGAATCTGGGCTAATGAATCTTCCCCATTCAGGATTGTAATATCTAGAGTTGCAATAGAATAAACCAGTCTCGACGTCATACTCTATGGTGTCCTAAGTATTAAGCATTTAGGTCACCTATATTTTATAATATTTATAGTGAATCATCAATAAATTTGTATTTTATGATCATTCGTCGATGTTTAGTACCATCTTCTGCTTTTGTATAATAACTTAATTCTATCCGTTCTATTAAAGAATTAACCATATCAGAAGATAATTCTACATTATCTAAGAATCTATTAAATTCATGCTTTAATTGGTCTAATCTCATTAATTTATAAGTTACATTCTCATGCACATTTCTTAATGATTGCAATTTTTGTTCTAATAAATCTTGTTCTTGTTTATTTCTAAGTAACAATTCTTTATATGTTCTTTCATTAATTAAATCACTCGCATAATCTTCATATAACTTAGAAGCAATCTTTATTAAAGTATTAATTCTAGATTCTGTTTTCTTTATTTCAGAAGATTTATCTTTAGATTCATCTTTCTTAATCCTATTTACATAGCTTTCAAATACTTTTTCACTATGTCTTAATCTTTCAATTATTCCAAATATCTCTTTTTCAATAATTGTCTTTATTTGATGATATTGAATAATATTTGATCTAGGACATTCATGAGGATTATTTTCATGATTAGCACATTTATAAAATGTGTCTTTTTTATTATTTCTTACTTTATGAGCAATAGCCATTCTTTTACCACATTCACAAAATAAGATTGATTTAAATAAATTTTCATGTTCATGATGTGCTGGATAGTGTCTTGCACTTAAAACAGTTTGTACAGTTTCAAATGTTTCTTCACTAATTATAGCTTCATGAGTATTTTTAACTATGATATGTTCACTATCAGGAACTTTAACTCTTCTTTTGGTTTTGTAGTTTTCAACTTTATATTTGCCGTTTTCCATATGACCACAGTAAACCATATCAGTTAATATCTTTCTTACAGTTACTGCTTTCCATTTATAATGATTAGTTCCTTGAAGTTTAGCAAATCTAGTTGAACCCTTTAAAGTTTTATAAGCCGCAGGATTTAATATTCCTTTTTCTTCTAAAACTTTTGCAATAGTAGGTGCACCTTTTCCATTAACACACATATTAAATATTAATTCAATTACGTGTCTTACATCTTCATCTACTATTAAATGATTTTTATTTGTAGGATCTTTTATATATCCATAAGGTGTTTGAGCAGATATAAATAATCCATTTAATGCTCTTTGTCTTTTTGCAGATTTAACTTTTCTTGATAAATCTTTAGCATACATATCATTTAAGATATTTTTAAATGGTGCGATATCATTATTATCGATTAATGTATCTACACCATCATTAACTGCGATATATCTTACATTATGTAAAGGAAAGTATTGTTCAGTATAATATCCAGTTTGTAAGTAATCTCTACCAAGTCTAGATAAGTCTTTAGTAATAACTAAATTTATCTTTCCTGATTCAATATCTGCAATTAATCTTTTAAATGCTGGTCTATCAAAATTTAATCCTGAATAACCATCATCAATATATACTTCTTTAATAGTAAAGTTGTTATCACGACAATATTTTTCTAGCATCATCTTTTGTGTTTGAATACTACCTGATTCTCCTAAAGATCCATCATCTAAAGAAAGTCTACAATAAATAGCAGTCTTATACAAAATAGATTCTATCATATCATCGCCTCCTTAACATTACAATTTTAAGCTGGGTATCCCAGTTAAAACAGGTGACGTGCAAGACTAAGTGTTGCAAAGTGTTACACGTCTTATCCTGTTTACAATTATTTAATTATTTGTTCAATTTTATTATCTTTTAATACTTTTTCGAACTCATCTTTATATCTAGTATTAATCAAAACTTTTTTGTCCTTTATGAATAAATTAAATTGATAGAATACAGATTTCCTGTATCTGTTACATGCATACTTTTCTATATCGCCTATGTTTAGTTCGATTTTTCTAAATAAAGTCTTTAAATAAACTTTTTCATTATCAAACTCTAACCTATATTTAATGGAATATAGCCATCCATATAAACCGATTGTTCCAAACATAACCCCTGCAATTGCGAATAAAATAATATCTTTATCACTATATTTATCGTTATTCATTAAATAAATAGACAAAGGCATTAATATTGCAAAAATATATCCAAAAAGCATAATATTTCTAAATGGTTTACCTTCTTTTTTCATTCCATCAATTATTCTAATATCCATAATTCCCTCCCAGTTTAGTTAAAAATATCAATCAATAATATTACACAGGCAGCAGCTCCAGCAAGCGCTCTAGCGCCTGGCATTGGTATTGCTGCAATCCCTGCACATACAAGGTATGCTCCAGCAATAGTACCCCATCCCACATTTGCAGTAATTTCTTGAGTAGTATTTCCCGAAATTGTACCAAATGAGAAAGAAATACCATCTTGCAAACTAATTTCTGCTCCATAAGTAATCCATGGTGTCAATTGCATACTAGTACCAAATCCAAGGTTTGATGAAACATAAGCACTAATTCCATACCAATTTCCTAAATTCATTCCTACCCCAGCACTATATCCTCCATTACCTATATTACTATAAGAATAAAACATTTCTGAATCGTTCAATTGAGTTGTTACAGTATAAGAAATATTACCAAAGAAGGCCCCAATGAATGCATTTTCAATTAACGAAGTGGTATAGTGTGTCATTAAAACCGAATTTGCCTTTGGCCAATTTATACTACCAAAACTTGATCCACTTAATGATCCAAAACCACTAACTTTTGACCCTCCAACTACACTTCCGCTTCCAACAATATTACCTAATGTTCCACTTGTAGAACCAATCATTCCACCACTAGACAATCCACCAACAATTGGGCTATTATATGCAATTCCAATTGGATTATTATTAGCATAACTATATAAGTTTAGACCATTAATACTAGATGGATTTAATGTTGATACCTCTGCTAGTTGGATGAATCTTCCTAATTCAGGACTGTAGTATCTTTGTCCCACCATTGCAAGTCCTGTTTCAACATCATAATAATATCCACGATATCTAAATGGATTGTTATGTAAAACAAAGATATCAATTTCTGTATTTTTTTCTGGACTTAATTCTTTTTCTACACATTTACCCCATCCATCATATTCATATTCACCTATTATTCGATTTTTATACATTATCTTACTTACATTGCCTAAGATATCTTTTACTATATTATACTTTTTACCTTGATATTCAATTCCTACTAATCCTTCTATATCATAGTAATACATTATTTCATTTGTTATCTGATTCTCTAGATTTCTCCACTCTTCTTTTATTATTCGATTTCCATCTAGATAATATATTTTAAAATACTCATATATTTTTTCTTCATTATTACCATATCTTATACTATGGCTTACTTTTTTCTTATAACGAATTCCTTGATAATTGTAATAATATTCATTTTCATATTGATGATAGCATTGTCCTTCATCAATGCAATACTTATATTTTTTCAATTGATTTCTTTCATCATATTCTAAGGTTCCTTTACCATCGTTTATGATGTTACCATAATTATCATACTCTATTTGATATATTTTATCATTTTCCTTAATGTTTGTCAAGATATCCTTATTATAAATAAACCGCTTAATCTCTACATTATCCTTAATTATTTTTTCTACCATTCCACTTTCTTTACCATATTGATACTCAATTACACTTATTTCATTATCATTTTTTGTATGTGTTTCTTTAATCAATTGATTTTGATAGTCATATTCATATTCTACTTCTTTTTTATCTAATTCTACTTTTTCTAATTCTATTTTATCTAATTCATCATTATTTAAATCACTCTCTAGATATCTTTGCCCTTCTTCTTTTATTTTTTTTATATTTCCTGTTTCTTCATCATATTCACTTTCATATATAATTTCCGCTTTGTCTTCTTGTTTTTCTTTTTCTACTTCTATTGGTACATATACTCCATATTTTATTTTATTAATTATACCTGTTCCTTCTTTGTATTCTCTTTCCTGTCTTATTTCTGCAATAATATTATTTTCCGTTTCTTGTTTTTCTTCTACACTAGTCTCATTTATTATTTCTTTTTTCTGCTTTCTTTTTAATCTTCCTAATTCATCATAACAATATTCAAAATCATATATATCATTTTCATCACCATCTATTTCATACTTCGTTTTTTTAATTCTAGGATTGAGATATTTTGGATCTTCTTCTCCATTATCCTTTACAGTTATATATCTTATATTATTTATACCAATTTTATATTCTCTTTTTTCATTTTCTACTACCTTTATATCAAGTGGATATATTCCTTTACAATGGCATTCCACTGTATTATTTTCATCATCATATGTATATTCATACAATTTTTCTTCATATGGATCTTTTATTCGTGTTACTCTAGATAAATTATCGCTATAACCAACATATTCATAAACATATTCGATTTCTTTTTCGTCATTAACAGTTTTAAATAGTTTCCCATAAAAATCATAATAATTCGTAGTTATTTGTGGATGATTTTTTTCTAGATATTGTTTATATATTATACTATTCAATTTATTTTTTTCTTCTATTATTTCTGTTTCTAATATTAGATTCTTATTTTTATATATTTTTACTGCTTCACCAAAACAATTACATATCATTCCATATGTTCTTCCACTTTGATCAGAAAAACTTTTGATTCTACCTTTATTGTCATATTTTATATTATTTTTACTATCCACATTTCCTTCTGGATAATTTCGGTATCTTATCTGTGTTATTTTTTTATCTGAATCATATGTAAACTCTGTAGTGCAATTTCCTTTGGTAGTATAGCTCAAGAACATTTGTGGTTCTTCATACTGATAATATGTTGTTATTCCATTTTCTGTATATGATATAACATTTTCTCTTTGACTTTCATCTTCTTCTTGATAGCCATAGTTTATTTTTATGATTTCCTTTTCTGGGTTTTCATTATTATACATTTTAATTTGCATTAAATTACCATAATGATCATATTCATTTTCAGTTACTATTCCATATTCATCTATTTGTTTGTATAAATTACCATCTTCATAGTACCATGCTTCTACTGTTGAAGATTTTATAAAACTATTACTATTATCGCTAATGATTCCAACTTCGCTTATAACCTTATAATATTGTCTATTTTCTATTTCATCATTTTTATAGATAATTTGTGTTTTACTTACCGTATTTATCTTATTTGTTATTGGCATTACTGTACTTGTATAATAATTTGGAATCCCTTGTTCATCTACTTCTAATTTGCATTCACTATAATCAATTTCCAATCTAACTTCACTTACTGATTTTACTTTCGTACCATTACAATATACTAAATCAAATTCTTCTTGTCCTTGCCTATTTTTATGATATATATTTTTATATGTTTCAAAAAGATCTTTTTCGCTCATGAAAACTTCTGCTGTAATATCTTCATAATACTTTGTTCCTTTTTCTACATATATAATACTTTTTACTAGTTCAAGGGATTTTTCATTTATATTTATTGTTGTTTCATTGCTTGCCTCTATTCTTAAATCTGCTACTTCAATTGTTGTGTCTATATCAATTCCTAAAATTTGGATTTTCATTGCCCATATATTTTCTGGCAAATTACCTAAATTTATTGGTATTCTTACATATTGCCATGTATCTTTTAATACTTTTTCTAATCTTTTTTTGTTTGTAATTTCTGGAAAATCTACCTTTTCTATTACGACTTCTGCACTGATATCACTAATTACATCTTGTTTAAATTTTATCCAAAAAGATATAACAAAATCTTTTGTATATTTATACTTATCTTCTTGAAAAATTTCTGCAAATTCTCTTATTTTCTCTTGTTTCGCATAAAATACTGCCTTTTCATATTGATATGCACAATTGGAATTGATACAATTCTCCAAGAAAAAATTAGTTGTCAATTCCCAGCCTTTTGTTTGAAATAAAGTTCGATATGATTCTTCTATATATAGTTCACCTTCAAATTCTTCTTTTTCTAATACACTAATTATTTGTCCTTTCGTATTCAAATAATATCTATAAACGATTCCTGTTTTATTTTTGATGGATGTGTAATTTTCTTCATATGTAAATTGATAAACTGCTTTATGATATGCTTCTGGCATTATTAAATTATAACCTTCTACTTCTTCTTGTTGTTTGGTCAAGTAATTACTATCTCCTATGTAACTTTCTTTTCTTAAGTCTTGTTCTGCTAAACCTTCTTTACATATGCTTTCTTTTTTCATTACTCCTTCTATTATTTTTTTAATCTTACTTTTACTATCCGAACTATTTTCAATATACACTGCTTCTAAACTTTCCTTATCAATTATATATTCAATTTGAGAATTGCTATTATATTTTATATTAATTTTTTCTTTCAACTCTTCTTCTTGATGAATTGATATTTTTTCTAACCTATTTATGCTATCATATTGACATAGGATGCTATGATTGGTATTTTCAATCCAACTTTTTATTAAATTGCCTTCTTTATCGTATTCAAAACTGATTTTCCTTAATGGCTTTCTTTTATCATAAATACTTGTTATTTTTTCTTCCTCATCATATGTTATCAATTTACTTATATTAGGATTATTTCCTGCTACTATCTGAATTAGATGTCCCTTTTCATTAAATTTCAGTTGATTTTCGTTTCCATCTTTAATTATAAACTCTTGATTATTTTTAACTATAAGTCTTAATCCACTTCCCGATTCATCATAATATCCTCTTTCTTCTTCAGTTTCTTTATATTTAATCAATCGATGGGTTTTCCAATTTCCATCTATGTATACATAATCTCCTTCTTCAAAACCTTCCATATTATATGTTAATTTATATGGAAATACAGATCCTTCTATATTTAATTTCCATCCTTTTGAATTTCCAATTGGTCTTTCTTCATAATCTGTTTTCTGATAATGACTATTATATAATAATGACACCATTATTTGGTAGTTTCCTCCACCTAATGCGAATAACGGATACTCATAAATCATTCTTCCCGTTTTAATATGAACATCAACTTTTCCTACACTATTATGATAACTTATTTCTGATTTATTAATTTTGCTATCATCCATTTTCTACCACCCTAATTCTTTTAGGACTTTTTCAACTACTTCACTATCTTTTATTAGTTTCATTGTCGTTTCACTATTACATAATACTCTTCTATTTCCTCTACCACTGATGAAAATAACATCCCCCTCTTTAGAATCAACAATTGCTTCCCTTATTGCTTGCTCTCTATCTTCTATTATCTTTGAAGAAACTTTATCTTCTAAATATCCTTTTAATTCCAAACAGATATCTAGCACTTTTTCTTTGCCATTGTCGCTTTCTGTTAGATATACATCATCTACCTTTTCTTTTAATAACTCCATTGCATACTTTCTTGCTTTTTTACGACTAGCTATAAAATCCGTCGTTTTAAATCTTGGCTCCCAATTTTGATATCCGTAACCCATTGAACCGATTACAACTTTAATTTGATTGATTTCTTTCTTATCTTTTAGCTTTTGTAAACTTTCTAATACTTTTGGTAAATGACTATCTATCACTATCATTCTACCTTTTCTTTGATAAACTTCTGATCTTCCTGGTATTTTAATTTTTTGAATACATGTATTATACTCATTGATATCAAACATTCCCATTGCTTCTAAAACAGTGAGTGCTCCTACAATATTTAATGCATTATAATCCATCATCATTTCCGTTTTTAATGCATATGTTTTATTTTTAACTTTAACTTTCATTTGCAAGCCTGCTTTTGTACTTTCTAGTTCATATAATAGACTCGTTATATCTTCTTTATTTACTCCCTTTACTGTCGCAATATAATTGCTACTATAAACATACTTTTTACACTCATTTGCTTCTAACAATTCTTCTAAAAATTCTTTATCATAATCTTCAAAACCATAGATACATAAGCTTTCTTTTTCCATTCCCTCAAAGAAGGATTTCTTTATTGCTTTGTACTCTTCTTTGCTATATTGATCTTCATTATGTAATGCATTGAAATTAGTTAATACTCTAACATCAAATGGTATATCTTTTGTTAAGCCCTTTTCAATTGCGGTTTCATTAACCTCTAACACTAAGTATTCTGCTCCATATGCTTCTACTTCTTCAATGATTTCTAATACATCATCTTCACTATTAAATGTTATTTCGCATGCTTCATCTGGTCTAATAATGGTTGCAGGAGAATCTATTTTTGCACTACTATATAATACACTTTTCTTTCCCAATCTTTTTAAATACTCATGTATTATATTAGCGACCGTTGTTTTTCCACTGCTACCTGTTATTCCGATAATTTTTATTTCTTCTTTTCTGTTTTTTTCTTTTGTTACTCCACATTTAAATTCTGCTTTTAATCTTTTTATTTTTCTTGCTTGTTTATTTCTTAGTTCTTTATTGTTTTCTAATTTTTCTCTTAATTTTGATAGTTTCATTTTTCTTTCTCCTTTGTTAGTCATCTGGGGTAATGGATGCATAATAATATTTGACACTTCCATTTAGACTTCCCAATTTTATTTCTCTATCACTAGACAAATAAATATGAACTGTAAATGTATATTCTACATAACTTGTTCCCATCATTGCGTTTAAATCCGTTGTTTCTTTTACTTCTACTTTTACTAAACTTGAATCATTTGCCTTTATCGATACTTCTATCGCACTGGAATAATTATTTTCTACTTCTATATATAATTTTTCACCATTGCTTGATGCAATTGTTAACTCATCGGTTTTTAAACTACCTTTTTCTTGTGTCCAACTTACCGCATATGTTTTTGGTAAAAAACTTGTTGATATTACTTCTACTACAAAATTTTTGGTTGTTGTTACACTTTCATATGTAATTGTTGCTTCTAAGGTTGAATAGGCATCGCTCTCTCCATTATGTACATTGGCTGTATTTCCTGTAATTGTAATAGATGTTCCCGTTTTAACTACCCATGTAATACTCGAACCATTTGATCCTGCTGATGGTAAAGTAAAATCCGTAGTTACTTTTGTATCAATTCTTAAATTATTGCTATCTTCTTCTACTCTTTCGCTTGGTGTCATTTCTCTTAATAAAACTGTTACATGAAAAACTTGTATTGCCTCAGCACTACCATAACTCACTCGAGCTTTTAACAAAGGATTTTGTTCATATAACTTTCTATTAACCTTTGCTATATTTTCTTCTATCTCTATTCCTTCTCCTTCAACACTCCATACAATACTTGATCCATTGATACCTTTTGTTGGCAAAGGAAAATCTTGTGTAATTGCTTCCACATCCACTTCTAATTCTATTTTACTTGCGTCATATTCTACTCTTTCTTCATCACTCATACTTAAAATTTCTGTTACTTTACTTCTAATTATTAAATCTAAATTTGTTGCATTTATCTGCGTACCTTCTTCATAGACTTCCCCTTCATCCCTTTTGACTTCTACTAATAGTACTTCTATTTCACCATTTTCGTTATACTCAATTTCTTCTACTTCTAATCTTCTTCGATTCGGAAATTCTGTATTTCTATCTTTTATTTGCATTTTCTTATTCTCCTTTATTTAATATTTGTTTTATAATTTGATTTGTTCCTGTGGCACTTTCTCCACTAGCAATTCCTACCACTATGGCTATCCATATATTTTCTGCTTTAAATATTATCTCTGGATTTGTTAGATATATCAATATTCCTAAAATTCCACCCACAATTGCCATCACTATTGGTATCAATTTCTTTGCCTCTTTTTTCTTTATAAATATTACTTTGTATATTTCTCCTATTATATAGCATAGCACTACTATAATTGGTATACTTGTAAATTCCACCATTTTTCTCCTTTCTGATATCTTGTGGTTAGCTACTCCTTTTGATATCCCTGATTTGTAAACAATTAATTAATCTTTACTCCTTCTATTATACTTTTCTCTCTTTTCTTTTTTGGTACACTTTGTCCTAAATTTTTCTTTCAATAAAGGGCTTTTTTATTTAGTTTTAAGACATATTTGTCTTAAAATATTAAAAATAGTATTTTTTGTTCATTAAATATATTATTTTTTAGGATACTTTTTCCTAATTTTTTTTAAAAAAATAAAAATAGTATTTTTAAAGTGTCCAATTTTGGTGCTTACTTCAAAAATACTATTGTATTTATTATGGTAATCTGATTGATACATCTAATTCTTCTAATCTATTATTCCAAGATGGAAGGCCTTCATTATAACATTCTTCAATTAAAAACATAATTATAAAATCTTCTTGTTTTCCTCTATTTCCTATTGTATATCCTGCCTTTTCCATTAATTTATATGTGATTCTTGGATGTAATTTTAATCCTCCACATATTGCAAGTAGTTTATTTAATTCTGGTATTCTTTTTCCTTTTCGATAATTCCAAATTGTCTTTTCATCTAAAAAAACAAGTTCACCTATTATTTTATTAGATTTATATCCCAATTCTTGAATTAAAACATTTAAACATTCTCCAAATGATCCTATCATTTTATCTAAAATTTTACTTGCTTCGCTTATTTCTTCAAATGCTATATCTGTACATCCCGTAACTCCAATTATCCTACTATTTTGAATTGATTCCATATTCAATTCTAATTTTATATTTTGTTGGTTACTAGTGTTTTTACAAATATAATAGGAAGAGTATGCCATATTATTTAAATTACTTTGAAAAGTCCCAATTATATTAAAAGCTAGGCAACATTCATCAACATGTTCTCTTGCATAATCAGTTAAAACTATTTTACCTTTTTTAGATACTTGCACATATTCTTTATGGTTAATCGCAAAAAAGCCATCTGCATATATCAGTTTTCTTTCTTTCATTAATGCATCTAACCATTTATTATTTATTCTAAACTGAATGGCTTCCTTAAAACTAATCATATAAGTTAAAGCCTCATCTTCATTCTGATAATTGAAATAGTATGCTGGCTTATATTCCTTATCAATATAGCAATTGATACCTATTATATTTTTAAAACCTAATTGAAGCAATCTAATTTTTACAGCTTTTTTAGTGACTTTAAAAAAATTTGCTAAATTAAGAATTGCCCTTTCATATATTTGAGAATTTTTTAAAGTTCCATCTTGGTTTTTAATTTTTTCAATTGTTGATAAAAATTTTTCAACTGTAACTTTTTTAGGCATTAAAATTCTAGGTGTTAACGCACTTGCTTGCCATTCTAACCACTCTATTTTGTTGGATATGGACAATGACTTAAATTCTATATCTTCCTTTTTAAATACTATTGGTTTATTTTCTTGATTCAATAGATATTGTAGTTCAAAAAAATTTTTATGATATTCCCAATGGACACATTCATGAATAATTGTATTATTCTGACTTTCAATTAACTTCATAAATTCTGTTTTGTTATTGATTACTATGGTTCCACTTGATATAACTCTTTTTTCCTCATTATCCATAGTTTCTTCTGATTCAATAAAATAGGTTTTGCCAAAAATATCTTCATTTAATGGTTCATATATTATTTTTAAATTCATTTTATTGGCAATGTCTAAAACAGGCAGAGCCATTGGTTTTTCTAAAGCTTGAGGGCAATATTTTTCTAAAAACTTTGTTGCATGATAATCAAGGGAAGAAACCGAAAAATAGGGAATTAAATTTTTTGATAAATTCTTCTCTGCCTTATATTGCTTTTTTACATACTCTTCACATTTTAATAAATTCAAATTTTTTAAACCATGGTTCAGTTCTGCTTCATAGAGTAATCCTAACCAATATTCAATAATATTTTTGTTTTTTACTTCTATTAATAATTTTAGTGAAACATAAAATTTGATTTGATTACATTTTTCGCCTTTTTCAAAAGTAATTTTCATTACTTTGAATTTCTTTAAATTCCAATTATCATCATTTATACATATTTTATTCTCATTTATGTATTGAGTTATAATTTTTGTTAATTGTAAACCATACTTTTTTTCAAAATATTCTTTAAAATCCCTATATTTAGTATTCACAATGCCCCGCCTCCATATAATCTTTCAACATATTATATCAAATTATGACATTATTTTCCAATTATTTTATAAATATATTTTCTAAATATAAAAAAGGATTAATCAAAAATTAAATTTGCTTGATTAATTCCTTTTATATTCAAATATTATTCACTAATCTTCTCTAATAATAATACTAAATTATACCCTGAATTTTCCTTATAAGTAATATCAATTTTATCACCTACTTGTAAAAATCTAGCATCTAAACATAAGTTAACATCTACTTCAAAATAAACATTTTGATGCTCTTCAACCATAAATTGAATCTTATTACCCAAATCTCTAATTCTACTTACAGTAACAGTTTCTTTTTCTTCGTTACCTGAGGAAATAATACCTTTGTTAGCAAGCAATAATTCGTATTCTTGTTTAGCTGCCTCTAATGTATCACCCATTGCCACTAGCGTTCCATCTTCAACATTAATTAAAACTATCTTTTGTGATAGAACATCATTTTTTAAAACTACAAAATAAGTCGGAACCTTATGATATGTAATTAATATCGGCCAAGTTGAATCTAAATTTTGTGCTTTTACCCTCTCATCATTTTGTGCAATTTCTCTAGCACGCATTTCTGTAATACCAGGATTGCTATAACGAATACTTTCTTTCGTCTTTAAATTGATGGTAATAAACCCAATTGAAGTTTGATCATTAGAATTAGGTGATGTAATACAAGATACATAATATGTATTGCCATCTTTGATAAAATAATTGTATCCATCGCTTAACTGAAAAACTTCCTTTTTGGCAAACAAAGTATTCCAAAAGCCATTTTTATATGTCAAAGCATTATCCGCTTGTTTGGCGACAACTGCTTCATCCACTGCCCTTTGAAGCCAATCCGGTTTATGATTATCATTTAAAGCATAATGCGTCATCTTTCCACTACGAGGATCAACAACTAATACTCCATTTGGCGTTTCACCTGAAAATACACCAATTTCTTTTTTTATCGTCGGAATAACCCAATAAGGATTGCCATCATTATCAATCTCAAAATATTTGTCATTATACATTAATGTTGGATAATTGGTTCTAATATGCCGATCTAAATCTTTACCAAAGATAGCTGATGGCATATATTTTAAACCCTCTCCATCTGGATATGCAACAAGTTTTGCTTCTTGAGTTATCACATTTACTTCAATATATCCAATTGTTCCTTTATCACCACGCGATAAGGCAACAAAAGGTGTGGCATATTCAAGGGGAGTAACTCTTATTAACTCTGTTTTGTCATTACGATTGACACTAATCAAAGTAAAATTATCATAATCAATAGAATATTGAGATCCATATTCATCAAGACGAGCTTCTGCTAGACGAAAAGCTAAATCTTTATCAATACGAGGTAACAATACTTCTCCTGAATCATAATCAAAAATCGTATTTAAATCCTCACTATTGCCCTGTTTTATTTCTAATTGATTAGCATAAGCCTTTGCGTTAAAAATTTTAAGACCTGTCAAATTAAACAAGATAATTATCCCCAAAAAAATACAAACAACAAGAAAAATACCTCTCATTATTAAATGGTTTGTTTGATATTTATCAGTTATATCTTTAAATACTTTCTCAAATTTGCCTGTTCTTTTATTAAAACGATAAGTTGTATATTTCGTATTTTTATCATTTTTTTGATATCTCTTTTTGATTATAGCATAAATAATTGCTACAGGAAATGCCAACACAAGCATCAAATAAAAATAAAAACTAATATCTCTAAAATTTAAAAAGGGCAACCAAAAATACCAAAATAAAAACAAGGATAATAAATAAACGATATAAATGACAATGTAGTGTTTAGATAACCATTCACATTTTTTCTTTTCTTCCATTTTTTTCTCCTATTCATAAATCACATTTTTTAAATCTATTCTCATCTCACCAATCACATGATTTAAATATTTTTGAAAAGCCTTAGCTTCTTCTAAAAATTTTGTAAGATATTTTATTTTAATTTCTTCACTACATGTATTCATTTCATTATATTTAAAATATCGGTGAACAAGTTGATTTCTTTTTGACAATATGCTTTCTAAATAATCCATATCATCACTTGGCAAAACATCATATTTTCTGACAATTCCCATTAATTGACCAAAAGTCATATTTTCCATTTCCTCTGCTAATTTTTTAGTTTCTTCATCTATTTTTTGAAAATAAAGTGGAGAAACCTTCTTATATTTTGTAAAGACATTTAAAATTTTTGCAATTTTTGTTCCTTCAATTAAATAATGTTCTATATTTTGTACACTTTCAATTATCTTCCCTACTAAATAATATGTATCATTTTCCATAGTTTATTCCTTAATATAAATTTCTAATTCTATTTCTATATTTTTTATATAATACTTCATTATGTTCATCACCACCTATCGTATTAGCGCTTTGGTAGATAGGTGCAATTATATGATTTTCATCATACAATCGAATAACTTCTAAAACTAAACTTTGTGCAATAAAGCTGCCTATAATACTAGATACTGAACCAATTTTTGTACCTTGATATTCAAAAACACCATCTCCATATGGTACATGATTATCAATAACGATGTCTGCTAACTCATATAATTTTTTGCCATTCATTGTTCTAGATTTACTTTTTTTAGATAGATCAACACTTGTAATTACAATGAGTGGATGATGATTTGCTTTAACAATTTCCGCCATTTCCACTGGAACTGCATTAATACCTGAATTAGAAACAATGATAAACGGTTCTTTTTCTTTTTTGTTAATTGCATTGAAAATGATTGTAGCAAGACCCGTCATCCTTTCTAATTGTGTACTTCTAATTGCACCTTCATGTTGCATTAAAAAAGGTTCTAAAATAGGATTGATACCAACTAGACCACCCGAACGATAAAATAACTCTTCACAAAACATATGTGAATGTCCTGTTGCAAAAACATGTACTAGATTATTCTTTACTAATGAATCATACATTACTTTTGCCGCAAGTTCCATCTTATTTTTTTCCTCAATACTAACTTTTGTTAAAATTTTATTTACTTCTTGTAAAAAACTATCCATTATATCACCAAATATATTTTATCACAATACTATTTTTTTTTCAAATAAAGATAGCGAATTTTGATGATATAATAAAAATATTGTAATTTATTTGCAAATAAAAAGTTTTTTATTATAATGCTTGACTAGTAAAAGTTTTAAGAATTCCTCAAACTATGAAGGATATTTATTTTTAAATAATTTTACTTTGTAAGAAGGAGGGTACTAAGATAAAAGCTTGACCTTCTTTTTTTATAACATAATACAACGGAGGAAAAAAATGTCAGAAAACAAAAATTTAATTCTTGATGCAAATGATCGTCCAGAAATTGGTAAATGGTTTGCATTAAGTTTCCAACACGTCTTTGCAATGTTTAGTGCCACGGTATTAGTACCTTTATTAACTGGTTTACCAATATCCACTGCTCTATTTGCCTCAGGAATTGGAACACTCATTTACATCTTATGTACGAAATCAAAAGTACCAATCTATCTCGGATCTAGTTTTGCCTATATTTCATATATTCAGACTGCTAAATTAGCATCGGGAAATAATTTTGGTTCTGCTTTAACAGGTCTAGTTATTGTAGGTCTTGTTTATGTTGTTGTCGCTTTAATTATTAAAATTGTTGGAGTTAACTGGTTAAATAAATTATTACCTCCTGTTGTTATTGGTCCTACTATTATTGTTATTGGTTTAGGTCTTGCCGCAAATGCTGTAAAAAATGCTGGATTTTATTTTGCGCCAACAACATGTGAAATTTGTGGTAATACACCAACAGTTTTATATGATTGGCGAATGATTGTTGTATCTATCATTACAATGTTTGTTATTGCTTTTATTTCAATTAAGGCAAAAGGCTTTTTAAAAGTGATTCCTTTTCTAGTTGGCATTGTCATTGGATTTGCAGTATCTATTTTAATTGGTTTTATCCCTAATAAAGATTGTGGACCATTAGTTGATTGGCAACCTCTAAAAGAAGTCATTACTCATCCTGCAAATTGGTTTAGATTGCCAGAATTTAAATTTCTTGGCTGGAAAAATGCTGATTTAGGCGCTGGAATATCAATGGTAAAAATTGATTTTTCAGCTGCAATTTCTGTTATTCCACTTGCTTTTGTGACAATCTGTGAACATATTGGTGATCACAAAGTTTTAGGTAGTATTACACAAAAAGATTATTTAACAGATCCAGGACTTCATCGTACTCTTCTTGGTGATGGAATTGCTACTGCGGTTGCAGGATGCATTGGTGGTCCTGCTAATACTTCTTATGGTGAAAATACATCAGTTGTAGGTATGACAAAAATTGGCTCTGTTTGGGTAACGGGTGGAGCCGCTGTAATTGCTATTTTATTATCGTTTTGCAATATAATTACAACCTTGATTGCATCTATTCCTGCTGCAGTAATGGGAGGAGTATGTTTAATCCTTTATGGGTTCATTGCTTCAAATGGATTAAAAACTCTGATTGATGCTAAAGTAGATATGTCTGATACCAGAAACTTAATTATTGTTTCTGTCATGTTGGTTATTGGTCTTGGTGCTGGTACTTTAAAGATAACAAATGATATCCAATTTTCAGGTATGGCACTTGCTACAATCTTTGGTATTGTATTAAATCTCACTTTACCAAAAGAATTTGCAAAAAATAAAGATAAAAAGTGAAATAAAATTGAATAAAACAAAAGTAATTTGCATTCTATCTTAAAATAGAATGCTTTTTTGTAAACGATTACTAAATCATTTTACTTTCTCTAAAAAAATATTTAGAATATTATTAATTAAGATATGAGGTATAATTTATGAAAGGTTCTGTACTAATTGGACAATCAGGCGGTCCAACAGCTGTTATCAATGCTAGTTTACAAGGAATTATTGAAGAAGCCTTCAAAAATCCTCTTGTAACTAACGTTTATGGAGCTCTCAATGGCATTGATGGCATTTTAAATCATCAAATTATTGATTTTAAATATGAAACAAAAGAAAATTTATCTTTACTTAAAACTACTCCTAGTTCTATTCTTGGTTCAGTTAGATTTAAATTAGAAGATTATCAAAAAAATGATGAAATTTATAAAACTATCGTTTCTATTTTTACTAAATTGAATATTAAATTTTTCTTTTATATTGGTGGAAATGATTCAATGGATACTTGTTATAAAATTAGTCAGTATTTTAAAGCTATTCATTTTGAATGTATGGTAATTGGAGTGCCCAAAACCATTGATAATGACTTAGTTCATACTGATCATACACCAGGATATGGTTCTAGTATTAAATATATTGCTACAACAATTGCCGAAATATACCAAGACATTGAATGCTATAAAAAAGGTAAGGTTACAATTGT
>OMFR01000523.1_pt1 | contig 20748 bp, 11 predicted proteins | sample 1645691 | NCBI WGS metagenome assembly OMFR01 (sample SAMEA103958132, study PRJEB25191) | human gut metagenome | biome: human-associated habitat [ENVO:00009003]; feature: intestine environment [ENVO:2100002]; material: feces | place: Germany | collected 2013/2015
TGAACGACCTGCTATATACTGTATTCAAGCCAAATTTTGAGTGTTTTCGCAAAGTGCGATACTTTGCGAAATTTTTTGTTCATAGGCAAGAAAAAACACGGTACGTTTTCCGCGTACCGTGTTTTCGTTTATTCGCTTGCGGCGTACCCGCCGCCCACGTCCTCGCCCAGGTCGCAGGTATAGACCCAGCACACCACGTCCCCGTCTTGCAGCGTGTACTTGGAGCAGCCGTAGTTGGGGTACGTCCCGTTGACGCTGTACATCCAGCCGGACAGCTCCCCGCAGTCAAACTCATAGAGCTGGGCGATACCCTCGATATACGCACTCTTGTACATGGGCGACCAACTGGACTCCATGGGGATATCGTTCTCCCGGCACAGGCGCTGGAGTACGTCAAACACCGTCTCGCCCTCGTAGAACGTGGCCTCCGTCACCGGCAGGATCACGCCGTCGGCAGGGACATAGTCCGCCTTGGCGGCCTTGAGCTGATCCCGGTTATCCAGAATGGTGGCGCAGGAGATGGAGAAGGTGCAGCTTCCCGCCGCCTGCTTCTCGCCGGTCTCCCCGCCGCAGGCGGACAGTATCAGGATCGCAAGCAGCAGCGGCAACAGTCGTTTCATTCGGCTCATAGCAGCCCTCCCTTATCCGGCCTTTTCCGAAGAATCCCACCGTCCGGTGGTCAGGAAGGAATAGAGGTTCTGGACTTCCAGAATGCTGTCCTTCAATCCCGCGTCCTCCAGCTCGGTGCCGTCCTCCTTGAAGGGGGCGATGCCGCAGCAGTGCTCATACAGCCGCTGCAGGTCGTACACGTCCGTCACGCCGTCGCCGTTCACGTCGCCCTTGCGGTTCTTGTTGACCGTTATCAGCAGCGTGGCCGACTCGACAGGCTTTTCGTTGACCAGATCCGTGTTGTAATAGTAGTAGCCGGCATAGGGATAGTCGATGAAGAACGGGCTCTCGTTGTCATCCTTTTGCAGCACCTTGCTGTCCCATGTCGCGTATTTGACGGTGACGCCGCCGATGGTGCGGCAGGCGGGCAGCTTCCGGCTCATGCCGTTGGCGTAGGTGACCGTCAGCTCCATGCCGGTGGGGTCGAAGCTCTCGTTATATGTATAGTCGGTCTGGGGCAGCTTCGTGACCTCCACGCTCGTCACCGCGCTGGTCAGCGCCATCAGGTAGCCGGAGTCATTCTTGAAGTACAGCGTGCCGTACTTGTCCGCGATGGGGGAGCAGATGGCGTACTGGGCCTGATCGCCCATGGGGGTGAAGAGGGCATAGCCCACACTGTGGCCGTTCTCGCTCTCCAGCTCCGCCGACGTCTGGCCGGGCTGATCCTTCAGCACCCGCAGGATGCCGGGGGTGTAGTTGTCAAAGAAGTAGACATAGGCCGCGCCGTCATCGCCCGCTGTCAGCAGGCCGGAGGTCTGGGGATAGCCCATGGTGGGTACGGTATAGGCCACATCCCACGCGCCCAGGTCGATGACCGTGATGCTGTGACCAGAATACGCTGTGAACTGCGAGGAGCCGGATACACCCACATAGGCCCGGCCATTGTACACCACCGGCGTACTGGTGCTCATGCCGATCACGCCGTTGCTGTTGCGCAGCTGCACAGCCTTCAGGCTGCCGCGGTCAAAGGTAGTGCCGTTCATCTGAACGGAATAGAAATAGCCGCCCTTGGTGGTGAAGTAGAAGCGGTCACCCGCCTTGGCAATGCTGCAGCGAACGTCGCCGACTATGCCCTCCAGCTTGTCCAGCACCACGCCGGTGGCAGGATCCAGACACAGCAGCGCCGCGGTAGGGCTGGTGCAGCTGCTGGCGCCGTCATCGGTACCCACCAGCAGATAGCTGTTGCCGGGGTCGACATAGGCACCCGCCCAATAGAAGCCACCCTGGGAGGTATACGTCCAGCGGGCCAGCTTTTCCTCGTTGGTGCTGCCAGAATCTTCATCGGTGGCCGTCAGGCAGACGAAGTTGGCGTCCGATGTTTCGTTGTTCCAGAAGCCGGTGTAAACACAGCCGTTGGCGTAGGTCAGCGTGCAGTTGGCCTGCCCCTTCAGCGGATCGTGGTATAGCCACAGCGATTCCAGCGTATCGGCGTCAAAAGCCTGTATGGTGCCCTTCTCCAGACCCACAAACAGCATACCGTTGCCGAAGGTGGCGGAATTGATGGCGAAATTAGAGGGCGCGGCCATGGTTCCCTCGGCCACTACCGTACCGGTGATGGCCTCCACTTTGTATATCTTAGTGTCACTATAGGCCACGAGATAATCCACGCCGCCCTGAGTGATGAGGATGGGACAGCTTATGGCTTTGCCGCCATAGCCGTCGCCCAGCTTGACTGCCCAACTGAGAACCGCGTCTTCACGGGTGGTCGGTGCTTTCACACTGACTACGCCATTGTTGGAGTTGTCCTTCCGGAAGGAGGGCCAGTCAGAGGAAACACCCTGGCCGTGAGAGGAGGCTGCCGCCTTTTTCAGCTTGATCGTCAGCTGTTGCTGCTGACTGCCTGCGGTAAAGGGCACCTTCTGCCCCACATAACCGGCACAGGTGGCGACGCAGGTATAGTCAAGACCGTCCACCAGTGCGAACGTACTGCCCTCCTCCGGCCAGATACGGGTATTGGTGCGGTCGTCGTAAATGACCGCCAGTGCGTCAGAAAGCACCGTCCCCTGCTCATCCGTCACGGTAACAGCAGTGTGAATGGGATCGCTCTTTTGCAGTGTGATGGTGTAGGGATATGCGCTGCTGCTGTTATCACAAACAGCCTTCAGGATAATTTCTTCCGTATCTTTGTCCGGACTGAGCTGCACCGGGATCGTAACCGTGGTAAGCGCGGCTCCCGTTATCGGATCAGTATCGGGCTGATAGACCGTTTCACTGCCGTTTACCTGCACACCATACCCGGCGAAAGGCAGCGTGACCGTCAGCTGAGCCTCTTCTGCCGAGCGAAGGATCGTCCCATGATACGCATTATACTTCCAGAAGAAATCATTCTCTTCCGTGACCTTGCCATCCTGCATGATAAAAAGCAGTGTGTCCTGACCATCCGCTGTCAGTGTGATCTCCTGTATCGTCAGTGTCTTGGTGAAGGTTATCTGGTAATCCTGATAGTGGGTAACACTCTTGTCAGCAGTCACAACCGTCTTGCAGGCGCGGATTTCCAGTGTCTGCTCCTCCGACCCGGCTTTCAGGCTATTTGCAATCTGTGTACCTGAAGTTATATTCAGCCCCGCTGTGATCTCCGTACTGCCGCCGCCTTGTGGGATCGCCATTACCTCATAATCGTCATCTGCGGACGCCCATGCGTACAGTGTGGTGTACTGATCGTAGATCTCGGTGGAATAGGTGTGCTGCGCGGTATTGAATTTATCCTGCGTCAGATATTTTTCACTGGCGTTCTGATCACTCGCCGAAGCCAGGAGCAGGCCCGTCAAGTGATCCGTGATCTCCGGTGTGGCGGGTGTCGTTGTAAAGCCCGTACTGTCCACCGGCACGGTAAAAGCGCCTGTCGCATGGTAATAGGTGTTTTTCGTGGTGATATAAGTATACGTCTCACCCGGCGTCAAGAGATAGGTGCCGTCAGCACCCTTGCCGATCTCCACTCCGGCGGCGTTGAAGATGCGCACCGTCACATCATCATCGTGCTTTACCGTCAGGGGGACGGCGGCCTTTCTGGTGACGGTGAGGGTATAGGTGGTGGTTCGTCCGCTCTCCGGCATGGTGACGGCGATGGTGGCTGTGGTGTCGCTGTCTTCCGCCAGCGGAAGGGTATATGTGCCGTCCCCGTCAAGCTGACCGCCGTTCACCGTAACGGTATAGCTGCTGTTCCGGGCAGGCCGCAGCACCACCGATTCCGTGGTGACCACGCAGGCGTATTCCGTGGTGGTGCCGGAGAAGTCCAGCTTCTGGTCAACGCCGCCCGCCATCACGCTGAGACCGTAGAGGGTAGGGGTGCGCTCCAGCGTCAGCTCCCACGCCTGATACATGGTATAGCCGTCCATGTCGGCGCGGGCCTCCAGACGCAGGGCGCTGCCCTGTGTACCGGCGGTCAGCACATCCGCCAGCGCCTGATGGGTGGATTCCCAGCTGCGGCTCTTGTCGACCTTCTTGCCGTTGACGTCGGTATACACGGCGCAGAGGGTAACCTTGCTGCCGTTCCACTGGTAGGTCTTGCTCTCCAGATCAGCGCCGGGCACACCGTACAGGTACAGCCCGCCGGTGGTACCCACCGCGTCGGGCACCAGCGCCACCGTTCCGTCCTGTTCCATGGGGTAGCGGTTTTCCGCCGCGTCGCCGCCGTTGACCGACCGCAGCACCGGCTGAGCCATCCACGCCACGCCCTGAGGAACGCGCAGGGTCGTCAGCGTCTCGTCCGCCACGATCACGCTGCCGTCCTCCGCCACCGTCATGACACCGGACGCGCCGTTCAGGCCGGAGGTCAGGGTGAAGGTATAGCTGCCCACCGCCAGCGCGGGGTGTTCGTTGGTAAAGGTCTTTTCGTTGCCGTAGGGATCCGCCGCCGTGAAGGTATAGTCCGTCAGGGGCTGGCCGTTCAGGCCCTGGAAACTCAGCTTCAACGTATGCTGATCCGCCTGCTCATACGCACGGTATTCAGCCATCTTCTCGGTAAGCGCAGTGGCCAGCGCGGCAAAATCACCGCCAGAGATCAAAGCTTTCGCGGCATTGTCGTACTGTTCCCGGCAGAATACCTGCATAGGTTGTGAAGCCTGCTGCCATTCCAGCATAATGCAGGCAAGACTATATAGTGCTTCCGCTTGCCCTTCCGCAGCCTGACAGGTAACGAACATCATCGCCTTGATATCGGATGCCGGACGGCCTAAGTCATGGCTGCCGTTCTCATCCATGCGGCTGAACGTTCCGCTTTGGCCGTCGATCTCGGTGACAAAGCCGATATCCAGTCCCGTGAAGGTATGTCCGCTTCCGTTCAGCGCGTCTCCAATAGTCTGCCCCTCTGTGTAGGGCACGCGCTCCGGGGCAATGATGACATTGACGTTATTGGCGGCCAGCAGCAGGAAGCTGTTGTCCTCGGTCAACTCCGCTTCGGCATCCTGCTCCGCGGCAGGCATCGCTTCCACAGCGGCAGCCGGCGCTTCCTGCGCGGACGGCTCCTCCGCCGTCTGTTCCGTCAGGGTCTGCTCTGTGATCGCCAGGGACGGCTGGACGGCCCACGCGGTGGTGGGCAGCAGGCTCAGGGTCATGACCAGCGCCATGAAAAGCGATACGATCCGTTTTTTCACTCCGCTTTTCCTCCTTAATACATGCATAGGATCCATTTCTGATACAGCTTCTGCCAGGACTTCAGCTTCCGGCGGAAGCACCGCAGCGTGTCGTCGGCAAAGTACCGCATTTGGCTGCGCTGGGTCTCGGTGATGGGGTGGGAACTGTAGCGGGCCTCGGCATTCAGCCAGACCAGCGCCGGGAAGTCCACCGGCTTTCCCGCCCAGTCCGACACGGCCTTGTCCTGCTGAAGCAGCGAGCCGTTTTCACGGGGCAGGCCGCCGTGCCACATCAGCTCCATGGCGTAGGCGAACAGGGCCGCAGTGGCGGCGGCGCGGTCAGCGCCGTCAAAGGCGGCGGCGCGGCGTTTGCACGTCCGGTGGCGGCGCAGCACCACAAACAGGATGGCCGCCAGCAGCGCCAGCGCCAGCAGGAGCAGCAGCCACCGGCCCACATGCAGCCGGGACAGGCTGCTGCGGAGGGTGGAGGAAAGCTCCTTCCAGATGGTGATGACCTGAGACTGATCGGCGGTCTGATTGGGTATTTCCACGGTGCTGTGGCGCACCGTACTGTTCTGATTTCCGCCGCCGTCCTGCGCCTGGGCGCCGGTCAGGTCGGCGTCGTTATCCGGCTGGAACCAGCGCCAGTCGGACTCCGCCATCACGTTCAGGTAGGGGGTGGCCGTTTCAAAGGGGATCCAGCCCACGCCGTCCTCGTAGTACTCCGCCCAGGCGTGGGCGTCGTCGGCGGTCAGGGTCAGGGTAGTCTCGCCGGTCTTGCCGGACACCATGTCAGGCGTGACGAGATAGCCCTCCACGTACCGGGCGGGGATGCCGTAGTACCGCAGCATCATCACCGCCGTCGTGGCGTACTGCACGGCGCTGCCCCGGCCGGTCTCCTGCAGGAAGCTGCTGACGGGGTCGGCGTCCTCCGGCAGCGCAACGGGGGACTCGTCATACTCCACCATTTCCGCGAGACAGGAGCGGATGCGGCTCTTGGCCTCGTAGGAGGTGATGGAGGCGGGCGCTTTGCCCAGAAAACCCGTCAGCGTTTTTTGGGTGTCCTCCGGAATGGTCAGGTAGTTGTCATAGACCAGCTGGCGATAGACGGTCTCCTGTGCCAGATAGTTCTTCAATTGGGGATCCTCCAGATGCTGGCTCAGCACGTCCAGCAGCTCATAGGCCCGGGCGGTCAGGTTACCGGAGGTGGTGTAGGCGTAGTGCTTTTCCCCTTCCGGCAGGGTATCTCGCAGCTGATAGGGGTCGCACACGCCGCTGTCCGACAGCTCGTAGGGCAGCAGAGCGAAGCGGCGGCACGCACCGGAGACGTCGAGCTGCACGTCAATCTGCGGCGTGTCCAGCTTCAGCAGCGCCGCCAGCTGGCTCAGCTGGGTCTGGGAGAGGAAATCGGCGCTTTGCAGCCAATATACGTCGTTGGCCTGGTGGGACAGCTCACCCGCGTCCAGCGCCGTCCATCCGTCGCGGGTATAGCGCTGGCCGATGAAGCCCCGCAGATACAGGGACTCCGGCCGGGACAGGGTCACCTCCAGCATGGGAGTATCGGAAAAATCCACACCGGCGGAGAAATCGCCCTCCGGCATGGCCTGAGCTTCGTTTTCATAGCGCAGGGCGTGAACCGCCTTGCGGACGGTCTCGTCGGCGGATGTCGTATTCCACGACGCGCCCAGCCCCGTGATGACCGTGACGCCCACGGTCAGCGCCGCCAGCAGTACCGCCAGCGCCGCCGTCCACAAGGACACGGCGGGGGAGCGGCGGCAGCTTCTCCGGCTGCCCAGACACAGCAGCGCCGCGCCCAGACACAGCAGCGCCAGCCACCACGCGCCGTCGGCGCTGCCGCTGACAGCGGCCAGCGCCACGCCTGCCGCCGCCAGTACGATGTTGACCGCAGGCGCGTACACCGCCAGACTGCCCAGCAGCGCGCCCAGCACGATACAGGCGGGGAGCGCCGCCCACAGGGCCGCAGTCTCCCCGCAGGCCGGCGGCAGATGGATGCGGCCCGTCAGCGACTGGACATAGGCCAGCACGCCGTTGAAAAGGCCTGCGGCGCTGTCCCGCGCCTGGGGAAGCAGCAGGCACCACGCGGCGGCGGCCAGCGCCAGCAGCGCAGGAAGCCATTGCCGCCAGCCACGGCTCATGGCGCACCATACGGCCAATACCAGCGCCGCCGCGCCTGCCGCCATGGCAGGCCACAGGGCGCTCCAGCCAAAGGCGGCGCACAGCGTGCCCAGCAGACCGCCGTAGACCGGCAGCGCCGCGAGACTCCGCTCCGCCACGGCCAGCGGCACAGATGCAGTTGTCTCCCGAACCGGCGTCAGGCGCAGGGCGGGTGTGGTTTCGTTTTTCAAAGGGAGTACCTCTTGATAAGTGGGATTCTATTGGTAATGGGTATATAACACGCATTTCCAAGGCTCCCCTTGTTGCAAGGGGAGCTGTCGGCAAAGCCGACGGAGGGGATAAAACGATAATAGACAACCCCTCCGTCAACGCTTCGCGTTGCCGCCTCCCCTTACACAGGGGAGGCTTTGGGTTTTGCTTCCGTTTAATACAAATCGATCTCGTACAAAGCCGCTTCCGCGTCGGGGGAGAAGCAATAGCCCCGGCCGGGGAAATCCTGCGGCAGCTCCGCTGCGCAGAACAGCCCCACCAGCTCCGCTGGGTCGCAGACACGCTCCAGCGCGGGACACCCTCCGGCAGAGACGAACACCGTCTTGCCATTGGCCCGGCCATACTGGCGGAGATACAGCTCCGCCACGCTCTCCAGCGTGGGGGACGCCGGTGCGCTCAGCAGCTTGGGCAGCATATCGTACAGGGCGCTTTCGTCCTCCAGCTCATACAGGGCACAGTCCTGTCCGGCGGCGTCGTTCCACGCCACGCAGCACCGGACGCCCTGCCGCAGCAGCTCACGGGCCAGCGAGATCACCATTTCCGCCATGGCGCTGGCCTGTTGGGGCGCTTCGCTTTCGGCGCGGCGCTCCCACAGCAGCAGAACACTGCGCTCCAGCGGCAGACCGGGGTCGCGGACTACCAGCCGATCCAGCTTGCTGCTGAGCTTCCAGTGGATCTGCTTGGCGCTGTCGCCGGACACATAGTCCCGCAGCTGGAAGGTATCGGCAAAGTCATAGCCGGGGCGCTCCTGGGAATAGCTGTCGCTGTCGTCGCTGACACCGGTGCGCAGGGGCAGGTTCAGCCGCAGCTCCATCAGATCCGGCTCCACCGGGAACTCCCGGCGCTCCGCCGGGGGAGCGGAGAAGCCCGCCAGTCCCAGCAGGTCGCAGACACGGGTTTTTTCCACGCTGAAGCGGTACACGCCGCACAGGGGATCGTCCAGCGTGACGGCGCTCTCGCCGCTGCGCTTTGGCGGGGCGGACAGAGCCAGCGCCGCTGTGGCGGTCTGTCCGGTCAGCAGATTTTCCGTCCGCAGCCACACCCGGACACAGGGCAGCGGCAGCGCCGAAGCGTTCTCCACCCGCACCGTCAGGGGACAGGCGTGATGGGCCACGCCGGTTTGCGGCGCGTCCAGCGTCACGGTGACGCGGCGGCGGGCCAGAAGCGCCAGCACGATACCGCACAGGGCGATCACCACCAGCGCCGCACCCACGGCCAATGCCGCGGTGGCCCCGGTCAGCACGTACCACAGCGCGGCGCAGGCCAGACACGCCAGCCACACAAGCAAAGCCGTCATGGTCACTTCTCCTGCACCTGGGGCATCTTCACGGTTTTCACGATCTCCGCCGTCACGTCGGCGGCGGACAGCCGGTGCAGACGGGCCTTGGCGCTGAGCACCAGACGGTGGCAGCACACGTCGTCGAACACCGCCGCCACGTCCTCCGGGATCACGTAGTCCCGGCCACGGACGAAGGCGCAGGATTTCGCCATCCGGCACAGGGCCAGCGCGCCGCGGGGACTGACGCCCAGCTCGATAAACTCATTTTCACGGGTGGCCGTTACCAAGTCCACCACGTAGGCATACACGGGGTCGGAGATATGCACCTGTCGGGCGTCGTTCATCAGGGAGAGCAGCTGCTCACGGCTCACCGCCGCCGTCAGCTTGTCCAGCGGGTTCTCGTGGTGGCGCTCCTTCAGAATGTCGATCTGGCTCTTGGCGTCGGGATAGCCCATGGAGGTGCGGATGAGGAAGCGGTCCAGCTGTGCCGCAGGCAGCAGCTGCGTACCGGCGGAGCCTACCGGGTTCTGGGTGGCCAGCACCACAAAGGGCTCTGGCAGGGGGTAGGTCTGGCCGTCCACGGTGACGTGGTACTCCTCCATGGCCTCCAGCAGCGCCGACTGGGTCTTGCTGGAGGTGCGGTTGATCTCGTCCGCCAGCAGCAGGTTAGTCATCACCGCGCCGGGCTTATAGTCGAAATTGCCGGTGTCCCGGTTATAGACGGAAAAGCCCAGAATGTCCGAGGGCATGGTGTCCGACGTGAACTGCACACGGCGGGTGTCCAGCCCCAGCGTCCGGGCAAAGCTGACGGCCAGCGTGGTCTTACCCACGCCGGGCACATCCTCCAGCAGCACATGGCCGCCGGACAAAATCGCCATCAGCACCTTTTCCACCACCGCTTCCTTACCGGCGATGACGCTGTTGATGGACTTTAAGATGGTGGTCGTGATCTCATTCATACGTTTTTCTCTCTTTTCTTTTTCAGTACCAGTACCAGCGCCACCGCCGCAATGGCGATGACGATCAATACAACGGGCAGAACAGGGAAGGAGCCGCCGCTCTCAGCAGGGGTCTCCGTGGTGGTATCCGGAGTCGTTTCCAGCTGGACAGGATGAACGGCGGTCAGATCGAAGAACCGGCCATGGCCCTGCTGCCGCAGGGCCATGGCGGCCAGCGCCTGCATGGCCTGTTCGCCGGCCATGGCGTCGGTCTGGCCGCCCAGCTGGTGGGCGAAGCTGCCATCCGCCAGACGGAAGGCCAGCAGCGCGTCGATCACGCTGCCATCCGCTTTCTGGAAGCGCTCGTTCGACTCGGGATCGATATCCAGCGCAGTCAGCGCCAGGAGCACCTGGGCACAACTCTCGCTGCTCTGGGCGCCCCAGCTCTCAAAGCCGCCGGAGGGCAGCTGCGCCGCCGACAGGGCGTTCAGCGCCGCGTCGATGACCTCCGGATACTGCGCCTGATAGGGGGCCAGCGCCTGCAGGGCCATGGCGGTGATATCCACATCCATATCGCTGCCGCCCAGGGCAAAGCCGCCCTCGGGCAGCTGGGCGGAGACGATGGTATCCACGATACTCTCCCGGCTGTACCGGGCATCGGCAGGGGCTTCCGCGCCTACCGCGTCCATGGCCAGCAGAGCGAAAATCCAGCCGTTGAGGCCCTGTGCGCCCAGCTCATTCTCTCCCTGCCAGTTGTAGGTGCCGTCGGCCACCAGGTCGATGGCGGTACCGTCCGGCTTCGTGCCGAAGGCGGTGGGATCGCCGCCCAGGGCCGCCGCGGTCAGGGCGATCCGGTGGTATTCGGTGGCCTTTACCTCATGCAGGCCGCCGTTTTCCGCATACTTCTGCTCCACATAGGATTGCAGGCGGGACAGGTAGCCGGCATAGTCGTCGGCAACACCGGCGCGGGCCATGGCAAGGGCCGTCCAGTCGGACACAGAGCTTCCCGCGGGAAGCTTTTCCTCCGTCAGCAGCGGGGCGTCCTGCGCCACGCCCATCTGGGCCTTCTCCGCTGCGGCAATGGATGCGGCCATGTCGCTGTAGGCGCGGGTCTCTCCGAAGGCGGTGACGCACAGTGTCAGCGCCAGCACCAGTGCGGCGGCACCGGCCATGATATTACGCAGTCGTTTCATTTTGTGTCTCCTCTCCGCCGGGGTTGGGATCGGGCGTCGGCTCCGGGTCTGTACCGGGATCGGGCTCCGGATCAGGGCCGGGGTCAGGATCCGGGGTCGGTTCCGGCTTGGCGTCGGGGTCCGGCTGTCCGCAGACGGTGCAGACGCCGTTTTCATAGTGGTGGCCTGTGGCGGGGATGGTCTCGGTATGGCTCTCGCCGCAGAGGGAGCAGGTATAGGTCTTTTCACCCGGCTCGGTGCAGGTGGCGGCCCTGGTGACCGACTCGGTCTCCGTATGGGTGTGGTTGGGGTCGATGGCGCCGCAGATGCTGCACTTGCCGTCCTGATAGGTGTGGCGGGGCGTATAAACGCCGTCGATCCACGTGCCGCAGTATCGGGTCAGCGGGCCGGTGTCGCCGCCGGTGCTTCCGCCGATATCCTTGCCATAGGCCAGCGTAAAGCGCAAGGTCAGCACGTCGCCGTCACTGAGGAAGTATCCGGACATGCCGCGGCCGGGATAGGTGGAGCCGTTGATGCTGTACATCCAGCCGGAGGCCGTGGTGTAGTCAAATTCGCCCAGACTGTCGTTGGCGATGGCGGGCTTTGGCACCTTGATCGTCTTGCGATCCAGCTCCAGCAGCTTCTGCAGCTCCTCCGGGATGGCCACCCCTTCAAAGGCGCTGGCACGGGAAATGCGCGTCAGGTAGAAGCCTTCATCCAGCGTGCCGCTGAAGGACACCTGATAGCCCAGATATTCCAGCGCCGCCTTTATCACGTAGGAGGCGGGCTGATCCTGAAAAATGTCGCAGTCCATCACCGTGTCCACCACGCCCAGACCCAGCACGGAGAGATCCAGCCGCACTGTGGCGGTGCCGATCTTCTCGCCTTCGTCACGCACCTTGTAGATGATCTTATAGTGCTGATAGGTGGAGTTGCCGTTGTCGTCCCACGCCACGACGGTCACGTCGTGCTCCGTCTCGTCGCCGCCCAGTCCGGTATCCAGAAACAGGTCGTATTCCAGACCGCCCGCGCCGGAGCCGGTGCTCTGCTTCACCACCTTGCCGTCCATGGTGACGGTCACGTGGTTCTGGTTCAGGGGGGTGCCTTGCCAGTCCTCGGCCCAGACGGTGAAGGTCAGGTTGCGATTGGTGGTCTCGATGACCTCGCTGCTGAGGTTGGTGCGGATAGAGGGGGGATTCTCGCCCTTGGTGGGGTCATCCTCGTCGGCCATGGAGGCCCGGTAGTTGATGACGTAATCCACACGGCTGATGGTCTCGCCGCCCCGCTTCAGCAGCAGCGTGATATCGTTGCGGCCCAGCTGCAATTTTGTCAGGAAGTCGTCGCCGGTGGCGGTGACCCACTTGCCGTTGACCCGCACACGGAGATAGGTGTTATCGTCGCCGTTGACCACCATGGCCTTGAAGGAGAACAGGTCGTTCTGCAGCTCCTCCTGCGCGATGGTGCGGTTGCGCAGGTCGGTGGCGATCTGGGGTCCCTGGGGCTGCTCCGGGTCCACAGGCTGCTCGGGATCCACGGGGCCGTCGCCGTTGTCGCCGGGCTTTTCGTCCGGCGTTTCCTCCGGCTGCTGGCCGGGGTCGGGCTCGTCCACGGGGATCTGCTCGGGCTGGGGAGCCTCCTCCGGCGGGGTGTCCGGCTCCTGCTGAGTGTCCTTCTGCTGGGCCTGACCGTCCCCGTCGCCGTCGCCTGCCGCGCTGTCCTGAGTCTGGGACTGCTGGTCGTACCGCAGGCCGATCTGGTCGATGTTCAGGCCGGGGTAGGACTTGGCCTGCGGCGTCTCCGGCTGCTGACGGGGCGCGGACAGCGCTGCCCAGCTGCCTGCCGCCAGCGCCAGCGCCAGCACCAGACACACCGCGCCGGACAGCAGCGCCTTTTTGTATTTTTGAAGCAATTCTTTCATATTTCCTCAATTCTCCCAGCGGTTTTTGTCAGCAAAATACGCCGAACATCCCAAGATGCCGACGCATTTTTCGCAGAAAAAAGCTGATCTTTCCACCAAAATCTGGAAAAATCAGCGTGCTGTCTGCTCGTATTGCATACGGAGAGTGCGCCCGCTGCATATGGCCCTAGACGGTGCAATTCTCCTGACTCGCGCCGCGAAGCGTTGCCGCTTCCCGTTGTCGCCTTACCTTCTCACAGACGGATATCTGCAATGGCGGAGTTTCCTCCCGGCGGCGAATTTCGCCGCTTCAGACGCCTTCTTGCGCTCACAGTGCCGGTCGCGCAGGGTTTGTCCCCATTTCTTTTTCACCGCTGCCTGCCCCCGAAGGGGAGCCGTGGGGCAGCGGTTACACCGGATCAACAGGCCGTATATTCTGATACATAGTATATTATAAGGGCACGGAGGGGGTAAAGTCAACCCCCGCCCGCCTTTTTTCGACCGTGGTGGCGGGGGGAGCGAACCGAGCGCTGCCAGTGGCAGATGCAGCGAGGTGAGCGAGTGGCAGCGGTCAAAATTTCGGCGGCTTAAATGCCGCTGCGAAATTTTGGGCACCGCAACAGGGCATCCGTAATTCGGCCCCTTTACACAGGGGAGGCTTTGGTTACGGATTGCCACGCCAGTGTGAGCACTGGCTCGCAATGACAGGCTTTTGCGATAAACGAAGGGAGGGGCAGAGCCCCTCCCCTACGCAATTTTATCATAATACGACGGCAATGCCTCGCAGAGTTCGCGGCGCGGACGCCGCGAACATTCAAATCATTTTTCCGGCGTCGGCACGCTAAGAAAATATGCCGGTGGCATATTTTTAGTGCCGATCGCGGCGGCTATGCCGCCGTAGCATCCATCTTGGCTTCCCCCGCACTGTCAAGAAACGGATTGCCACGCCAGTGTGAGCACTGGCTCGCAATGACAGGCTTTCATTGCCGGCTGTTTTAATCCTCCAGAATCTCCAGTTCCCTCTCGTCCACCTTGCGCAGCTTCTTCTTGCTGACCAGCTCGTACATGCAGGGCACCACGAACAGCGTCATCAGCGTGGCGTACAGCAGTCCGCCGATGCACACCAGCGCCACCGGCTGGATGAGAGACGTACCGGCGTTTTTCGCCAGCGCCGTGACGATCAGGCCCAGAATGGTGGTCAGGGAGGTCATGAGGATGGGCCGCAGGCGGGTGACGCCGGCGTCGATGATGGCGTCGCGGCGCTCCATGCCCGCCAGACGCTGCTGGTTGATGTAGTCCACCAGCACGATGCCGTTGTTGACGATGATGCCCACCAGCATGACGAAGCCGATCAGGGCAATGACGCTCATCTCCGTGCCCGTCAGCAGCAGGGCCAGGAAGCCGCCGGTGAAGGCCAGCGGAATGGTGAACATGACGATGAAGGGCTCACGCAGGGACTGGAACTGGGCCACCATGACGAAGTACACCAGCACGATGCCCAGCAGCAGCATCAGCATCACCTGACCCATGGCGTCCATGATCTGCTCATTCTCGCCGTTGAACTCGATGGACGCGCCCTCCGGCAGCTCCATGGCGTTCACGGCCTTGGTCACCTGATCGGACACCAGGGTGACGTTATCGCCCTCGGCGATGGCGGCGGTGACGGTGACGCAGCGGCGCTGCTGATCCCGGTTGATGGTATTCAGGCTGACGGTCTTTTCCACCGTGGCAACATCCTTCAGCAGGAAGCTGTTGTCCGTATCCTCGTCGCCGCTGCCGGACAGGGACGACAGGGAGGAGGACGAAGAACTGCTGCCGCCGCTCATGGCGGAGGACATGGTGCTGTCGGGGTCGATCTTCAGCTCCGGCAGCGTCTCCACGGTGTAATTGCTGCTTTCATCCTGCTGGATGATCAGCTGCATGGAGGAATCGTCCAGCTCCATCTCCGTGCCGGAGGTGCTGGTGTTCAGGGCGGCGGCCACCTGCATGTAGATCTGGGCCACGGTCATGCCGTGCTCCATGGCCTTGGTGCGATCCACCGTCACGTGCAGCGCCTGCGCCGCGTCCTCCAGACCGTCGGACACGTCGGCGGTGCCCTCCACCTGCCCGATGCGGGCGGCGATAGCCTTGGCGGTGGATTGCAGCGTCTCCATATCCTCGCTGTACACCGTCAGGGACACGCCGCTGCCGGTGACGTAGCTCATCATGCCGGACATGACGTTGGCCGCGGTGACGGTGCAGTCCATGTCGGCGCACAGGGCCTCGATCTCCTTGCCCACGCTGTTGCCGGAGTAGTCGTCCGGCAAGGTGATGTAGATCTCCGCGTCATACTCGCCGCCGGAGGAGGACATCAGGCTCATGCCGCTGTTGCCCTGGATCATGGCGCCCACGGCGTCCACGCCCTCGATGGTCATGCAGCGGCGGGCCACCTCGTCGGTGTAGGCCACAGCGTCCTCGCGGGTGCAGTCCTCCGGCATGGCAACGGTAACGCTGACGCTGTTCATATCCATATCCGGCATGAAGCTGAAGCCCCGGCTCAGCGTGACCGCGCAGGTCAGCACCAGCAGCGCCACCGCGCCGCCCAGCACCGCCGCCTTGTGGTTCAGCGACCAGAGGATGGTCTTTTTGTAGGCGGGGTAAATTTTATCCAACAGGCCCGGCTTCTGCTCCAGCGGACGCTGGAGCATGCCGCTGGCCATAGAGGGCACCAGCGTCAGCGCCACCAGAAGGCTGGCCAGCAGGGAATAGGTGATGGTCAGGGCCAGATCGGTGAACATCTGGCGGGTCAGGCCCTCCACGAACACGATGGGGGCGAACACGCACACGGTGGTCAGGGTACTGGCGGCGATAGCGCCCAGCACCTGCTGGGCGCCGGACACGGCGGCCTGCACCACCGTAGCGCCCCTGGCGCGGAGCCGGTAGATATTCTCAATGACCACCACGGAGTTATCCACCAGCATGCCCACCGCTACCAGCAGGCCGCTGAGGGAGATCATATTGATGGTAACACCGGTGAAGTACATCAGCACCACCGCGAAGATCACGCTGGTGGGGATGGAGATCAGGGTGATGAGGGTGGGCCGCCAGTCACGCAGGAACAGGAACAGCACCACCACGGAGAACAGCGCGCCCCACAGCAGGGAGGAGACGATGGTATCCACGATCAGGTGGATATAGTCGCCCTGATCCATCAGGGGCTTGAAGCTGATGTTGGGGTACTGGTCGGTCAGCTGCTCCAGACGGGCGGTGATGTTGTCGGACACCTCCGCCGTGGCGTAGTTGGACTGCTTGGTGAAGGAAGCGATGATGCCGTTTTCGCCGTTGAGCTTGGCGTAAATTTCATCGGAGTTGTCGGTATAGAACACGGTGGCCACGTCGCTGAGGCGGATGGGCTCCATGCCGTCGATGCCCAGATCGAACAGCACCATATCCTCCAGCTCGCCGCTGGTGCGGATCTCGTTGCCCACGGACACCATGTAGCTGACGCCGGCGTTATCGTCTATGTACCCGGCGGGCATGGAGAAATCCTGCGCCGTCAGCAGCTGCTCCACCATGGAGACGGACAGCATGCCGTCCAGATCCAGCTGCTCCAGCACCTGCTTGCGGGTCTGGGCCAGCTGCTCCTCCCCCTGCTCGATCTGCTGGAGGGCCAGCTTCAGCTGGACGTTGCCCTCGGTCATCAGCAGCACGCCGTCCAGCGCGGACTCCACGCCGTCGGAGATCTGGCTGCCCAGCGAGTCGAACCGCTTGGGGTCGTTGAGGAAGTCCTCGATATCCTTGATGGTCTTTTCCATCTCGTCCACACCCTGCTTCAGCTGATCCTTCGTCCGCTGAGCCACCAGCGCGGTAAGGGTCTGGGTGTTCTCCGTCACACGCTGGGCCAGCGCCAGATTCTCCGCCGACAGGGCTTCGTTCTCCGCCTGAGCGGCGGCCTTGTCCTCGTCGGTGGCGTCGGGGTCGGCGATGATGCCCAGATTGGCCTGTATCTTCTCGTTGTTGGCGGTCATGGCGGCCTGATCGTCGGCGATGCTCTGGCGCAGCGCCTTCTCCTCCTCCGACATGGCGGGAGTGGTGTTCATGGCGTCTTTCAGAGCGTCCACCGCCTTGTTCAGTGCGTCGGTCACGCCGTCGCCGATTCCGTCGGCAGCTTCGGCGATGCCCTTATCCAGCGCCTCCTGTGCGTCGGTGACCTCCTTCTTGGCGCTGTACAGCTTGCCGGCGGCCTTGTCCAACTCCTTGCCCGCCTTTTCGCGGATGGTCTCGGTCAGGGCGGCCATCTTCTCCTCGTCCAGCACCACGTGCATCTCACGATCCATGGTGCCCATGATCTCCACGCTGGCCACGCCGGTGATGCCCGTCAGCTTGCCGGTCAGCTCGCTGTCCACGAAGTCGCTGAGCTGGCCCACATCCATGTCGCTGCTGCTGATGGCGGCCACCATCACGGGGATCATGGAGGGGTTCACCTTCAGAATATAGGGGGAGGACACGGTATCGTCCCACTGACCCTGCACCGTGGACACCTGCTGCTGGATATCAATGCCCAGCGCGTTCATGTCGGCGCCGTCCTCGAACTCCATCACCACCATGGAGACGCTGTTCTGGCTGGAGGACTGGATCTCCTTCAGCTGATCCAGCGTGGCCAGCGCTTTTTCCAGAGGCTTGGTGATGTTCTTCTCCACGCTTTCCGGGCTTGCGCCGGGGTCGCTGGTGACGACGATAACGTAGGGATAGTCCATGTTGGGCATCAGGTCGGGGGTCATTTTCAGATAGGCCACCACGCCCAAAATCAGGATCGCCAGCGTCACCACATAGACGGTCAACGGTTTTTTTACACTGAAGGCAGGCACGAATTTCTTCCTCTCTACTGCGCCGCAGGGCGCGCCACAAAGCTCCAAAGCGGCAAATGCCGCGTTTTTGTCGCTTTAGTTTACCACCACTTCATTTTCAAATCAATCGCTGGGGCAAAAAATTTACGTTTCTGTTACAATTATGAACGGAACATATGCTAACCGTGGGAAAATCCCAAAGTTTCCCGCAAAATAGTTCGCAAGTCGAAGTATCGGGGCCGGGGACGGCCGACAACGCCGCCGGGATAGTCAAGAATGTATGGAACATTCCACTTATACCGTGCCGAAAGTTATGAAAATGCGCCAAAATGCACAAAAACGGTAACATTTTTTCTACATTTATTCTTCGTTTCAGAGGGAGACAATCCACCGGTTCCGTATTATAATGTACAATGGAACAAAAAAGGGGCCGCACGGCGGCACAACGAACGTGGAAAGGAAAACAACATGGCTATCAAGATCGGCATCAACGGCTTCGGCCGTATCGGACGCATCGTCCTGCGCATTATGTGCGAAAACCCGGAGACCTTCGACATCCGCGGCATCAACCTGCGGAAAGCGGACATCGACTATATGGTGTACCTGCTGAAATACGACTCGGTATTCCGCAACTTCCCCGGCATGGTGGAGCACGCAGGCGGCGACCTGATCGTGAACGGCCATAAGATCAAGGTGTACAGCGAGTCTGACGCCGCCATGATCAACTGGGCCGACAGCGAGTCCGAGTACATCATCGAGTCCACCGGTGCCAACAACACCACCGACAAGGCCAGCCGCCACTTCAAGGGCGGCGCGAAGAAGGTCATCCTCACCGCGCCCGCCAAGGACGACGCCACCCCCACCTTTGTCTACGGCGTCAACAGCGACGAGTATCGCCCCGACATGAAGGTCATCTCCAACGCCAGCTGCACCACCAACTGCCTGGCCCCGCTGGCCTACGTGATCCACAAGACCTTTGGCATCGAGCAGTCCCTCATGTCCACCATCCACGCCTCCACCGCCAAGCAGAAGGCTGTCGACTCCCGCGGCGGCAGCGACTGGCGTACCGGGCGGTACTTTACAAAATTCGGCACGTTGGACTTTTCTAAAAGCGTGGAAACCACCACCTCGGCGGCTCCTTCATAGCCCATGTGGTCAGCCTTATACCATGTGTCTCCACTGCGCCATTTTGGCTGATCGCCCTTGGAAGAAGATCCGCTGCGGAGTTCAGAAATACGCTCATTGCCGCACAACAATATTCGTTCCACGTTTCGCCGCCCCCTTATAGTAGTCGAACTTCAGCCACAAATTATCCTCTGCCATTCGTCCGGCAGTCTTTTCCGCAATTTGAAGCGGATCATACCCACCAATCTGCATCTGACGCAGCAACTGCTTTACATTTCCTCGCGTTGCCGGAAAACAACGTTCTTTCAAGAAGTAGTTAAAATCCTCCCAAGTGGGCGCCTCTATCACACCAAAGGCACGATGCAGTACATCATCGGTTCGATTCTGAATCTTAATGATTTCATCTATGAAATCCACATGGATGATTGTAGTGGGATGCTGCTTATACATACAGGTGATACGCAAGGGAAACTTCTCCGACGGAGGCATATTGATATATTTACTGATAACCTGCCGGGAGGTCTGAAAACGCGCAGCGATCTCATTGACAGTATATCCCTTGCCTAAGAGCTCCATCATCTGACGGACATCCGCAGTCGTGAACTTTTTCTTCCTGCCAGCGTTACGGGGATTGTGCGTCCCCGCCGTCTGAGCTATTTTGCGCAGCGCCTTTACATCGTCCGTGCCAAATAGCTCTTTGCACAAGGCTTGATAGTCTACGTTGTTCATACCATCCCTCCTCGTATAATAAGTTTAAAAGTTAATAAAGTCAGGTATCAGCAGGCTTAGAGATGCCCGTGATACAATAGCTGTAGGACAGCAGGGGCAAGTTCTTTCCCTCCTGGTTGAGCCGTAAGGCTACTTCATCCAAAGTCCGTTCCCCTGAGCCGGAAGTTAGCTGCAAACTCATTGGCTGTTTGCCGGAACGTAGGCCGCCCTTTCAGCAGTGAGGGCTATCGCATTGGCCGGTTCTGGAATGATTCTGATACGCGAGGTTGCGGATGCTCCGATTATCATGGGTATCTCAAAGCCTGCTGGCCTGAAATCTCCATACGAGGAGGTGAAAATTGTGAATCCACTATTCGTTGGCATTGATGTGAGCAGCAAGAACAACGTAGCCTACCTGATGAAGCCGGACGGCAGTAAACATTCCAGTTTTTCAGTGCAGAATAAGAGATGAGCAAAACGGACGGAAAAAACTGCCCACAAACAAGGCAAATGGGAATCAAAAGAGCTTGGGGCGTCTCAAGGGCGCAAAAACCACAGCGCGGTAAACCCCGCGCCTGAAAAAGGTATGGAAGAGGCAGATCAGGCGGAACGCCGAAGCTGCTTGGCAGAGCGATAGGAGTGAAAGCCGTGCAGAACGGTGGCCAGCGCAACCGCTAAGGCGGAGATGTGGGCAAGTGTGTTGAGATTCGCCGCGCTTGTACCACTGCGCACCCACAGCCGTTCCTGACCCGTGGATTTGAAGCGGGAATTGTAACGCTCACACTCCGTCCGCAGGGCGTAAGTCCGTTTGAAAGAAAGGCAGCTGCGGTCAATGGAAAGTCTGTAGTCATCAGGAATGGTCTTGTATTTCGTGCAGCCTCGGTTTTTCTTGCCATTGTTCCAGTTTTTGTGGTTATAAGGGCAAACACCGATTTTGGACTGACGGAACGGACAGCAGTATTTCTGGCGGGTACGCCCATTGTCTGTCGTCTTTCCGTCCTTGTGCATGGCGAACCCGGCCTCGCAGACCGGATTGCCAGCAGGAAGCGTTTTAGAGGCTTTCGTGCCGCGGGGATTGAGGGGAATAAACGCCTCGCCCTCATAGATTGTTTTTACGGTATTGTAGATGCTTTTGACATCGTAGCCCTTGTCGGCAA
>OMFR01000551.1_pt1 | contig 20032 bp, 17 predicted proteins | sample 1645691 | NCBI WGS metagenome assembly OMFR01 (sample SAMEA103958132, study PRJEB25191) | human gut metagenome | biome: human-associated habitat [ENVO:00009003]; feature: intestine environment [ENVO:2100002]; material: feces | place: Germany | collected 2013/2015
CACGTCTGCACCCGATAGTCATCCCGTACTGCCAATACATCTGCCATTTGATAGCATCTCTCCCTTCTTCTTGAAAAACTCACCGTGCGTTTTTCAAGTTTTGGGATATTATCTCACATCGTTGGGTGAGATTCTAGGCGGGCGGTTATTGTGCGCTTACTTTTTTACCGCTAAAGGGAAAACTGAAATTTTAAGCATAAGAAAAACCTCGTAACCCACATGGTTACGAGGTTTTTTGGTTGGAGGTGACACCCGGATTTGAATCGCCGCGGGGCGATTTTGCGTTGTGTTGACTGATGCCGGGAAGTGTTGGAAATACAGGACTTGCGGGGAATCATGCTGTTAAATGCTGCCGGGCTGTATTATTGTATTCTGATGTTATAAGGCTAAAAATAAGGCTAAATTTTGTGGCCGCGCGGAATGTACCTGTCTTTAGCTTAGGAAATGCGGTGGGCAGTCGACCTCATCCTTACCAAAAAGCTGTGGATGCTTTTATGGTGTACCCATTCATATCAAGGAGGAACCTTCAATCCCTTAATATCTTTTCCTCAGAATATTGATTTGGTTGATAATTTCTGCGTCATAATATATCACGTTGCGACGCCAGCCACATTTGTTTTTGATGTAGTCAGTAATACCCACTACATCAAGGTTGTAGTTTCTCGCATTTTCAGTGTTTCTATCAATGGTTGTTATACTGTCTATTCCGAGTTCCCGCTTTAGAAGGGCTCCAATGTTTTCGGTGTATCCTTCCATCTGCTTGGCTTCATCAGGATACAATTCGCTATACAGCTGCTTGTTTTCCGGATATGGTATCCAGAAGCTTTCTTTTCAGGGTGTTCGGGTAGTTTCTCATCGGCGTGGTCTCCTTGAAATTCCTCTCAAGGCGAAGCTTCCGATTTTTTTCAAATTGTCAAGTGTTTTTTGATTTTTTTGCTTATCTTAATGAGATTACGGATAAGCCAGAGGTTTTGATTTTAAGGCTTGCCGCCGTTATGCAGTCTTCATATTTTGACTATTGCCATTTAACGGCTGGTAAAAAAAGGCTGTGGGCCACCCAGATGGGCTCCGCTTTCTGGATCAGCTCCGTGGTCGGAGGCCACCATAATCTCATGCTCAGATGCCAACAGCCGGGAGAGCACCCTATCATCGACCCGGCGCAGGAACGTCTCCTTTTCCGCCGAATCGTGGCGATGGGCCGCTTCATCCGCCCCGTTGATATGCAGCAGCACAAAGGGGCAGCGTTCCGCCGCTCGCAGGGCTGCCTCTGTCTTGGCGTCCAGATCTGTATCCACATCGCCAGTAGCCCCCTTTACCGGGAAAAGCTCCATGTGCAGCAGCCGGGCAATCCCCTTTACCAACTCCTTGCCGCAGATCACGGCGCTCTTCTGGGGAAATGGCGGCAGTGCTACCGGAACAGACTGTCCCCACAGAAGCATACATCGTTCTTTCGTCAGCAGTCTTTCAAAGGCATGGCGCAGTACCAAGCTTCCCTGCGGGCACAGTGCCCGCTGCCCGCCGGAAGGAATCTGCGTTACAATGTTATTCACAGTATGCGCCATGTGGGGAAATACCAGCAGTGCCTGATAGCCGCCCAGCCGGTAATAGGTAAATGCAGGATCCTCTACCTTTGCCGGGGCACAGCAAGGCATGGTACAGCAGCCCTCTCCATCCAGCGTGTAGCAGCTGCCCCGCAGTAGCAGGTCATCGGGCCGGACGGGGATTCCGGCCCCCAGCGCCTCTACATAGCCTCGGAGATGTACCGGCAGATCCGTTACCCCCAACAGGCGCAGTACGCAGTGCAGTGTTTCCGGTGGGAAGCCGCTGCAGGTATCCACATACCGCATCGAACCCATGGACGCCAGATGGCCATATCGCTCCACCTGAAAGTGGGAATCCGTCATGCCGTCAATCACGCATAATATCCTGCTCAAGTCTCTCCCCCTTTTTCCATCGGAACTTGTTTCGTTATACTTCCTGGCGCAGCACCCGGTAGACAAAGGACATATCCAGTCCGCCGCGTACCACGTCCGCCAGCAGGTCGTACTGCCGTTCCTTGTAGCCGCAGGCGTCAAAGGTTGCCAGCGCGTCAAAAGACACGCCCTTTCTGGCGCACAGTGCTTTCAGGATCGTATCCGTGATGCCCGGCGCGTCAAAAATGCCGTGGACATAGCTGCCGTATACGTTTCTGCTGCCGGTGAGGGCGGGCATCTGCTGCTGACTGCGGCCCATGTGGATCTCGTACCCCTCGTAGGCGAGTCCGTTCAGGCCGGAGAGCATTCCCTCCACACCGTGAAAGACGCCTTGCGTCTGGGTCTGCACCTTTTCACCCCGGAATTCGGTGTCCATCTCCAGCAGGCCCAAACCGTTGATCTCCGTGACACCGGCGGCCTCCACCTGCTCCGGGTCGGACACGGTGCGCCCCAGCATCTGATAGCCGCCGCAGACGCCGAAAACCAGCGTGCCGGCGTCAGCCGCCTTCAAAATGGCCGCCTCCAGACCGGACTGCCGCAGCCACCGCAGGTCGGCAATGGTGCTCTTGGTACCCGGCAGCAGGATCATGTCCGGCTGGTGCAGGTCACTCACCTGATCCACATAGCGCAGCGACACGTTTCCGTAATGTTCGAAGGGGCTGAAATCCGTGAAATTGGAGATGCGCGGCACACGGATTACCGCGATATCCAAGAGCTTTCGCTCTTTGGAGCGGTCAAACCGCTCGGTCAGGCTGTCTTCATCGTCGATGTCTATATGGGTGTAGGGGATGACCCCCGCCACCGGGATGCCGCACAGCTGCTCCAGCGTCTTCAGTCCCGGCTCCAGAATGGCCCGGTCGCCCCGGAATTTGTTGACCACCACGCCCTTGATGCGGCGGCGCTCGTCCTCATCCAGCAGCGCCACCGTGCCGTAGAGCTGGGCGAACACGCCGCCCCGGTCGATGTCGCCTACCAGCAGCACCGGCGCGTCCACCAGCTTGGCAAGGCCCATATTGACAATATCATCCTGCTTGAGGTTGATCTCCGCGGGGCTGCCTGCCCCCTCAATGACGATCACGTCATACTCTGAGTTCAGACTGTTGTAGGCCTCCAGCACAGCGGGGATGTAGTCCCGCTTGCGGCGGAAGTACTCCATGGCCTGCATATTGCCCCGCACCTGTCCGTTGACGATGACCTGACTGCCCACGTCGGTGGTGGGCTTGAGCAGGATGGGATTCATGCGGGTATCCGGCTCGATCCCGGCGGCCTCTGCCTGCACCACCTGCGCCCGGCCCATCTCGCCGCCGTCCTTAGTGATGAAGGAGTTCAGCGCCATGTTCTGGCTCTTGAACGGTGCCACGCGGTAGCCGTCCTGCTTCAAAACGCGGCAGAGTCCCGCCGCCAGCAGGCTCTTTCCCGCATTGGACATGGTCCCCTGAATCATAATATTCATTGCCATAGTGATTTCTCCTTGCAGAATTGCCGGATGGCCGTTATCAATGCTTCATTTTCCCCGTGAGGCCGCACCGCAATGCGATACCACCCGTCGCCCAGCCCGTTGTAATTCCCACAGCCACGGATGGCGATACCCTGCTGCAGCAGGCCCTCCCGCAGCCCCAGCGGCCCGCGGAACAGCAGGTAATTGGCATGGGACGGGCATACCCAGAAGCCCAGCGCCGTCAGGTTATCCGTGAGCCACCGCCGCTCCGTGCGGACAAGGGACAGCGTCCTTTGTAGGAAGTCCCGCTCCGCCAGCGCCGCCACACCGGCACTCTGGGCCGGTGTGGATACGTTCCACGGTGGGGACGCGGCCGCCATTTCGTGCAGCAGCGCACTGTCGGCGCACAGGCAGTACCCCAGCCGGATGCCCGCCATGCCGTAGCTCTTGGTGAATGCCTTCAGGATCAGCAGCTCCGGGTGTGCTGCCAGAAGGGACTTGGCGCTGACGCCGTCCTCCGTGAGATCGAGAAAGCACTCATCCAGAAACAGCCGCGCCCCTTGTGCCGCGCAGTATTGCAGGATCTGCTCCAGGAGAGGGAGCGGGATCAGCCGCCCGGTGGGGTTGTTGGGGTTGCAGAGGAATACCACCTCCGGTTTTTTCTCCTCTAAGAAGGACAGAAACCTCTCGTCCAAATCGAAATTCTGCGCCTGATGCAGGAAATACCGCTCTACGCGGCAACCCACCTGCGCCAGTCCCGCCCCATATTCCACAAAGGTGGGGGCCAGCTCCACCGCCGTCCGGGGCCGCAGGGCGGCGCAGTATGTGTAGATCAGGTCTGCCGCGCCGTTTCCGCAGAGAATATAGGACGCCGGCACCTGCTCATGGCCCGCGATAGCCTGCACCAGCCGGCGGCAGTAGGGGTCGGGGTAGCGGTGCAGCCGGGGTAGAGCCCGGCACACCGCCTCCAGTACGCCGGGAGGCGTACCCAGGGGGTTGGTGTTGGCGGAAAAATCCAGCGTGATACCGCCGCCGTATACATCGCCGCCGTGTTGATTTTCTGTTTGATACAGCATCTATGTCTCCTTCACAGTGCAAAGGGCAGCTTGACCCCGCAACTCAAAAGCAGGGTGAGGACCGCTGTGACGGTCATCAGGCGGCACACACGGGGGATGTCCTCGTGGGTGATCTCCCGCGATGCGTCGCCGATATACTCCTTTTTGTGCAGTACACCGTGGTACCACGCATCCCCGGCCAGACGCAGGCCCAGAAGCCCGGCGCAGACAGATTCCGTCTGCGCCGAGTTGGGACTGGCGTGCTTCCGGTGGTCGCGGCGGAAGATCCGCCAGCCCGCTGAAATATCCAGTCCCATCAGGCCACCCGCCGTCAGCATCAGCAGGGCGGACAGCCGCGCCGGGATATAATTCACCACATCGTCCGCCTTGGCGGGTACAAGACCGATGTTCTTATAGGGCGGCTCCACATACCCCAGCATGGAGTCCATGGTGTTCACCGCCTTGTAGAAAAAGCCCAGCGGCGCGCCGCCGATGGCCAGGAACAGCAGCGGCGCCACCACGCCGTCGGAGGTGTTCTCCGCCACCGTTTCCACGGCGGCACGGGTCACGGCGGCATCGTCCAGCCGGTCGGTATCCCGCCCCACGATCATGGAAACAGCATGGCGGGAGGCGGCCAAATCGCCGCTCTCCAGCGCGTCATAGACCTTCATGCTCTCGTCCCGCAGGGACTTGACGGCCAAGATCTGCCAGCACATCACGCTTTCCAGCGCCAGACGCAGCCACGGGCTAAGCAGACCGCTCAGCCACAGCAGCAGAGCCGGGACGGCGGTGGATACGATGACCACCGCGCCCCACAGGATGGCGCCCGCCGCCCGCTCGCCGGAGGGCGTTTTGGGGCATATGCACCGCAGCCCCCGCTCCAACACACTGATACATTTTCCAATCAGAACTACCGGATGGGGAAAGCCGTGGGGGTCGCCCACCAGAAGGTCTATGCAAAAGCCGATAACAAGTGCCGCAAGCGACCACATCATGCTGTTTCTCCTCCGCCCTGCATTGTAAAAATATAAATGGGATTTTGCCCGCTCATCAGGTGGTAGCTTCCGGCTTTTCTGTCCCGCGCCGCTTGCAGGGATACCACCTCCGTCTCTGCAAAGGGGAACGCCGTCAGGCAGTCCGTCAGCTCAGCCACGGACTCCAGGGAAACGGCCGTGGCCACGATGCGGACATGGGGATTTTTTGCCAGCAGCAGCGCTACGATCTCGTGCATATTGCCGGCACTGCCGCCGATGAATGCGTGAGTGGGGGCTGGCAGACCGACGCAGGCCTCCGGCGCGCTGCCGCAGACCACCTGTAAGTTTTCCAATGCAAACCGATTACGGTTTTGCCCCAGCAGCGCTGCGGCATCCTCTCGCCGCTCTACGGCGCAGACAAGCCCTTGCTTTGCCTGTAAGGCCATTTCCACCGACACTGAGCCGGTACCGGCGCCGATGTCCCAGCAGACGCTCCGCTCCGTCAGCCGCAGTTTGGAAAGGCACACCGCCCGCACCTCACTTTTGGTCATGGGAACCACGGGCATTCCCTCCGCACTGCGGAGAAAGGCGACATCCGGCAGGCCCGGTGTGACCACCGCGTCGGGATGGGGGTTTTCGATAAGCGCCACGCTCAGAGGGGCATAGACACCATCCGTCAGCTCCGCCGCTGTGCCGCGCACGATGCGCTCATCCGGGTAGCCCAGCCGCTGGCCCACATACACAGAGACGTGGCCCAGATCACCCTCTGTCAGCGTACGGCACAGGTCGTTGATGCCGCGCTCGCCGCTTACCAGCGCAAAGAGGCGGCTGGTTGCCCGCACCTCCGGCAGAATGTTGTGCTGCCGCCCGTGGAGACTCACCACCCGGACATCCTCATAGGAGGTTCGGAGCCGGGCGCACAGATAGGACAACGAGCTCAAACCCGGCAGCACCGCCGTGTCGCAGCCCTCCAGCAGGGGCAGCAGCTTTTTCGTGCCGCTGAAGAAGCCGGTATCGCCGGACATGACCACCGCGAAGCGGCGGTACTCCCAGTGGGTGCGGATAAAGTCCACAATATCCTGCGGCGCAATGGCGTCGCAGGTGTGCTGTCCCGGCCGCGCCACAGCCTCCAGCATCCGTTTTGCGCCGATGAGACAGTCCGCCGCCTCAATGGTTTCACTGACCTCACGGGTCATAGCCTCCCGGCTGCCGGGGCCGATGCCGACGATCCGCACCTGCGGCTGGACGGTGCAGCCGAACCGCTTACACAGCACATCCAGCACCGCCGCAAAGGGAAGCCCCTCCCGCTGGGGCGGGCGGCCAATGACAACCAGACCTGCGCCCGCCTTCCGGGCGGCAGATGCCTTAGCGGGAAAGCCGCCGGCTTCGCCGCCGTCCTTGGTCACCATCCATGCGGCGTCGGCAAACCGCAGTGTAGCCAGATCCATCTCCTCGGAGAAAGGCCCCTGCATGGCGATGATATGGGCGGCCTTCAGCCCCGCTGCGCGGCAGGCCTCCAGCGAGGCATCCATGGGCAGCACCCGGGCGTATACCCGCTGGGTAAAATCGGGGATGCCGCTATACGCCGCCAGTTCCTTACTGCCGGTGGTCAGCAGGATATTGCCCCGCGTACTCTCCAGAAATGCGGCGGCCGCCGCCGCATTCTCCACGCAGACCACATCCTCCGTCTGTTCGGAGGATTGCCGCAGCAGGCGCAGATACTCCGTCTCCGTTTCCCGACAGGCTGTGCAGATGCTCTCGGTGATGGAGGTGGCATAGGGGTGGGTAGCGTCGATGACCAGATCGAACCGCATCCTTTGCAGCATCCGGATGATGTCCTCTACCGGGATGCGTCCCGCCAGAATCGTAATGTTTTCCGCCTCCGGCAGCAGCGTTTCACCATACTCCGTGGCCACGCATACCGTAGCCTGCACCGGCTGTCCGGCCAGGAATTCCACCAGCTCCCGGCCCTCCGTGGTGCCGGCAAACACGCAGATATTACACATTGCGGTATCCTCTGGGTGTGACCAGTTGACCGGCCACCGTTTTGACGACGGTGCTGCCGATCAGCACGGTGCAGAACATATCCACCTCCGCCTCCCGCAGCTCTGCCAGCGTCAGGATGCGGCTGCTCTGCCCCTCACGGCCAATATTGCGCACGATGCCGCACAGCCGCTCTCCCGGCAGACGGCGCAGCAGGATATCGCAGGCCCGCTTCAGGTGGTCGGGTCTGCCGTGGCTGGCGGGGTTGTACAGGGCGATGGTCAGATCCGCCGCCGCCGCGCAGTCCAGCCGCTTTTCGATGGTTTCCCACGGCGTCAGCCGATCGCTGAGGCTGATGACCGCAAAGTCGTGGGTCAGCGGCGCACCCAGCACCGCTGCGGCGCTGCAAGCCGCCGTCAGACCAGGTACCACCTGAATTTCAGGCTCCTGCGCCTCGCCCCGCAGCTCATAGACCAGCGCCGCCATGCCGTAGATGCCGCTGTCACCGGAGCAGACCATGGCGACGGTCTTACCGCTGCGCGCCAGCTCCAGCGCCAGCTGGCAGCGCTCGGCCTCCCGTGTCATGGGGGTGGAGTGAAGCTCCTTGCCGGGGTAGCGATCCCGCACCAGATCCACATACACCGGGTAGCCTACGATGGCGTCACACGCCCGCAGGGCGGTATCCGCCCGAATGGTCATATCCTCATAGCTGCCCGGCCCGATACCTACTACAATTACCTTACCCAAAGCGCACCTCCCAATGCTCCGCCGCAACGGCGACGGTCACGCCGTCCCGCGCTGTTTTTTGTACGATCAGTTTTTCGGCATCCAGCAGCGCCGCCCGCTCACAGACATTGTCCACGCCGGTAACGGAGCAGACGAAGTCGGAGGGAGTGAAGTCACCCGCCACATCCCGCAGCTGCTGCGCCGTGTAAAAATGCACCGGCCAGTTGTTTTTCTCACAGGCGGCCAGCAGGCCTGCCTCGTCCTGCTTCAGGTCGATGGAACAGACGCCGCAGATGGCCGCCGTGTCCAGCCCATTTTCCGCGAACACTGTCTGCACCGCACGCACCACCGCCTCGGCGGAGATGCCCCGCCGGCAGCCTACACCTACCCGCAGTACGCGAGGGATAAGCCGCAGGGTACGGGCGAAGTGTGCCTTTGTACGCCAGCCAATGAAGACGCCCAGAGGGCCGCTCTCCCCGGCAAACGTACCCTCCGGCAGGGGGGCGGGCAGAGAAAACTGGCTGCAAAGGGGGATATCCTCCTCTAAGATCGCCGCCGAAACCGCCTTGGCAAGCCCCATGTCAGAGATGACGCAGCCGTGTCGGGCAGCCCATGCGTCCACGGAAAATTTGCCGCGGACATCGGTGGCGGTGGTGACCACCGCCGTGACTCCCAGCTTTTCGGCCAGCTCCACCGCCAGCGCGTTGGCGCCGCCGATATGGCCGGAGAGCAGGGGGATCACAAACCGCCCCGCCTCGTCGATGCAAACCACCGCCGGGTCGGTTTTTTTGCTTTTGACATAGGGGGCGATCTCCCGCACGGCGATGCCGCAGGCCCCCACAAAGATCAGTGCGTCCATGGAGGAAAAGCTCGCGCCATATACCGCCTTGTCCAGCGGCAGAAAGCCCGGCTCTTCAAAACGCGGCATGGTATAGCACATCCATGCCTCCTCCGGCAGCGCCGCCAGTATCCGCCGCGCCGTGGCGCAGCCACCGCGGCTGAAAGTGAACAGGGCGGCTCTCATTGCGCCCCCTTGCGGAACTCCGTTGTAAAGTTGGGGTGATACAGCAGCGAGCGCAGATAGGTGTCACCCAGACAGTTGCCCACCACGATCAGCGAGGTCTTGGTCAGGCCGTTGCCTGTCACCGTCTCGTGGAGCGTCCCCACCGTGCAGCGGAAGATATGCTCCTCCGGCCAAGTGGCCTTGTAGACCACCGCCGCCGGGGTGTCAGCGGTATAGCCTCCCGCCAGCAGCTCATCTTGCAGCAGTTCGGTCAGTGAGGTGCTGAGAAACAGCACCATGGTGGCCTGATGGGCTGCCAGAGAGCGGATAGACTCCCGCTCCGGCACCGGGGTGCGGCCTGGGGCGCGGGTGATGATGACGGTCTGGCTCACATCGGGCAGGGTGTACTCCACCCGCAGAGCCGCCGCTGCGCCGCAGAAGGCGCTGACGCCGGGGCAGACATCGTAGACAATGTCCCGCTTTTCCAGCTCGTCGAACTGCTCCCGCACCGCACCATAGATGCTGGAATCCCCCGTGTGCAGACGCACCGTGGTCTTTCCCTCCGCCTCCGCCTTCTCGATGAGGGCGATGACCTCTTCCAGCGTCAGTTTGGCGCTGTCGTGGATCTCGCAGCCCTCCCTGGTGTAGTCCAGCAGCGCCGGATTCACCAGTGAGCCGGCGTAGATCACCACGTCGGCCTCGCCCAGCAGCTTGGCGCCTCGGACGGTGATGAGGTCGGCAGCGCCGCTGCCCGCTCCCACAAAATGTACCATTGTCAGTCCTCCTTTATCCGGCGCAGCAGCTTGGATGCGCCCTTCGTCTCACAAAGATAGCCATATTCCTTGGAAAAGAGGATGGCTCCCGTCTCTATATCACTGCATTTATAGTGCATCATGTCGTCAATGCGCCCGGCCAGCCGGTGCAGCACTGCGTCATAAAGTCCCTGCTCCTTCAACAGCCGCAGGGCGTCGTCACAGGTGGCGCAGCAGAGCATCTCCGCTGCCGCACCGCCGTGCAGCCCCTCTGCGGCGGCACAGGCCGTCAGGATATCCATGCGGCAGTCGCCGTAGCGGGAGTGGGTGTTCCACATACCGCCCGCCAGCTTTACCAGCTTGCCGATATGACCGATGAGCAGCACCCCTCGGAAGCCCAGCTCCCGGCACATCTCCAGCGCGTCGCCGATGAAGTTGGAGGTCATCACCGCCGTGGCGGGGTCGATGCCCATGGTGCCCTTGATATAGTCTACGCCGTAGTTGCCGGGGGCAAGCAGTACATAATCCGCGCCGCCCTCCCGCCGCTGCCGCAGCTCTACATGGATGGTGTCCACCAGCGCCTGCTCGCTCATAGGCTCCACGATCCCCGTGGTGCCCAGGATGGAGATGCCGCCCTCAATGCCCAACCGGGGATTGAAGGTCTTTTTCGCCAGCGCCTCCCCCTCCGGGACGGAGATCACCACCCGCAGACCGCCGGTGTAGCCCAGCAGACCGCAGACCTCCTCCACATTTTCCCGGATCATCCGGCGGGGCACGGAGTTGATGGCCGCTGCTCCCACCGGCTGGTCAAGCCCCGGCTTGGTCACACGGCCCACACCCTGTCCGCCGTCGATGACAATGCCCGCGTCCTCTGTTTTCCGCACCTCAGCATAAACGAGGGTGTCACGGGTGATATCCGGGTCGTCACCGCTGTCCTTCTGGATGGCGCAGCGCACACAGTCCGGGGACAGATAGATGTCCTCCACCGCCAGCGTCAGCTCCATGCCCTTGGGTGTCAGCAGGCGGATGGACTCCTTTTTGCTGCCGCTCAGCAGCATCCATGCGGCGGCCTTGGCTGCCGCCGCGGCACAGGAGCCGGTGGTGTAGCCCAGACGGAGCTTTTTTCCGTCCCGTATGATAAATTCCTTCATGACCTACCGCCTGATTTGGTAGAGCATGGCGTTGCAGATGGCTGCCGCCACATTGCTGCCGCCCTTGCGGCCCCGGGACACGATGTAGGGCGCGGCAGCGGCCTTGATGATGCGCTCCTTGCTCTCCACCACATTCACAAAGCCCACCGGTACCCCGATGATGAGGGCGGGACGGAGCTTGTCTGCCTCCATCAGTTCCTCCAGCGAAAAAAGTGCCGTAGGGGCGTTGCCGATGGCGAAGATGCAGGGCTTGGGCAGGGCTGTTGCCCGCTCCATGGATACAAAGGCACGGGTCACACCGCGCTCCTTAGCCTCCGCCGCCACGTCTGCGTCCGACATGAAGCAGTGTACCTCCCCACCCAGCGAGGCGAGGATCGTCTTATTGATTCCGGCCTTGGCCATCTGCGTATCGGTGACGATGTCACAGCCCGCCCGCAGGGCGGCGATGGCCTTTTCCACCGCGTGGTCGGAAAAGGCCAGATTGTCCACATAGTCAAAATCCGCCGTGGTGTGGATGACCCGTTTGATGACCAGCTCATTTTCCGGGTCCAGCCGTCGGTCGCCCAGCAGCTCTGTGATGATGGCGAAGCTGCGCTTCTCAATGTCCATAGGCTTCATTTGCTCCATCATAGCGTCTCCTTTCTGCAAGCCGCCAAAAAGCGCTGTGCCATGACAGGCTTGGCGTAAAAATGGAAGTGGGGGAAACCCGCATACAGCGTGTCCGTGGCATACGCACAGCGCCACTGCTTTCCGGAGGGCTTTTCCGCCCCAAAAGCATCGCCGGGCTGTGGGGTGTCCCAGTGGTGGAATTCATGCATGGGTACCTGCTCTCCGGCGCGGCAGAGGAGATTGTCCTCCCGGGCCGTGGCGGTGATATAGCCGAACCGGGTCAGCTTCCCCGTATCAAAGCAGTCCCCCGGCAGCGCACCCACCATGGCGCGGCCTGCGATGGCCTGCGTCAGATACATGAAGCCGCCGCACTCAGCGATACAGGGCATCCCCGTGTGTACAGCGTCTCGGATTTGCCTGCGCAGGGCGTGGTTTTCCTCCAACTGCGCCGCGTAAAGCTCCGGGTAGCCGCCGCCCAAGTACAGGCCCTGCACACCGTCGGGGAGCTTTTCGTCCGCCAGCGGGCTGAAGGGTATCAGCTCCGCGCCCAGCTGCCGCAGCAGGTCGAGGCTGTCCTCATAGTAAAAGCAGAACGCCCGGTCGCGGGCCACGCCGATCCGCACCGGCGCGCCCTTTTCCGGCAATACCGGCGGCGTGAAGTCCAGCACTGGCGCATTGTGGGCGATCTCCAGCAGCGCGTCCAGCTCCAGCGTCTTTTCCGCCGCCTCCGCCAGCTGCCGCAGCTTCTCCCGCAGATCCGCCACCTCGTCCGCTGTCACCAGCCCCAGATGGCGGCTCTCCAGCGCGCACTCTGGCAGCCGGGGCAGATAGCCGCAGGCGCGGACGCCCAGCCGGCTTTCCAGCTCCCGCGCCAGCGCGCCGTAGCTCATGGCACTGCACCCGTTCAGAATGACGCCCTGCACGTTGTTGTCCGGCGCGAAGTCCAGAAAGCCCTGCACCGCCGCCACAACGGACAACGCCGCCCCCCGTGCGTTCACCACCAGCACCACGGGGCTTTCCGTTTCCCGCGCCGTCTCATAGGTGCTGGCGCGGGTGGATGTCAGCCCCAGACCGTCATAATAGCCCATGACCCCCTCAATGACCGTCACATCGCACCCCTCACCGTTGTGAGAGAGCAGATACCGTATGGTGTCGCGGTCAAAAAAGAACGGGTCGAGGTTAGAGCTTTTCGCGCCGATGACCCGGCTATGGAACATGGGGTCGATGTAATCCGGGCCACATTTTGCCGCGCCTACCCGCAGTCCCCGCCGCACCAGCGATTGCAGCACGGCGCAGGTAACGGTGGTCTTGCCGCAGCCGCTGTTGGTTCCGGCAAGCACCAGCCGGGGCACTCGTCTCTGCATAGCGTCCTCTCAATCCGCCACAATGGTGGCAAAATAGCTGATCTCCTCCGGCAGCTGCCGCAGGTCGGTATAGACCTGCTCCGTCTCCAGCCCGCAGTCCGCCACCATCCCGGCACGCGCTGCAAGACCGTGCCTTTCCAGCGCGTCCACCGTCTCGCGGATGGCTCTCCCGGACTTCATCAGCACCTTCGTTCCCTCCAGCGTGAGCGCACTGTCCATGTCCATGCTCCCCGGCAGGATATGGAGGGGCTCCTCCATGCGGGTCAAACTCCGCCCCAGCCGCGCCGCCACGGCGCAGAAGCTGGTAACGCCGGGACACATGACCACCTCGAACCCGTCAGAGCGGACGCACTCTAAAATATAGTACGCCGTGGCGTACACAGATACGTCGCCCAGATTCACCATGGCAACGTCCCGCCCCGCCGCCAGCGCCGCCTCGATAGCGGCTGCCGCCGTGCGGTAGCTGTCCTCCCGTACCGCCGCGTCATGCGCCATGGTGAAGTCCAGCGGCAATATGGTCTTTCCCCGCATATCCACCGCGCCTCCGGCGATGTCCAACGCCAGCATCCGACCGGCCTTGGTTCGAGGGGCCGCTATAACATCACACACCTCCAGAACCCGACACGCCTGCCGGGTCAGCAGCTCCGGGTCGCCGGGACCCACGCTGACGGCGTAAAAAACACCCTGTTTTTCCATGATGGCACTCCTTACGGCACGAATTCCAGACTGTCGAAGCAGGGGTCGTACTTCCCGTGCTCCATCTGGTACAGCTTTGCAATATATGCGCGGGTGAAGATCTCCTCCGGCGGGCCGATGCGGTCGATCCTGTCGCCCGCCACGCACACCACGGTATCGGAGATGCGCTCTGCCAGCTCCAGCTCGTGGAGCGACAGCAACACCGCCAGATCGTTCTCCCGCACCATGCGCTTGAGCACCGTCAGCAGCTCCAGCTTATAGCGGATGTCCAGAAAGCTGGTGGGCTCGTCCAGCACGATGATCTCCGGCTCCTGACACAGGGCCCGGGCCAGCAGGATCCGCTGGCGCTGCCCATCGCTGATGGCGGAGAAGGGCCGGTCAGCAAACTCCATGCCGCCTACCTGCTCCAAGGAGCGCTCCACGATGGCCTGATCCTCCGACTGCAAAATGCCCAGCCGGCCTGTGTAGGGATAGCGGCCGCTGCTCACTACGTCCCGGCAGGTCATCAGCTCCGGCTCCATGCGGGCGGTCATCAAAATGGCCATGCGCCGGGCAATCTCATTGCGGCTGTGCGCCTCCATGGCCTTTCCATCCAGAAACACCGTGCCGGACACCTTGGAGAGTTGGCCGATGATGGTTTTCAATATGGTGGATTTTCCCGAGCCGTTGGGGCCTATCAGCGTGACGATCCTGCCCCGCTGCACATGGAGGGCGATGTCCTCGATCAGCGGCTTGCCGTGGTAGCCCACGGTCAGGTCTTTTGTTTCCAGATATGCCATACTCACGCCGCCTTTCTGTGGATCATCATGTAGATCACGATGGGTGCGCCGAATACCGCCGTGACGGAGCTGATGCTCACCTCTGTGGGGGCAAAGGCGGTGCGGGCGATAAGGTCGCAGAACAGGCAGAACACGCCGCCGCCTAAAAAGCAGGCCGGGATCATACACAGCGGCTCCGCCGATTTGAACAGGGACTTCATCAGGTGCGGCACTGCGATGCCAACAAAGGAGATGGGGCCGGCAAAGGCCGTGACGCAGGCGGACAGCACACTGGACAACAGGATCAGCGCTGTCCGGAAGGCCCGCAGGGGGACGCCCATATTCTGGGCATAGACCTCGCCCAACTGGTACGCCCGGATGGGCTTGGAAAGCAGGAAGGTCAGCAGCAGCGTGATGCCGCAGACAACGGCCATAGTCTTTACGTTGTCCCAGCTCATGCCGGAGAAGGAGCCGAGAGACCAGTTGTGCAGATTCACGATGCTGGAATCGTCGGCAAAGGTCACGAGAAAATCCGTCAGTGCCGAGCAGATATAGCCGATCATCACGCCGCAGACCACCAGCAGGCTCATGCGCTTGACCCGCTGGGAGATCAGCAGCACGAAGCCCATGGATACCATGGCGCCCACGAAGGCCGCCGCGATGAGAATGGCGGAGGAGGTGGTCTTGCCACGGCTCAGCAGCGCCAGCATGGCCACGCACACCGTCATCTTCGCGCCGGAGGAGATGCCCAGCACGAAGGGGCCTGCGATGGGGTTATGGAAAAAGGTTTGCAGCAGATAGCCGGACAGGGACAGCGCTCCGCCCAGTATCAGCGCCGAGAGAAGCCGGGGCAGACGGATCTTCACGATGATCTGGCTCTGGGTAAAGCCCACATCGCCCCCCAGCAGAATGCGCCATATCTCAGACGCGGAAAGCGAAACGCTCCCCGCGAAAATATTCCAAAGTAAAAATGTGAGTAAAAGCAGGAGGAGCAGCAAAAAGCTGCCCCAGATGCGAAGTGTTCGGGTCTTGTTCATGCTGCTCCTCCTTATGATGTAAAAAACGCTCACTTCATCCGTGTCAGAAAGTGAAAAGCCGTATCCGGCGCGTCGTTCAACGCATGGTTCACGTCCAGAATGAGATCGCTCAGCTCCAGCGACTCCTGATAGAAGTTTTTGGTCAGGCACCACACATTACCGCTCTTGACGGCCTTGAAGTCGGCCATCAGTGGATCCAGTGCCACCAATTCGTCCAGCGTGTGCAGCTCACCATCGATGATGCTGTTGTAGATCAGCACATCGGCGTCCACTGCACCGTGGTAGAAGGATTCCATCTGAATGTTGATGGTGGACTGGGCGTTGTCCTCCGCCGATTCATCGAAGGAGACATAGTCTCCGCCTGCGATGGTGACGCACTTCGCCACATAGTCCGTGGACTTGCGGACGTTTACAGCGCCGCTGCTGGTGATGTAGAAAAACGCCACAGTCTTGCCGGTGGGCTGCTGCTCCAGTACGTCCGCCACGCTGTCCATCTTCTCATTAAACAGCGCCTCGGCCTCGTCCTCCTTGTCCAGCAGCGCCGCGTACAGCTTGATCCACTCCATCCGACCCAAGGGCTGGGTCTCGTAGCTGGATGTCTCCACCAGCACGGGGATGCCCAGCCGCTCCAGTTGCTCCAGCACCGCCGGAGAGTGATAGATCATGGTGTTTTCCACCGCCAGATCACAGCCCTGCGACAGAATCAGCTCATAATCCGGCTCGGAGTACTTGCCGGCGTATACCAGCGCTCCGCTGTCCATGGCGTCCTTAGCACGCTGGATATACCAGTCCGACTGTTTTTTACCGCTGAGGGTGATACAGTCGATGGCGTTCAGCTTGTCGAAGTAGTCCATGGCAGCGGCGGCTACCAGATAAATCTGGTCCAGCGGCTGCTGCAAAACGGTGACACCGGTAGGTACCCCGTCAGGCACAGCTGCACCCTCCGCCACCAGCAGGTATACCCGGTCGTTGTTGATGGTGATGCGCTTGTAGCTCTCTCCGGCATACTCTACGGTAAACTGCTGGGCATAGCGCAGGGGCATGGTACGGTCAAAGACCAACTCATCCCACGATATGGAGGCAGTTTGTCCATCTGTTTTGGCAGGGGCGTCTGCCGTGCCGCAGGCACAGAGGGACAGTATCAGCAGCAGCAGCGCCAGTACCGCGGCGGTCAGCCGTTTCACTGGGCTGCCTCCACCGCCGTGGTGGAATCAAAGGTCAGAGTGTACTCGATCTCGTGGGGGGTGCTCATGGCGGTGGTGTCGCCGATCACCGTCAGCGGGGTATCCAGCGCCCGCACGGGGATCTCGAAGGTGGAGCCGCCCTCGGTGGTGAGGACATCGTAACGCTGGCCATCCACCAGCATATAGTCATACTTCTCACTGCTCCACACGATGGTGGCGGTGGCAGCGCCGTTCTCCACCTTCAGGGTGCAGGGAGTCAGCACATGGGATTTACCGGAGCCGCCCTCAAAGCCTACCTCAATGGTGTAAGTGCCGTCCGCCAATGCGATGGCGGCAGCGTCATCGCCGTCATTCTCCTTCAGAACAGGGTTGGAGACGGAAACCTTGTGGTCATACCACACGCCCTTCTTGCCGATGAGAGCCACGTCGAACTCCGTGTCCAAGGCGGGCACGGGGATGTCAAAGCCGTTGACCTCCTCGGACAGACCATCGGGATAGGTGACGGTATCCTTGGTGGGCTGTAGCAGCACGGCACCGTCCTTCTGTGCGTCCTCCTTCAAACCGGGGAACAGATTCACGATGCTGGTGGAGGCGAGGCTGACGTGAATGGTCATCTGCCCATCCTTCACGGTCAGCACGCCCTTGCCGTCGCAGGTCTCGTTGGCGTGGAACATACTGCTGTCGGTGTTGAAATCTGCGGTGTACACGCCGTCCGCCAGCGCGGGCTCGGCGACATCGCCGCCGTTGTTGTCATCTGTTTTCTGCTGTCCGCAGCCCGCCAGCAGCGATGCCGTCATCAGCAGTGCCAGCAGACAGGAAAGAAACTTCTTCATTTTTATGTGTCCTCCTTGCTCTGAAAAAGGCTCCGAGGCGATAATATACCGCCCCGGAGCCAAGTCAGTCCTTGTTACGCGATAGCGTCGATGGCAGCCTTGGTGTGTGCCACGTAGAGAGCCTGCACGTCCGCGATACGGCCCAGACCGGAGATCTGGCAGTTCACGGTGAGACCGGCGGCCTCAAACATGGTCTTCCAGGAATCCTCGTCCGCACCGGCCATGTCGTTGTTGGCGTGGTCGCCCGCCACGACCATCAGGGGACGCAGCACCACGGTGGTGTAACCGGCTTCCTTGACAGCTGCGATCACGGCCTCGCAGGAGGTATCCTCGGGCTCGCCCTCCACGGTGCCGATGAATACGTTCTCATAGCCCAGCTTGTCCATCTGGGTGGCCATCTGGCTGTAAGTGACCTTGGCCACGTGCGCCGTACCGTGGCCCATCAGCACATAAGCCACACCGGCCTCCTTGGCGGCGGCGGTGGACTCGTAACCGCTCTCGCTCAGAGCAGCGGCGACGACGGCCTTGGCAACGGCTTCCTTGTCGGCGTTGATGACGGTGGCATCGTTGCCCACCTCACCCAGCATGGGCTCGGCGATCTCAACGGACTCGAACTTGTCACGAACCTTGTCAATGGCGGCGCACATCTCATCGTACTCAGCACCGTGCATCAGATGGGTGGGCTGCACCACCAGCTGCTTCACGCCGTTGGAGACAGCGCGCTCCAGAGCCTGCTCCATGTTGTCGATCTTTTCGCCGTCACGGGCCTGGATGTGGTTGATGATGATCTGAGCGGTGAAGGCGCGGCGCACGGACCAGTCGGGGTTGGCCGCCTGCAGGGCATCCTCAATGCTCTTGATGTCAGCTACGCGGCTGTCGTTGTAGGAGGTGCCGAAGGACACCACCAGCAGCTCCTTCTCGCCGATCTCGTCCTGGTTGCGGGGATCGTCCTTGGAGGCGTCGCCGGTGTCCAGACCGAAATAGTCGGGGCTGGCTTCCTCGCCCTCCACCAGTGCCTTCTGGGCATCGGTCAGGGCGTCCCAAGCGGCCTTGGCGGCCTCGCACTGGGCGTCTGTCTCCTCAGTGCGCTCCTGCACGTAGATGGCGTCGATCAGCGCAGCGACCTTGTCGGCGGCGGCCTGATCAGCCTCGGCGGTGGACACATCGTTGTTGTCCTTGGTGTCATCGGCAACGTCCTTGTTGCCGCAGGCGGTCAGCATGCTCATCAGCATCACAGCCGCCATCAGAAAGGCAAGTGCTTTCTTCATGGGGAATCTACCTCGTTTCAAAAAATGTTCTGAAAGAATATAAAAGCGGCTGCGGTTTTCCGCAGCCGACCTCTGTGCTTCTTACTACTGGCAGATCCTCGCGCAGACGCGCTTGGGTCATAAGTTCGTAGGAACACCAACCTGTGGGCAGCGGGTTCGAGATTCCACACAGAGGCAGGTCTCCTGACTTCGTTCGTCACGGCATTGCCCTTCCCAGTTTCCCAGTGGATTGCAAGGCCGCTCCCGTACACAGTGACTGCATCGCTCCGGATTCGCACCGGATTCCCTTTTCATCTGCCTTTGAGCAGACACCTCTGTGCTACAACTTTATATTTTTCCAGACAGTGGGATTATATCACATTTTGTCGAATTGTCAATCCGTTCTGATGGCGGGGCTGTCTAAAATCTGATGTGGGATTTTTTATTGATTTGATAGCGGAAAATCTTCTTATAAGCCCTCATAAATGTTTAAGACACCATGAGAAAATGGCTTAAAATCAAGGTTTTCCGCATATCATCATTTATCTTGCCGTATCTCCGTACAAGGTGGTTTTGTAAGACCGGGCACCATTTTAGCACCACAAAAATAAAGGAGGACGACATGAATAACGTACTTTTAGACAAGGGTATTATAACCCCGTCCGGCGAAATCAGCAAGGATAAGATAAACCTTGTCGCCGGGGCAATCACGCAGCCGTTCACAGAAATGGTCTGGGTGACGACAGGCGGCGATATGGAAACCATCAATCGCCTTACCGATGTTCTCGTTTCCATGAACACCCCCGCAGACCGGGGCAAGCTGTTCAAAATCATCAAAATGCTGTATGGGCTTATGGGCTTACCGTTTTCCGAGGAAGCCGAGCCGATGGACGCCGCCCCCGACGTATTGGAATACTTCATCTTTTCCTTTACGGCAGATTTTGGCGAAATCATCAAAGACTATATCGCGGAAGCACAATAGAATACGCACACAGGCGGCGTTTCTCAATCCCACACAGGGAGAACAGAGACGCCGCCTTTTTCATGCCCTTATGTTACGCAGTAGAGCCGGAAAAAGCCTTGCAGCAAGCGGCTTTTGGGGCGCGGCTTTGACAAGGTAAGTTGTTTATGGTAACACCGCACAAATACAAAATACACTTTTCCCGACAGTAACTCTGCTAAAAGATAGGGTGCTGCCCTGTATTTTGGGCCGCAAGCGCGCACTAATTCAAGCTGCCAGGCAGGGCCT
>OMFR01000555.1_pt1 | contig 19930 bp, 19 predicted proteins | sample 1645691 | NCBI WGS metagenome assembly OMFR01 (sample SAMEA103958132, study PRJEB25191) | human gut metagenome | biome: human-associated habitat [ENVO:00009003]; feature: intestine environment [ENVO:2100002]; material: feces | place: Germany | collected 2013/2015
GCTGCAACACACCCACTGGTTGCTGGCAGCCGATTGCACAATGGGCGCCTGCGCAAGCTTCCATTCCAATTATCTGCCCGGACGGATGCTTCTCATCGCTTGCCCCAAGCTGGATATGACTGATTATGCCCGGAAGCTGACGGAGCTGATTCTGGCCGGCCGGCCCCAAAGCATCACCTTGCTGCGTATGGAGGTTCCCTGCTGCGGCGGTCTGGTTTTTGCCGCAAGGAAGGCTTTGGAGGCCAGCGGCTTACAAATTCCTCTCCGCGTTGTGACCATCGCCATAGACGGGGAGATTTTACAGGAGGAATGAACGATGATTCTGGAAGGATGCCCCGGCGCAGCCCGGCTCAAGACGCCCACTTGGGAGGAAAAAATCTGCCCGGTTTGCGGCAATCTCATCGAAATTTTTTCCATCGACACGGAAGTGGCCTGTGAACATTGCGGCTTTATCGCCTACAACGACGCCCTCTCCTGCGCCCAGTGGTGCCAATACGCAGAAAAGTGCCTCGGTCCGGACTTGTATCAAAAGATACAGGCCCAGAGCAACGCCCGGAAAAAGCACGGCGGGGAAAAAACATAGGGTTCTAAATTAGACGGGCCGCCCCAGCGCCGTTTCTGACCTCAGGATCCCTGCCGACAGTCCAGGAAAACTGCAGCCTCTGTGGGCCCGTTTCCTTTTCCGTCCTATGCCGTGCACGCCAAAAGGCGGCACAGCCCAAAGCCATGCCGCCTGAGAAAGGGTCTTCCTACGCCGGACCTCCAAGGCTCAAGCCTCGCCGTCCGCCTCTTCCGGATGCTCCGGGGCGCCCTCTTCCGTTACGGAAGCCGGCAACGCCGTCTGCTCCGCGTTGACATAACGCATCAGCTCATCGCCTGTGATGGTCTCCTTGGCCAGCAGATACAAGGCAACCTCATCCAAAAGATTCCGGTGATCGGAGAGAATCTTTTTGGCGTCGGAAAATACCTGGGCCAAAATGGCCTGCACCTCTTGGTCCACCTGGGCCGCCGTGTCCTGAGAGCAGTCCATATAAGCCTGCCCCTCCAGATACTCATTCTGTACCGTGGACAGAGCCATCAAGCCAAACCGGCTGCTCATGCCGAACTGCGTCACCATCCGTCTGGCCAGATCGGTGGCGCGCTGGATATCATTGGACGCGCCGGTGGTCTGTACGCCGAAAGCGACCTCTTCCGCCGCACGACCGCCCACTAGGCTTTTCAGCTCGGTCATCAGCTCATCCTTGGTAGACAGGTATTTTTCCTCCTCCGGCATCTGCATGGTATAACCCAGAGCGCCGGTGGTATGGGGAACAATGGTGATCTTGGACACGGGCTGGGAATGCTTTTCCAGCGCCGCCACCAGTGCGTGACCCACCTCGTGATAGGCGACCAGCCGCTTTTCCATGTCTGTCAGAACGGTGTTCTTCTTCTCCGTACCGGCGATGACCGTCTCAAAGGAAACCATCAGGTCCTCCTGATTCACAGCCTGCCTGCCGTGGCGCACGGCCCGCAAGGCGGCTTCGTTCACCAGGTTCGCCAAATCCGCGCCCACGGCGCCGGCGGTAGCCTGGGCAATCTTATGCAAGTCCACATCCTCCGCCAGCCGGATCCGCTTGGTATGGACCTTCAGCGTGTCCAAACGGCCCTGAAGATTCGGGCGGTCCACAATGATCCGGCGGTCAAACCGGCCGGCCCGCAGAAGCGCCTTGTCCAAAATCTCCGGCCGGTTGGTGGCAGCCAAGCATACCACGCCCTTGGATGAGTCAAAGCCGTCGATCTCCCCGAGAAGCTGGTTTAAGGTCTGCTCCTGCTCGCTGTTGCTTCCGAAGCGAGCGTCCCGGGCCCGGCCTACCGCATCGATTTCATCGATGAAAATGATACACGGTGCATTCTTCTTCGCTTCCTCGAACAAGTCTCTGACACGGGAAGCTCCGACACCAACGAACATTTCCACAAAGTCTGAACCGGAGATCGTAAAGAACGGAACTCCTGCTTCTCCGGCAACTGCTTTGGCAAGCAGCGTCTTACCAGTTCCCGGAGGGCCTACTAACAGTACACCTTTCGGGATTCTTGCTCCCACCTGGATATATTTCTTCGGAGACTTCAGGAAATCAACGATCTCCTCCAGTTCCTCTTTTTCTTCTTCCAGACCTGCCACCTGGGCAAATGTCACTTTCTTGTCACGGTCTGTGCTCAGTTTTGCACGGCTCTTTCCGAAATTCATTGCTTTCGAATTGGCCCCGCCGCCCTGACGGTTCATCAGACCAAAGATCAGGAACACTCCGACCAGTGTAAGGATAACCGGCAGAAATGTAGTTGCTGCCCAGCTGTCCTGTGGAATATCCGGCATGGTATAATCCACATTCTGCTCTTTCAGGTAATCCTGGATCTCATTTACATCGGAGACATACAGATATCTGACATTATCGGAACTGTCATCTCCCTTCAGTGTAATCTCCACGCGCCCCGTCGGAACGCTCTTGTTCTGATTCACTTCTACAGACTCGATCTTGTCGTTCTGAACCAGCTGTTGGAATTTCTTCCAGGAAATTTCTTTCTCTCGTTGATCGAACTGATTGGTAAACCACAGTGCTGCGAACAAAAATACGACAAACACGAGGAATACAACACCATTCAGCCCTCTCGCTTTCTTATTATTCAATTTTCAGGCTCCTTTCTTATGCCGCGCCTTATTCCACGCCCTCTACCACTCCGATGAATGGAAGATTTCTGTATCTCTGGGCGTAATCCAGGCCATATCCCACAACGAATTCGTCCGGGATATTGAATCCGACATAATCTACTTTTACATCTTTTACTCTTCTTTCCGGTTTATCCAGAAGCGTACAGAGCTTCATGCTCTTTGGATTTCTCTTAGATAAGATGTCCATCAGATAATATAATGTTCTTCCGGAGTCAATAATATCCTCCACGATCAGTACATTTTTTCCTTCCAGTGTCTCATCTAAGTCTTTTGCGATCTTAACAACACCGCTTGACTTCGTTCCGTCACCGTAGCTGCTGACACTCATAAAGTCCATTGATACCGGAACGGTGATTCTCTTCGCCAGTTCGCACATGAAGAATACGCCACCCTTCAATACACAGATCAGATGTACCTGCTTTCCGGCATAATCTTTGCTGATCTGTTCGCCAAGTTCTTTGATTCTCTTTGCAACATCCTCTTCAGGAACTAATACTTTTACTCTCTCTGCCATCTTCTTCTCCTCCGTTAAATTCTATTTCCAGAATTCTTCTGGTTTTATCTGTAACCTGATATACCTGGTTCTGTCTGTATCCGATGATCCACAGGATGTGGCTGCCGTCTGCTGCCAGCCAGATCTTCTCCCTGTCTTCTCTCGGGACTTTCACATTGACAAAATACTTTTTCAGGCTCTGTGTACTGCCGTTTTTGTCAATCGTAATATAGTCTCCAGGCTGCTTATGTCTTATTTTTACAGTGCTCTTAATTATATCATAGTCAAACCATTTCGTGTAGGTTTTTTTAGGAAATACACTGGTTTGTGGTGTTCGTTCCAGTATGCGCATCTGTACCGGCGGCTTAGAATTTTCTCCGGATTTTTCTTCATCCTTCACTTTATGAAGCCAGATTCCTTCGTAACACCTTTCCCCGGTCATCTCATAAGGCAGCATAATCTTCCGTCCGGTCTGATGTTCCATCAGTTCTTCCACCAGTTTTACGTGGATCTGTTCAATATCTTTTTTGCGTCCTGCCGTTTCGCACAACAGTTCATGGATCAGAAACGTCCGGACAGTCTCATTTACACTTCGGAAACCCTCTTCCAGGATCACTACTCCATCTGCTTTATCTTGTTTGGGTTTTACGCAGTATTTTCTGCATTTTTCCACTTCCTCTTCCATAAATGCCCACACTGTCCGCATTTGCTCCATCGTATCCGCCATATGTGAAACAGCTCTTGGATTAATCTCTCGTTCCAGGTATGGGATCACATGATTTCTAAGACGATTCCTTGTATAATGGTCTTCCAGATTCGTCTCATCGGTACAATAGTCTATATTATTTTCTTTTAAATATTCTTCGATTTCCTGTCTTCTTACCCCCAGAAGCGGCCGGATATACTTTCCGTCAACCGGACTGATCCCGCCGATCCCTTTAAGACCACATCCACGGCTTAAATTCCACAGAAGTGTCTCCGCATTGTCATTCTGATGATGCGCCAGCGCGATCCTCGTTCCGTTTTTCCTGTGACAGACTTCTTCGAATATATGTCTTCTGACATTCCTTCCTGCCTCTTCGAGCGTCAGCTTCTGTTCTTTCGCATATCTTCCGACATCTTCATGAAAAGCCAGAAGTTCAACATCCAGCTTCTCACAAAGGGCTCTGACGTAATTCTCATCTGCATCCGCACTTTCTCCACGAAGTCCGTGATGAATATGCACTACCGTCAACCCAAACCGCATTTCCTTTTGAAGTTTTACAAGCATGAAAAGAAGGCATACGGAGTCTGCACCTCCCGATACGCCTGCAATTACATGATCTTTTTCCTGCAGCATATGGTATTTTTTCACATATGCCCTCACCCGTTCATACATTCCGGTCTTCCTTTTTATCTGATTTGTTTTCATATTTTTTCGAAATATATAACTCTTTTATTTGTTTCGATATCATGATAAATATATATAATTTCTTATAGAAAGTCAACTTATCGGAAAGTCAGCTCACGCCCCACAGGCCGATCACAAGGATCGTCATATCATCCAGTGGCATTTCTCCCGAATATTTCAACACCTCACTTAGAATGCTTCTTGCAAACTCTGTCGGATTTACAATATTCGTGTTTTGAATAATATCTATCATCTGTTCTTCCTGTTCTTTTGCCGGAAGTGCATCCAGAACTCCGTCCGTCACCATGACCACATAATCCCCGGATTCCAGATCACACACTTCCCGGTCAATCTCAATATTCTGTATAACCCCGATCGGAAGTGTTGTTGATACAATTTTTTCAACTTTATCCTTCTTTTTGATAAATGTTGCGGCCGCGCCCGCCTTTACAAATTCACAGCTTCCACGATACAGATCAAACAGACATACATCCAGTGTGCAGAATTTCACTTCTTCCCTTCCGATCACCAGCGCCGTATTCATCATCTGCACCGCCGTCTCTACCGGGAATCGTACTGTCCCGGAATGCTTCTTCTCCCGATCCCATTCCATCAGAAAGCGCGATTCCTTTGCGGCCTCCCGGCAGATCTTTCATAAGAAAAGTATCCCCCGATATCTGCTCCAGTCCTTTTCCGATCCGGGCAATCCCCTGAAGCGTCTGGAATTTCGCACCTTCCACACATGCAATGGTGCCATATTCCCCTCCTATCACAAGTCGTTCTCCCTGTCTTGGGATCATGGTTCTTCCTATACATTTCCCCACCAGAAATGCGATATCTTTTGCAAGGATTACCCGTCCCTTAACCGCTTTTACCGTCAGATGTACCTCATATTTTCCCTGCTGGGTCATATAAAATACAATCGATAACATCTTTACATTCTCTTTTTTTAAGGCTGTTTTTATACGTTTTTCCAGATATTCATCCTGAAAGATCCCCGCATCCAGTTCTCTGGTTGTATACTGTATCATCTTTGCAAAGCTTGTAAGCTGTGTGGCATATCCTTCTCTTGTCTGCAGCATCCTGTGATTCCACATCAATATCTGTTTGGCATTTTCAAACACTTCCAGACTTTCCCTTAGGAAACGCGGCGCAAGCATGCATTGCCTTTTCAGTCTTTTTTTCAATTCCATATTCAGTTCTGCACCATACTCTTCTGCTGCACACATGATTTCATACATCATCTGATATGTTTTCTCCCGCCTCTCGCCGAGACACACTTCTTTTCGCTCACAACCGGCACAGACATTCCCCGTTACTTTGTCAAACATTTCATCAATTTCTTCTTTGGACAATGTTCCTTTATAATGTTCCATATTTAAAAATGTTTTTGATAGATGCTGCAGAGACTCCGCAAATTTGTCCATCTGCACCACATATGGATTCACAAATATTTCCTGTTCTTTTATCCGTGCCACTTTATTGCTCCCCTTTCGACCTTTTCTTTTTATTTCCCCGATAAACAGAAAAAAGCTTCAGGAATCTCTTCCTGAAGCTTATCATTTGTTCCGAGTACTCTTATTTTGCTTTGAAAATTATCTCATTATTATGTACCAGACCCAGCTTTTCTTTCGCCACGTCTTCTACGTATTTGTCTGTTCCGACATATTTATCTAATTCTTTGATCTCTTTTGACCGGTCTTTTTCTGCCTGGATCTGCTCTTTCAGTTCTGTCTCCTGCGCCTGATATTCTCTGTTCTTCGCCTTTAACGTCATACTGTTCGCAGACACCATAACTGTCAGCAAAAGAACAACAGCACTAATCGCCAGCACACTTCTCTTATGATCCTGAGAACGCCTGCGCTGCCTTCTTCTGCGGCTTCTCTGTTTTACATCTTTCATCTTATTTTACTCACCCTTGTTTGACATCTCTGTCATTCCACTCACCTGTTAATTGCCTTTATTCTATCTTTTTTTCCGGCCTTTTTCAAGTGTTTCAGCCAAAAACCCGCTTCCCGGACATACAATTTTTCGATACCACTTCCTGACAGCCACTAGAAAAACCGACATAGCTGATGCTCCAAGCCCAATACCTAGTACAAAATACCACCTTACACTACCACTACTTGTGTAGTAAATCTGCACAAACAAAAAAATTGCGGTTCCGACCCAGTATGCCAGATCTTCCAGCTCAACGATCCAGTGCGTATGATGTATCACATTTCGCAGACAGCTTATGCAGCGGTATACAAGACGTACAATTGCTCCGGACAATATTGCAGAAAGAAATATAAATAATTCTTTTGTTATTCCCATCTCATATTTCCATCCCGTTTCATAAATTTCACCGGATTTCTCTCCGCTTTTTCAGCGAAACAATTTTCCAAACAGACTTTCCGCCTGTTTTCCGGGAGACTGTATATCCGAATAAGAGATACTTTCAATGTTACCGGACAGATCAATCTCTCCCTTTTCCAGATTCACCCGGTTTACATGCAGATCCGTGCCCTTTACCATGAGCATTCCCTGCTCCGTCTCCAACAATATCTCATTCAGATTAAAAGACAGGACATCCAACACTCCGGTCACCAGTCCGGTTTTCCGGTTATTTAATACCAGTTTATGGCTTTTTTGTACTGCTGTTGTCTCCAAACCTATCACAACCTTTCTTACTAATCATATGAACGGAAATCACAAATTATGACTTTTCATATGATCACTTAAGAAAGGTTGTGCTGATCTGCTGATTTTTCGCAGGCTCTTTATTTATTTTATAAATATTTGAACAGGTCTCCTGCCTCTTCTTTTTTTGTCGTATCCTTGATATCAAGTACTTCTACTTTTACGGTTCTTGTTCCAAACTGGATTTCTATGATATCTCCCGGTTTTACCTTTACCGATGCCTTGGCCGGCTTGTCATTCACCAGTACACGACCCGCATCGCAGGCTTCGTTAGCTACGGTCCGGCGTTTGATCAGTCTGGAAACTTTTAAAAATTTATCTAATCTCATATCTTTATTCTCCTGCATACTTTGGTATCTACAGTGCCTGTAGGTTGCAGCTTCTTTCGAACGCATAACGATTGAAAAAACCGGAGGGCATCAAGATACTCTCCGGCATAAAATACATTTATAAATATTACAATTCAGACTACTCGTTGATAGCATCCTTTAATGCTTTACCAGCTTTGAATTTTGGTGCTTTACATGCAGCAATCTTCATAGTCTCGCCTGTCTGAGGATTTCTTCCTTCTCTTTCAGCTCTCATGCTTACTTCGAAAGTACCAAATCCAACAACCTGTACTTTATGTTCTTTCTTTAATTCTTCTGTAACAACATCGATAAAAGCTTTTAAAGCTTTTTCAGAGTCTTTCTTTGATAATTCTGCCTGGTCAGCAATTGCTGCGATCAGTTCTGTCTTATTCATGGATTGTTCCTCCTCTTATTTACATTTAGAATTCACGATTTCAATTCTTTTTATACAAAGTCAACGTCCATACCCGTCATATGGCATGCCTTTATGTACTGTTATACCTGTTTTCACTGTGAATGTCAAGGTAAATCCCCCGTTTCCCCTGTATTTTCAAGCTTTTTCGCTATTTTACCATACCTTTAAAGTTCAAATCCAAATACTTCTTTTAAAAACATTTTTTTCTCTTCTGTCTGCCTTATCGCAGTCTGAAGCTTTTCTATGTTTTTTACCGATATCCATGCTTTATTTGTACAATAATACGAATTGGCCGTTTTCCAGAATTTTTCCGGATAGATCAGACGGATCTTCAGATATTCCATTTCGCCCTCCGTAAGCGGATGTATTGCCGAATAGGCATTCAGCATGCCATCACCCAGGCGGATCTTCCATCCACTTTTTTCCAGAACCTTCCTGAGGAAATAATACAGATCTTCCACCTGAATGTCCCTGCGGAATTTTTCAAAATTGGTTGTGGCGATTCCTTCTTTTGTCATAATGATATTATGATAATTATACTCTCCATGTATCATACCGGACTTCTTCATCTCTTCGGCATACAGTTTCTCATAATCCGACCGATCCAGTTCTTCCACTGCTGCCTCTGCCCATTGATACATCTGATCAAACTGCTTCAAAAAGGCAAATTCAAACTCACCCTTGGGAACAACTTTTCTTGTAAACTGCCGGACCTTTTTCAATTCACGATTATGCCGTCTGTATTTTTCATCTGTTTTGGTTCCTTCCGGTATCCCATGTTCCAGTTCATAACGCATAATGATATGTAGTTTTGCCAGATTTCCCGCCGCTTCAAATATTTCCCTTGTCTTCTTAATGTCGCATTCACGTCCGGCAAAACATTTCTTTAATATGTACTGGTCTCCGTTATCCAATGCAGATATATATTCGCCGTTACGGTTCGTGACCACATAATCGATCCTATGATACCCCTGCTCATAAAGCCGTGTATAAAGTTCACATAACGCAGGGATTCTCTTCTCAGATGTTGTAATCTCCTTTAAAAGGAATAATCCCTTATTTGTTTCGCATAAAACAGCACCCCTGGCTTTGCGGGTGCTGCTTACTTCTATATCATATTGTTCCAGTATTTTTTGTTCAAATTCCTGCATTTATATTCCCCGCGCTTTACACTTGATATTCTTTTTAAATGTATGTGGGAAATATAAAAAATATTCACTGCTGTTATACTTCTTTATCCGGGAAACTATATTTCAGCAGGATCTCTTTGGTGTTCATTTCCGGATTCTCGATCACAAGGTTCAATAATTCGTTTAACTTTTCCCCTATCTCTTTTCCCGGCTTCATTCCCGCCCGGATCAGATCTCTACCTGTCACAGCTAATTCTTTTAATGAAACACACTGGCCTTTTTCTATAATCTCTGCATATGTCTGTTCTACTTCATCGAGGTTTTTTAATTTTTCTGCTCTCTTGTACTCACTTTGTGCCAGAACATCTGCTCTCCTTACTTCCATATAGTATGGGAAAATGTCTTCGCCGATCTTATTCATTGCCCTTCTGACATTTTCCGGCACGGCCGGCATGCGGTAATCATGATTCAGCACAAGTCTTGTAACCTTATGCAGCGTATCATTATCGAACTTTAATCTCCGAAGCACTTCTTTGGCAATCCGCTCGCTTCCTAATGCATGCATTTTAAAATGCGCCACACCGTCTTCATCCATCGTCTTGTATTCCGGTTTGCCTGTATCATGCAATAACATTGTTAATCTTAAGATCTTATCATTGCGGACATTCATCATCGCATGAATGGTATGTTCCCCGACTGTGTACATATGATGCAGTGTTTCCTGCTTTGTCTCCATCATACGGTCAAATTCCGGCAAAAATACCTTCGTAATCCCAAGTTCATAAGCAGTTCTTATAAGCTCCGGCCGGTCAGATGTCAGCATCTTCACCAGTTCTACCTGTATCCTCTCCGCACTGATATTTTCCAGTGTCGGCGCAAGAAGCTTCATTCCTTCTTTCGTCTCCTCATCAATCTCAAATCCAAGCTGTGCCGCAAATCTGACGCCTCTTAAAATCCGGAGCGCATCTTCCGAGAAACGTTCCCTGGCATTTCCCACACAGCGGATCATATGCTTTTCCAGATCCTGCATTCCTCCAAAGATATCTACGATCCCATCCTTGTCATTGTATGCCATAGCATTGATCGTAAAGTCTCGTCTGAGCAGGTCTTCTTTCAGATTTCTTGTAAATGTGACTTCTTTCGGATGTCTGCTGTCTTCGTATTTTCCATCGATTCTGTACGTCGTAACTTCGTATCCCTCATGATTCAAAAGTACGGTTATCGTTCCATGCTCAATTCCCGTATCAAATGTTTTGTCAAATAATGCCTTTGTCTCTTCCGGCATTGCTGATGTTGTAATATCCCAGTCGCCCGGTTCTCTGCCAAGGATGGAATCTCTGACACATCCTCCGACTGCGTATGCTTCAAATCCATGCAACTGTAAGGTATGAATGATAAACTGTACATCATCCGGTAATTTTATATTAAAGTTATTCACAAATATTTCCTCCGTTTATCCACGTTATCAACATTCTATATCATACCATATTTTTGCCGGTGGCTGTTGATAAAAAATGGACGGTAGATTCCTAAAATCCACCGCCCATTACTTATAATCTCTTTATTCTTAGTATGATTTTCCCCAGTAAGCCATGTGTTTCGCAGGTTTTCCGCAATAGATACATTTATCGGAAATAAACTCTTCATCTTCGATCAGACATCTTGTTGCAGCTCCGCCTGTCTGATATTTTACTTCGCCCTCACATTCCGGATCTCCACACCAGCATGCTTTTACAAATCCACGGTTGGCTTTGAACTTCTCAACCATTTCATCCATTGTAGTAGCTGTATCAATGTGGCTGTTCAGGAATTCTTCTGCTCTGTTGTACATATCCTGCTGCTCCTGCTCTAAGATCTCGCGCAGTTTTACTGCGATCTCATCGAGAGATACAACGATCTTTTCACGGTTATCACGACGTACAACAACAACCTGGTTCTTCTCGATATCCTTTGGTCCGATCTCGATACGTGTTGGGATACCAAGGATCTCCTGCTCAGAGAATTTCCATCCTGTACTCTTATCAGAGTCATCGATCTTCACTCTGTATCCTGCTTTTTTCAGTTCGTCAAGCAGTGCATAAGATCTGTCAAGTACACCTTCTTTGTGCTGGGCGATTGGAATGATTCTACATTCAACCGGTGCTACGTGTGGTGGCAGTACCAGTCCGTCATCGTCACCGTGAACCATGATCAGGGCTCCGATACTTCTTGTTGACCATCCCCATGATGTCTCATACGCACTGTGCAGTTCGTTGTTCTTATCTACATATTTGATTCCGAATGCATCCGGGAATCCGTTTCCGAAGAAATGGCTTGTCGCAGACTGAAGTGCTTTTCCGTCATGCATCAGTGCTTCGATCGTGTATGTGTCTTCTGCTCCGGCGAATTTCTCGTGTTCTGCCTTTCTTCCTGCTACGAATGGGATAGCCATTGTCTCTTTATAGCAATCCTTATAAACTTCCCACATCTGGATTGTTCTTTCTTCTGCTTCTTCATATGTTGCATGAAGTGTGTGACCTTCCTGCCATAAGAATTCTCTCGAACGAAGGAATGGTCTTGTTGTCTTCTCCCAACGGAGAACGGAGTTCCACTGGTTCCATACCTTTGGAAGATCTCTGTATGATTTTACTGTTTTAGCCCAGAGGTCACAGAACAATGTCTCTGATGTAGGGCGTACACATAATCTTTCCTGCAGTCTTTCCATTCCACCGTGTGTTACCCATGCAACTTCCGGTGCGAATCCTTCTACGTGATCAGCTTCTTTTTCCAGAAGTGACTCCGGAATCAGTACTGGCAGGTATACATTCTCAACTCCTGTTTCTTTGAAACGTCTGTCCAGATCTGCCTGGATCAGTTCCCAGATCGCATAACCGTTCGGTAAGTAGTTCATGCATCCTTTTACGCTTGAATAATCACAAAGATTTGCTTCACGTACAACGTCTGTGTACCACTGTGCGAAATCTTCGTCACGGGATGTAATGTTTTTGACTAATTTTTCCTTTGCCATGTTTCTCTTCTCCTTTTCAATTTTGGTGAAATCCTTATTCCACGTTATTTTTTTGCCGGGAGTTCTACAACCTGACAATTGCTTCTGTATGCGAATGTCTCTTTTAAATGCATCGCACAAAAAACGCCGGGCCTTTCGACTCCCCGAAAAAGGGACCGAAAAGCTCGGCGGTACCACCCTAGTTAACTGCGACCCTTTCGCAGCTCTCTTCATTGGCCGTTAACGCCGGCTGACACGCTGCACTTTCATGCAGTGGCTCCAGGACCGGTTCCATGTGATGAACAGCAGATATCTCACACCATATGATATCCTCTCTGCGGCTGGATTCTCATGTACTAATTCCCTTCATCGCCATAAAATTTTTTTGAATTGTCAATTATTTTAATCCATGAAATATGTTTTGTCAAGATATTATCTCTATCTCTGCTTCCGCCAATGTCTGCTTGCAGTTTTTTCCCCTCCATGATTTAATAAGTATATCATTTGTCTTAACAAAGGAGAAGTATATGGCTACTTTAAATATATTATATGAAGACCCACACATCCTCGTCTGTGTCAAACCACATGGCATAGCAACCCAGAGCAAAAGCATCCGTTACCCGGACATGGTCAGCCTGATCAAGAATCATCTGGCGAAAGCTTCCGGCACTTCTGGAAAATCCGGTGCACCAAAATCCATTGGTTCCAGAACCCCAGGCTCTGCTGAGCCTTACCTTGCCGTCATCCACAGACTCGACCAGCCCGTTGCCGGAATCCTTGTCTTTGCCAAGACTCCGGCTGCTGCAAAAGATCTGAATAAGCAGTTACAGAATCAGGGATTCGGGAAATATTACCGCGCGCTTGTCACCAATGCGCCTTCCGAGAAAGAAGGAACACTCGAGGATTATATGGTCAAAGATGCCCGGACGAACACTTCCCGAATCTGTTCTGCAAAGGAAAACGGAGCGAAGATTGCACGGCTGCATTATGATACTGTTCCTGACCATGGCCGGTTGTTTTCAATTGTTTCCGGCAGCTCTTCCTCTGTTGATGTCTCTCTGTCTTCGCAAAGTCAGGAATGTCACGAGACCGAACTTGAGATTCATCTGGACACCGGACGTCATCACCAGATCCGTGTGCAGCTTGCCTCCATTGGATGCCCGATCGTCGGAGATACAAAATATAACCCGGAGCTTACCGGCAATAAAGGATGGCAGACAATCCGATTGTGTGCTTATAAGCTCGATTTCAAACATCCGGTCACACACAAGGCGATGCATTTTCAATTAGAGGCCGATCCGGCATAATTCAGTTATCCTAAAAAGAGGAGCGGGAAATTCCCACTCCTCTTTTTCGCCGATACATATGCCCTCTATGCTTCTGCTACATCCTCAGTCAGAGCTTCTTCATATTTCTCAAGGATAATATTCTGAATGCGCTCTCTTGTTCCTGAGTTGATTGGATGCGCAATATCTCTATACTCTCCATCCAATGCTTTCTTGCTTGGCATTGCGATAAAGAGTCCTTTTTCTCCTTCAATCACCTTAATATCGTGTACCACAAATTCCTCATCCATGGTAATGGAAACGACAGCTTTCAGCTTGCCCTCCTTTGCTACTTTACGTACTCGTACATCTGTAATCTGCATGTTGTTCTAGCCCCTTTCTTCTAGCCTTTGCACTGCTTTTTCTTAAAGTGCATACCTCTCATTTTTTTCTACGACTACCTTCACACCATTTTCACCAACATAGCGTGTGTTTGCCCGGATCGTATCCCTGCTTTCTACAATACAGTTCTCAATATATGCATTGTCTCCGAGATAGACATCATTCAGAATAATGGAATTCTTAATGACACAGTTGTTCCCCACGAATGTCTTCTTGAAAAGAATCGAATTCTCGACTGTACCATTAATGATACTTCCACTCGCCACAAGGCTGTTCTTAACCATAGATCCCGGGTTGTATTTTGCCGGCGGCAAGTCGCTGACCTTGGAATAAATACCCGGCTGTGTCCGGAAGAAATACTCACGTACTTCCGGTTTCAGGAAATCCATATTCGTCTGATAATATGCATCCACTGTTGAAATGTTGCTCCAGTAATCTTTTATTTTATAACCGTAGATTTTCTTCAGATTCTTATATCTGATAAGAATATCGGTCACAAAATCATGTCTGTCATCTTCTGCGCAATGTTCAATCAGATCGATCAGCTGGCGTCTTCTGATTACATAGATACCTGTCGATACAATCTGTGACTGTGCCACCATCGGCTTTTCCTCGAACTCTTCAATACGCATCGAATCATTCATCTTGATCGTTCCGAAACGGCTTGCGTCTTCGTTCGGACCAAGTTCTTTGCATACCACTGTAATATCCGCTTTCTTTGCAATGTGATATTCCAGTACTTTGTTATAATCCATCTTATATACAGCATCACCGGATGTAATGATTACGTAAGGTTCGTGACATCTCTTTAAGAAATCCAGATTCTGATAAATTGCGTCTGCTGTTCCGCGGTACCAGTATCCGTTCTCTGCGGTGATCGTCGGGGTAAATACATATAATCCCCCCTGCTTTCTTCCGAAATCCCACCATTTTGAAGAATTCAGATGTTCATTCAACGAACGGGCATTGTACTGTGTCAGAACTGCCACCTTCTGAATATGAGAGTTTGACATATTACTGAGTGCAAAGTCAATCGCTCTGTAACTTCCGGCGATCGGCATTGCTGCCACTGCTCTTTTATGTGTCAGTTCACGCATCTTATTGCTGTTACCACCTGCTAAAATAATTCCTACTGCTCTCATGCTCGTTCACCTGCCTTTATCAATGTTTCTCCACTTTCCAGTACTCCATTCGGGTAATCTTCTTTGGATGTTACTCCACTGATAGCAGTGTTCTTTCCAATCTGCACTCCATCCGGTATTACAGATTTTTCACCCACGGCAACCAGGCCAAATGAATAAATTGCCGGTTTTAATTTGTTCGGTATATCACTTCCGATGCCAAATGTAGTATTATCCCCAACCAGGCAATTTTCTGCAATGATTGCCTTGTCCATGACACAATTCTTACCAACCCTGGTATCTTTCATGATAATAGAATCCCTGATCACGGATCCTTCTCCTATAATAACTCCGGATCCGATAATACTGTTATGTACTTCACCATATACTTCCGCACCGTTACAGATAATACTTCTCTCAATCACTGACTGTGCCGAAATATACTGTGGCGGCAGGATCTCACTGTTGGTATATATCTTCCAGAATTCTTCATATAAATTGAACTCCGGTATGATATCGATCAGTTCCATATTGGCTTCCCAGTAAGATCCCAGTGTTCCGACATCTTTCCAGTAACCGTTATATTCATATGCGAACAATCTCTCGCCTTTATTGTGACAATATGGAATGATATGCTTTCCGAAGTCACAACCAGGCTCGTCCTTCAATGTCTCCAACGCTTCCTTCAGGACTTTCCATGAGAATATATAAATTCCCATAGATGCCAGATTACTCTTTGGTTCCGCAGGTTTTTCCTGGAATTCCTGAATCCTTCCATCTTCATCTGCGATAACAATACCGAAACGGCTTGCCTCTTCCATCGGCACCGGCATTGCCGCAATCGTCACGTCTGCGTTATTCGCCTTATGATAATCCAGCATTACTTCATAGTCCATTTTATAAATGTGATCCCCTGATAAGATCAGTACATAATCCGGATCAAACTGCTCCATATAATCCAGATTCTGATAAATTGCGTTCGCAGTTCCGGAATACCATTCACTGCTTCCGCTTCTCTCATATGGTGGAAGAACCGTTACTCCTCCGTAATTCCTGTCAAGATCCCAGGGAATACCGATTCCTATATGCGCATTCAATCTCAATGGCTGATACTGGGTCAATACACCCACCGTATCAATTCCTGAATTAATGCAGTTGCTGAGTGGAAAGTCAATAATGCGATATTTACCTCCAAATGCAACGGCAGGTTTTGCAACTTTTGCTGTGAGGACTCCAAGTCTGCTGCCCTGTCCTCCTGCCAGCAGCATTGCTATCATTTCCTTCTTTCTCATGTCATCACCCCTTCTCAGTAGTCTTGCTTTTTCTATTATACCATACTTCTTCTTACGTAGCTAACAATTTTTACAGTTTTTTTTCGATTTTCGCAAACTTTTTGTTAAATTATTACAAAAACTTACGACTTGGATTTTTTTTGATATATGTTTATAATAATATGAAGAACATGTAGTTTTTATGATGATCTTTTTACCTATATTATTAAAAAAGGATGGTATATTATGTATAAAATTAATTTTGAAAAACCTGTACACGTACACTTTATCGGAATCGGCGGTATCAGCATGAGTGGTCTTGCCGAGATACTTTTAAAAGAAGGTTTCACTATTTCCGGATCTGATAATAAAGAATCCGCCCTCACAGATCATCTGGAAAAGCTGGGGGCCAAAGTATTCTACGGACAGAAAGCTTCTAATATTATTTCCGGCATCGATGTTGTTGTATATACTGCCGCAATTCATCCTGATAACGAAGAATTCGCAGAAGCTGTAAAACAGAATCTTCCTATGCTGACCCGTGCAGAACTGCTCGGACAGTTAATGACCAACTATGATGTACCGATCGCAATTTCCGGTACCCACGGCAAGACAACGACAACTTCTATGCTGTCACACATTTTACTTGCCGGAGAACTGGATCCTACCATCTCTGTCGGCGGCATCTTAAAGGCTATCGGCGGTAACATCCGTGTAGGTAATTCTGAATATTTTGTCACAGAAGCCTGTGAATATACGAACAGTTTCCTGCATTTCTTCCCGAAGATCGGCGTAATCCTGAATATTGACGAAGATCATCTGGATTTCTTCAAAGACCTGGCTGATATCCGTAATTCTTTCCACCGCTTTGCGAAATTACTTCCAAAGGATGGAACACTTGTTATCAACGACAACATTCCTGATCTTGAAGAGATCACTGCTGACCTTGACTGCCGCGTGATCCGTTACGGTAATGACAGCTCTCTTGACTACAGTGCAACCAATATCCTTCATGATAAGAAGGGAGAGGCCTCTTTCGATCTGGTAAAATCCGGTGAATTTATCGACCGTATCTCATTATCGGTGAATGGAGATCATAATGTATCCAATGCATTATCAGCCATTGCCGTTGCAGACCTTCTCGGAGTTCCATTTACCAAGATCAAAGAAGGACTGAAATCGTTCCACGGCACAGACCGTCGTTTCGAATATAAAGGTGAAGTTAATGGAGTTACTGTCATTGATGATTATGCTCATCACCCAACAGAGATCAATGCAACTTTAACAGCGGCCAAGGAATATCCGCACAAAGAAATATGGTGCATCTTCCAGCCACATACTTATACACGTACCAAAGCATTATTCCCTGAATTTGTAGATGCCCTGACACATGCCGATCATGTGATCCTCGCAGACATCTACGCTGCCCGTGAGACAGATACTCTGGGCATGTCTTCTGAGATGATCGCAGAAGAATTAAAGAAAAAAGGATGCGATGCTTACTATTTCCCAAGCTTTGAAGAGATTGAAAACTTCTGTCTGGACAAGTGCCAGAAGGGAGATGTGTTGATAACTATGGGAGCCGGAAACGTTGTAAACATTGGGGAAAACCTGCTTAAACACTAGTTATCCACATTATCCACACAATTTTATCCACAAAAAAGTCGGATTTTGACTCAAAAATTTCTTTTTTCCCCGTCTTCCCGGTGCTATAATGTGTCTACGATGAAACGAAAGATACAAAAAGTTCTGGGGAGGACGGGGAATTATTATGAAGGAATTAAAACTTACGAAGTATGTACAGACGAACGCGACTGTACTGGACAATGAATTTATCGACCAGTATATGGTCAGAGCCAATGGAGAATATGTCAAAGTATATCTCCTGCTTCTCCGTCATATGAATCAGTCCTCCGTATGTCTTTCTGTTTCCGAGCTGGCTGATCTGCTCGAGTGCACAGAGAAGGATGTACTCCGCGCATTAAGATACTGGAAGAGTGAAGGACTCCTTGATTATCTGGATGACACTCCGGATGATCCGACTCCGCAAAGTACGGTCCGTTCATCCGTACCAACTTCCGAATTACACGATGTACAGTCCGGCTATATGACTGCGTCCGTTCCATCTATGACGAATCAGATGGATTACCCTGTTGATTCTGTCGAAGCCCCTGTTTCTGCGGTTTCGGCATCTACAACAAATATACAGCAGTACCGTAGCCGTAAGGAACGTGCAGAATTCAAAGAATTACTCTTTGTTGCCGAACAGTATCTCGGCAAGACACTTTCCGCTACTGATATTGACCAGATTACTTATTTTTATGACACACTGAATATGTCAGCTGAACTTATTGAGTATCTGATCGAATATTGTGTCGAAAATGGTCACAAGAGTATGCATTATATTAATAAGGTGGCCTTATCATGGCATGAAGAAAACATAACAACTGTGAATCTTGCCAAGACAAGTTCATTTCTTTATAATAAGAACTGTTATTGCGTCCTGAATGCATATGGGATTAAGGGTCGCGGTCCTGCCGCTTCTGAGATTGCCTATATCCGCAAATGGTCAGAAGAATATGGTTTTGCTCTGGAAGTAATCCTTGAAGCATGTGACCGTACGATGAATGCCATTCATCAGCCAAGTTTTGACTATACCGATTCCATTCTGAAGCGCTGGAAGGACAAGAATGTCCGTCAGTTAAAAGATATCGATGCGGTAGATGCTGATTATCGCAAAGAGAAGGAACGTGCGAAAGAGCTCGCAAAGGAACGCAAAAGACAGCAACAGGCACAGAAGCCTGCAATTAACCAGAACAATAAGTTCAACAATTTCGACGGACGTTCTTATGACATGAATGATCTGGAACGTCGTCTGGTTCAGCAATAAAGTATACATATCAGATTCTATTATGCGAATGCAGAGGAGTTTTCCATAACATGGCACTTTCCAATTCTCAGTACGATCATTTAATGCGTACTTATGAACAAAAACAACTGGATAATGAGTTTCAACTCAGAAAACGCTATGAGAAGGCATACGCCCTCATTCCCGAATTAGAGGAAGTGGATCATTCCATCTCCTCTTTAAGTGTTAAAAAGGCAAGACTGCTTCTGGACGGAGATCAGACTGCTCTTTCTTCTTTAAAATCAGAGCTCAAAGAACTCTCCGCCAGAAAGCCGGCTTTATTAAAAGCACATGGTCTTCCTGCCAATTACCTTGAATTACACTATCAGTGTCCGGATTGTAAAGATACCGGTTATATTGGCACACATAAATGTCACTGTTTCAAAAAAGCGATTGTGGATTATTTATATACGCAATCTAATCTCAAAGATATCCTTGACAAAGAGAACTTTTCAACCTGTTCTCTGTCCTATTATTCCAGGAATCATATCGATCCGCTTACCGGACGTTCTTCTCTGGAATCAATGGAAACTGCATTAAATGTCTGTCACAACTTCGTAGATACATTTTCTAAAGAATTTCATAACATACTACTGTATGGAGATACCGGTGTCGGAAAGACTTTTCTTTCTCACTGCATCGCAAAAGAATTAATGGATTCCGCTTATTCCGTTATTTACTTTACAGCAGCCGGACTTTTTGATATCCTTGCAGAGAATACATTTGGTAAAAGACAGGACAAGGATTCTGATGTATTTGAACACATCTATGACTGTGACTTGCTGATCATTGATGATCTGGGTACAGAACTGC
>OMFR01000559.1_pt1 | contig 19710 bp, 16 predicted proteins | sample 1645691 | NCBI WGS metagenome assembly OMFR01 (sample SAMEA103958132, study PRJEB25191) | human gut metagenome | biome: human-associated habitat [ENVO:00009003]; feature: intestine environment [ENVO:2100002]; material: feces | place: Germany | collected 2013/2015
CTGCCGCACCTCGCTCGCCGTATCGGCACTTAGAATTATGCGGTATTGCCTTAAGGTTGTGCCAATCGTTCCAGGCACAACCGCCCCAAACAGCTGCCGGGCCAGTTGCCCGCGCACGAAAGGAGAAATTACTATGGCAAAATTTCATCTGATTCCCATTGTGCTGGGCGCAGCCATCGGTGTTGGCGTTTATGTTGTCAGCAAGTATCTGGCTCAGGACGAAGAGAGCGAACAGATTGTGGATGACTCCGCATTTGACGACAGCGAATCTTCCGAAAGCACCGAAGATGCGGACGAAACCGAAGAAAATGCCGACGAGGAACAGCCCGCACCGCTTGAGGAACCTGCCCCCGCTGAGCAGGCCCCTGTAGCGGAGCCTGCTGCCCCGGTGGAAGAACCCGCGCAGGAAAATGACGGCGTTACCATTCCCATCCAGAGTGGTAACGATGTGCCGAACGTGAACCCGGTACAGGACAAAACCGAACCCGTTAAGCTGACGGAGGACGGCAAGGTGGACCCTACCACCATCGCCAAAGCCGAAGATTTCGGCGACTGGGAAGAAGAAACCGGCTGCAGAGGCTGAAGGCGAGACGATATAAATGACAACGCCGCAGGGAGTGCGTGATGCTCCCTGCGGCGTTTGTTTTTTGTTTTGGGGGTAAATTTGTATTTGGAGGGAGAGCCTTTGCGTGCACGGCAGGGTTCTTCCCACGTTTTGGGGGTAGCAGCGTGGCAAGGCCCGGCGGGCGGGACGATGCGAGCATCGTCCCCTACAAGCAATTTGTTGGTTCATCACAATTTTTCAACATGCAATGGGGCCAGGTTTCGGCGGGGTCGGGTGACCCCGCCCTACCGAATGTTTTATGTTCTATCACCCACTATAAAATGCTCCGTAGGGAACGGTCTTGACCGTTCCGGAACCATGCGGTAGATGCCACAATAGAATTTTATCGCAAGCCTTGGCTACAACATCCCACAAAGCATATCAAAGGGGACGATGCTTCCGCATCGTCCCCTACTTATTATTTTACGGGTTATGGCCGCCGGCAGCTCTTACACCACCCATTGCAGCAAAATACCGCAGCAGGTGCCGCAGAACCAGAGCAGCCCTGTCATGAACAGGTTCTGTTTCCAGCTGGGGTTGACACGCCACAGCACAGCCAGGCCGATACCTGCGCCGGAGCACAGCCCCGCAAAAAAGCTGCCAAAGGTAATAGCCCCGCCCATATACAGCTGAGCCAGCAGCACGCTGGCACCACAGTTGGGTACAAGACCGATCAGCGCGGCCATCATGGGCTGGAAAATGCCCAGACTGCCCAGGAATGCCGCGGCGGAATCTGCCCCGACAAGGCCAAAGATCAGCCCAATGATAAAGCTGAACACCAAGATGAACACAAAAATTTCCAGCGTGTGACGCAGTGCCGCCAGGAAAATGCCGCTGTGTTCCTCGTGTTCTTCGTGGCAGTCCACCTCATCGGCATGGCCCTCATAGCCGCCATACAGCCCTTTGGGCAGGATGCGGCGCAGCGGAACATCCAACACCAAACCGGCCGCAATGCCAAACACGATTTTGAGCACCAGCAGCAGGCCCAGCTTGTTCCACAGGGTAGGCTCCGCCGCCAGCAGGGGGATGGCTTCATCCGATGTTGCCAGGAACACGGCCAGCAGCGTGCCGGGGGTAATGACCCGGCTGGCATAAAAGTTGGCCGCTACCGCCGAAAACCCACACTGTGGTACGCAGCCCAGCAGTGCGCCGGGCACAAAGCCCCAGTGGCCGCCGCCAGCCAGCGCTTTTTCAATTCGCTCGCCATGGTTGCGTTCCAGCCATTCGATCAGCAGATATGCCAGATACAAAAACGGCAGCATTTTTACGCCGTCGATCAGTGCATCCAAAAAAGCATCAACAATAATTTCCATAATTCTCCTATCTGTTGCAAAGGTTGGGGTTGCAGGGCATAACATGACCGCACGGTTCGGAGCAGCTGCCCGGAGCCATGCGGCCCTTTTTCATTTTTTACTGCCTTTGTTGGTTTCAAAGCCGCGCAGCAGCGCTACGGCTTCCCGCACACGGGCGGGGGAAATGCGGGTACGGAACCGCTCCATGCTGCGGGAAGAAAACGGCACATCATAGGTAAAGGAATCAAAGCCCAAAAAGTATTGCAGGTAGGGGCTTTCGCGCACGATCTCCACCGTTTCGCTGTCCGTTGTGCGGCACGCTGCACGAATCACCAGCACACCGAACGCCATGCGGGCCGGAATCGCCACCTTGCCGCCAGCAGCAAAATGGCCGCTGTACTCCTGTTCAATGGCGTCCCAGTCAATGGCCTGGGCCAGGCGCACCCAGCGGTTCTCCTGTACCAGCTCGCCTTCATAGGGCGGCAGGTAGTCATCAATGCTCATCTGATGTTGAATTGTGCGGTACATGGTTGCACCATTCCTTTTTATGTCGTTCCCGTTTTTAGGCAATACCGCATAACTCTAAGTGCCGATACGGCGAGCGAGGTGCGGCAGATGCCAAGCCAAAAGCGCAGATAATACTGGATGTCTTATCGAGCATTTTGGCAACGCAGATGCCGTGCCGCAGCTGCCGGAGCGGTGCTTAAGCCGCAAGGCGGGAATTGTGCGGTGTTGCCTTTATTTTTCCCGCAAAAACGCTTGGGATATATCTGAAAAGCCGAAAACTCAATCCAGTTCTTTGTTTTCAGATATCCCTTAATATCTCTGGATCAGGGGGAATATCATGGCCAGAACCGCCCAAGCGACCTGATACAAGGCCAGTGCCGGAAGCGGCAGCCCGGCCAGGCCGCCGGCCAGCGCCATGATCATGGCAAGAATGCAGCTGATGAGCACCGAGGCCGACAGCACCATCGAAGAACGGTGTTCCCCCTCTGCCGCACCCGCAGCGGCTTCCAGGCCGCCGACAAAGCTGGCAAAGCTGCCCAGGTGCAGCATGCTGCCTTCGCTTTCCGGCAGCCAGGCCACAGCGGGCTCCAGCGCCTTGTGTTCCTTGCCGCTCAGCACCTTGACGGTACCAACCGGCAGGTTATAAGCAGTCTGCAGCAGCGCTTCATCGCAGTTAAAGTCGTCGCAGTCCACAATGAGCGAAAGTCCGGCGCGGCGCAGGGAATCCAGCACGGCGGCGGTATCGGGATCACTCTGATAAGCCACCTGGAACATGCTGAACAGCTTGCCGGAAACCGCCAGGTAGATGACCCGGCGCTGGTTCACGGTATGGCGGCGTTCATATTCCATGCTGGGCAGCTGGATATCATAGGTATCCATCAGCCGGCGGGAGCCGATCATGACCCGCTCGCCGTTGATCCAGCCCACATAGCCCAGGCCGTCCAGCGTTTCCAGGTTTTCCACCTTGCACAGCAGCTTGCGGTTATCGCCCGTCATGCCAAGGAAGATATCTTTCAGCGGGGTATTCACATCGGCCAGCATGGAAGCGGAGTAGATGATGGCCAGCTCAATATCCTCTTTGCGCACCGGCTTGATGCCGCGCAGCGTAATGCACCCTTTGGGGAAAAGATCCTGCGCCGTGACCTGCAGCACATTCACACGGCCCAGCAGTCGGATATCCTTCCAACCGGGGATGACCGCGCCGATCTGCGCAGCACTGCGCTGCATCAAACGCATGGGCATGGCGGAGATCAGCGTACCGGCCAGCGGCGCGCCCAGGCAGAGTACACCGGCCAGCGCAGTGAACGCCGTTCCGGCATCCTTGCGGTAAAGCAGGGTGAACAGGAATGCAGCCACGCCGCAGCCCAGCAGGATGCGGGCAAACTGCTGCTGGTTTTTATCCGATGTGCGGCGGGATTCGCTGCCTGCCAAAAAGCCTTTCATCAGGCGGGTGGGACGGCTGACCAGCACATTGGGGCGCGGTTCCGCCAGCCCGGCGGTCACGGTGCGCAGTACCCCGGCATCTTTCAGCCGATATGCCACAGCGTGGTCCATCCCGGCGCTGACAAGGGTAAAGTTATCCCGGATGGTGTGGGCGTCGATTGCCTTGCCTGCTGCGTTGCCGCACAGCAGCAGCGCCGCGGGGCCGGTCATCAGGCAGAGGGTTGCGGGGTTATACCATTCCGGCTTTGTCAAAAACATGATACATTGCAGGATGGAGGCCACCGCGGCCATGGCGGGCATGGTATCTGCGGTATTGCCCCGGCGCATGTTGATCAGCCCGGCCAGGCCGCCCAGCATCGTCTGCCAGCACAGGGCCGCGCTGGCAGCAAGCAAAATCAACATGGTCACCAGCAGCGGTTTGGTGCTGGCTGTGGTATCCAGCGGGCCAAGATTGGCTCCGGTGGCCGCCATAGTGCCCAGAACGATCATAATCAAGGCTGCAGCGCCCACGGCGATTGCTGTGCCGGTGGTGATCATCACCCGCAGTTCCAAGTCATGGCGCACCACGGGGGCATCATCGGTGCTTTCGTATTCGTGGCGGTGCAGGACGGCGGCCTGTGCGGCAAAAGGCGCTTCGCCATCGGGGGTGGTTTCGTCCTTCGGCTTGCCTGCAAACCGGAGGATGTTAAAGCCTTTGCCGGGCTTTTTTTGTTCCGGTGTTTCCGGCTCCGCCCCGGCGTTGGGGTCGCTCAGGTACTGGGCAGCCGCCTGGTAATCGGTATCGGTCTTTTCTGTTTTTGCCTTTGAATCCGATTTGATCTTTTCCAGGTTGATGGACTGTTCAATGCCGCGCACAAATTCCGCGGTATTGGGCTTTTCATCCACCAGGGGGCCGATCAGCTCCTCAAAGCTTTCTTCCTCTTTTTTCGGGGCGGGCTTTTTCGGTTCTTCCGGCTGCTCTTCCACCCCTTCGGCAATCTCGCTCAGGCGGATTTGCCCGGTCAGGGTCTGGGCCAGCTCCTGCGGCAGTTCCTCAAAGGTATCGCCGCTGGCGGGTTCTTCCTGCACGGGGGCAGCTTTGGGCGCAGGCTTTTTGCGGCGCGGCGGCAGGGCTGCGTTCAGTTCATGCAGGAACGACTGGGTGCTTTCCGGTGCGGGCTCGTCCCCCAGCTGCATGGTAAAACCGGTGGTCGCCTGCGGGGCAGGCGCGGGCTGCGGCTGCACCGTATCGTTTGGGGTCATGACCGGCTCGCCCACGGGTTCCGCTTCGCGGCGGGGGGCAGGCCGAGTGAACGGCATGGTGCGTTCCCGCTCCTTGCGGGGGGTGAACTCCACGGTATCCCGCTTTTTATTTTTGCGGTAAACATTGGGCTGAGGTTCCGGCTGCGGGGCCGGCTCATCCTTCGGAGGCAGCGGTTTGCCTGTGGCGGCAAACTGGGAAGTCTGCCGCCCGGAGATGGAAAGCCCTGCGTTGGTAGCGGTCAGGCGGGGCATCTCGCCCGTTTCCTCTGTTTCCGGCTCCTCCCGGGGCTGTTCCGGAACCTCCCAGTTTTCTACCGGGGCTGTATCCGGCTCGCCCTCATACGGGTCATAGGATTCCAGCTCGTCATAGACATCGTGCTTTTTGCCGCCGAACAGGCTGGCAAAAAAGCCTTTTTTCTTTGCAGCGTAGTGGCGGGGCGGCTCTTGCTCGCGCAGTTCCATCTCGTCCGGTTCATCCTGCGACCGGGGCAGTTGTTCTTCCAGCTGCTGGGTGCTCTGGTTTTCCACCCTGCCGCTGACCGAAACATTGATCGGCTCAAACTCCCCGGTATCGGTAGCATATCCAAAGCCAAACAAGCCCTTTTTCTTAGGGGTCTGCTGGCGCTCCTGCTCGGACTTCATATCATCCGGAACAACGGCCACGCTGGTGCCAAAAAAGTTGGTAAAATCTTTTTTTCCTTCATCCAGGTACTTGCTGTCCGCTTCCGGCACCCTGCGGCCCAAAAAGGCTTTAATGACGCTGGTGCGGGTGGTATCCCCTGATGTTGCATCCGCCGGTTTTGTCTCCGGCTGTACCTGCGGGGCCGGCTGCTGGGGCGCAGTTTGTGCCGGGGCAGGGCGGGCAGGCTGCGGAACAGGTTCCGAGCGCACCGGCTGAGTCGGTTGTACAGTTTGTATATTATTTTGTTTTTCTACTTTAGGCTCAACTTCCGGCATGCGGCGCGGCTCCGGCACAGAAGCAGGCCGGCGGGCCGGGGTAGCGGGGCCGGGTTTATTCTTTTTGGCAGCCCGCATACTGGGCAGATCGCCCAGCAGGTCGTCCAGCACAGCGGTGGAAAACCGGTCCTCGGTGTTAAAATTATTGCCTTTGCCCAGCGTGATATCCGGCAGGTCCTCTTTCTGGATGGGCCCCAATGCCGAACCGCCGCCGGAGGATTCCTCCATGCTGCCGTGGCCCAGGCTTTGCAGGATGGCATCCACCTGGCGGTCTGTTACACTATCCCGGATGCCGCGTTCAGCCTGCTCATGGCTGAGCTCTTCCAGAATGCGGTCCACGGAATCATTTGTACGTTTGCTTGGCATGTTGTTCTCCCCTTTGGTATGGGATTCCTTTTTTTGCGCAGCCGTTACTTGCGGCGCTGCATGATGTTGTACATCAAAATACCGGCGGCCACGCTGACGTTATAACTGTCCACACCGGTTTCACCACCGGCCATATCCAGCGTAACGGCAGCATCGCACAGTTTGCGCACCAGTGCGCCGGGGCCTGCGCCCTCGCTGCCCAGCACCAGCGCCACCGGGCCGGAAAGATCGGTCTTTTCCAGCGGAGCACCACCCAGGTCGGCACAGTAAACAAAAATGTTCTGCTTTTTCAGGTCACGGATGGCCTGCGGCAGGTTGGCGACCCGCGCCACCGGGATGCGGGCAGCTGCCCCGGCGCTGGATTTCATGACCGTGCCGGTCACGCCAACGCCGCCGCGCCGCGGGATGATCACGCCGTGGGCACCGCACAGCAGCGCGCTGCGCAGGATTGCGCCCAGGTTGTGGGGGTCCTCAATACCGTCACACAGCACGAGGAACGGCGGTTCGCCGCGGTCTTTTGCGATCTGCAAAAGCTCCTCCACGCCAACATACTGGATGCGGGCAGCCCAGGCCGCCACACCCTGGTGGTCCTGGGTACCGCACAGCTTTTGCAGCTTGCCGGCGGGTACACGCTTGATGACCGCCCCGGCCGCTTTGCCCAGCGCGGTATAATACCCGGCCATGCGCGGCTCCATGCTGTCGGCCAGCAGCAGGGTGTCCACCCCGGCTTCGCTTTTCAGCAGTTCGGTCACGGGGTTTTTGCCCCATACCAGGGCGGTATCCTGCTCCGCAGGGGCCTTGTCTGCCTTGGTCTGGGGGGCCTGCTGGGGCATGCGTTTTTTATTTTCCATCTGCAATGTGGTTACTCCTTAAAACGATTGGGTAAAGCCCTGTGCGGCGGCGTTTGGCAGCCATTTTGCCGCGTATGGCAGCCCGCACAGCTTTCTGGCATGATTCGATAATTATACAGATATAGTATAGCACATTTCCTATGCTTTTGTCACCTTTTTCCTTGGCGTCAAAAGTACAGATTTTTCACCCTTTTGCGCGGTGCTTTTGTGCGTGTTTTCGCGGTTTATACAAACCGTACTGGAAAGGTTTTCCTTTGAAGATGTTGAAAACCCTGTTGAAAGCGTGGAAAACCCGCTTGTATGGCCAGTTTTCCACCGTTTCAGGGGGTGTTTTCAACATATTGTGGAAAACCTTTCAACATAACAGTACGGATAAACACCCCCGCTCACTGGGCAAACTACCAGTTTTACCCCTGTTTTTGCGGGTAAAACTTACAATTATTACGGGGGTTTTGCCCGTTTTTTCACTTTCCACAGGTTTTCCCCACCCCGTTTGTGGACAAAAAGCGAAAAGTTCATCCTGCATGTTGAATGCAAAAATTCCCCACAAAATTCCATCCTGTTCAGGCCATTCCGGCTGCTGCAAACCAGTCCGCCGCAGCCCGCAGAACGGGCGCGGCATTGCTGCCCCCGCCGCCGTATTCGATCACCACCGCCACCGCAAACCGCGGCTGCTGCACCGGCCCATACCCGATGAGCACCGAGTTTGTGTAGTGGGTGCCATCCGGCAGCGTGCCCGCCAGCTGGGGGCTGCCGGTCTTGCAGGCAAGGGGAATGGGCGATTCCCGCAAAGTGCGCAGCGTTTGGGCCATCTGGGCCATCCCCTCCCGGATGGGGGCAAACACTGCCGCCCCGCCGGGTGCCTGGGCTAAAACGTCCGGCTGCGCCTGCCAGGTTATATTCCCGCCGGTATCGGTTGTGCTTTGGGCAAAGTGCAGCGCCGGGCGCTGGCCATCCCGCGCAAGGGCCCCGGCATAGGCCGCCAGCTGCAAGGGGCTGACCGACGTGTTGCCCTGCCCAATGGCCGCCATCAGTGCAAGGCCCGCCTGATAGTTCTCATCGGTGCTCCAGGTCAGGCGGCCTGTAGTTTCCGGCAGCTCAGTACCGCAGGGTACTCCAAGGCCCAGCTGCTGCGCGGTAGTGGAAAACGTATCCACCCCAAGGCGGCGGCCGACATCATAAAAATAAATGTTGCAGCTGTGGCGCAGCGCCGTAACCATGCTGACGGCCCCGCGGTGCCCCAGCTGCAAACAGCGCGGCTGGTAGCCCGCATAGTAGGTGTACCGCCCGCCGCAGTTTACGGTGCTTTGCGGGGTAATGATCCCCGCCGCCAGAGCCGATGCCGCTACTGCCGGTTTGAACGCCGACCCCGGCGCATACTGGCCGTTCAGCACCCGGTTGACCAGCGGTGCTCCCTGGGCTGTGGCCAGTGCGGCATAATTCTGCCGCCAGCTGGCAAGGTCATAATCCGGCAGGCTGACCGCCGCCAGAACGCCGCCGGTCTGCACATCCACCACCACAGCCGCCCCTGCGCAGGCTTCTTTGCCCTTGCCTTCCGGCTTTGTGGCCTGTAAAGTTTCAATTTGCTGCTGCAATGCGCTGCGCAGGGTGCGCTGCAGGTCAGCATCCAGATAGAGATGCAGGGTGTCCCCGGCCTGCGGGGGAGTCTGCACAGTTTCGATCCGCGTATGGCGGCTCCGATCCACCGTCACTTTCAGGCTTCCCGCTCTGCCGCGCAACGCATCCTCCCAGGCGGCTTCCAGCCCCCATTGGCCGATGGATTCATCCATGGCAAGGCCTTGGGCCTTTTTCTGTGCCCACTGCTCAGCGCTCATGGCCCCCACGCCGCCCAGCAGCTGCGGAGCGAGGGTGCCATCCACCGCCGTGCGGGTACCGCGGGCAGTCAGCCGCACCGCCCCGCTCTGGGGCAGACCGGCAGCCAGCAGGCTCTGGCACTGTGCCTGGGTCAGATTTTCAGCCAGCGGCAGTTCCCCCGCCGAAACGGCAGAACAAAAGGCGGCAAGCTGTGTTTCCACATCCTTGCCGCCTAGATCCAGTTCTTTTAACGTTTGCAGGGTCTGCGCCATCTCGGTGTCCGGTGGGGCCGGAACGCAGAGCGCCAGGTCATACACGGTGTCATCCTGCACCAGCGCCGTGTCGCTGCGGTCCACAATGCTTCCCCGCGCCGCCGGGATGCGCACGGTATAGCTGGTCTGAGATGCCTGTTCCAGCTTTTTAGCATAGTGATCCGCCATGGTAAACTGCATCCAGTACAGCCGCACCAAAAATGCCGCAAACACGGCAGTGCAGAAAATCAGCAGGAACCACACCCTCTTTTTGCCGTCTTTTTTCATGCGCACCTCCCGGCAGGCCACTGCCTGCTCTGGTCTGATCGTTCTTTGGTCTGTCCTTTTGCCATATGGGTATTATACAAGGTTTTGCCGCAGCTGTCAGCCCCCGATGAAATACAGGCAGTCGGTTTCATCGGCAGTATCTTCCAGCGGGGCGCGCAGGGTCAGGCCGCCGGGGTCGGGCTGGGGCGCTGCTGCCAGCTGCCCGGCCCAATACTGTCCCTGCGCGGTAACGGCTAACTCCCCCGCTGCCGCCTTACAGCTGCAGGGCAGGCCGGTCACCCACAGGACTCCGTTCTGGCGGGTCAGCGTGCCAAGGGCCTGCCCCACCAGAGCCGGGACTGCCCCCGCTCCGCTGCCCGCCGGGGACACCGTGCCATGCTCCCCTGCAATGCCCGCAAAACGGCCGCTGCGGTCCAGCACGGCGGCCCCCGCCTGCACCGGCTGCGCCAGCAAAAATCCGCCGGGCCAGCGGGCGGCGGTCCACACGGGGTCCCAGCGTTCGCCGTCCGTCTGCCTGCTTTGCAAAAAATTGCGCAGGGCGGCGTTTTCTTCGACATCCGGTTCGTGTTCTGCCAGCCGGCGGCGCAGGGCAAACAGCTCCCGCTGCATCACGCTCATTTGGGCGGCATAGTGTTGGGCTAAGGCATCATCCATCCGCCGGGGCAAAGCCGCCTCCCACATGGCCATGCTAAGCAGGGCAAGGCCCGCCAGCCCCAGCAGCAGCGCACAGAGCTGCCGGAGCGTTTTGTGCCGTCTGCGCGGTGCCGGGCGCGCAAGGTCCAGCCCGTCCCGTTCTTTTCGTCTGGTATGCCGCATGGTGCGCCGCCCGCCTTTCGCTCATTGTTTTTCTCCACAACTATATGTTTGCCCGCCCCCTGCTAGACTTTGGGGGCGGATTTGATATAATAGAAGAAACTAAACCAAATGTTAAGGAGTACCTGCCATGCCTGCCACTTTGCTTGTTTTAGATATTGACGGCACCCTGCGCCCCCATGGGGAGCCGCGCGTGCCCAAAGAAAACGTCGATGCCCTGCGCACCGTGCAGAAAGCCGGGGTCAAGCTCGTGATTGCCACGGGGCGCTGCCGGGCAGAGATCCCCGCCAAAATGCTGCGCGGCATCCGGCCGGATTACTGGATCTGCGCCGCCGGTGCCCAGGTGGAGGATGCCGCCGGGACCGCCCTGTACACCAGCCACATGACCGCCGAGGAAATGTACGCTCTGGTGGATTTTTGCGAGGACTATGAGCACCCGCTGGGATTCAGCTTTTCGGACGGCGGGTATGTTTACCTGGATTATGAGGCCTTCCATGTGCAGGAGAAAGCCGCTGCACTGGAAGGTTGCCTGAAAGACGGCGAGGACCAGGACCGCCATCTGTTGGATATGCCGTTTTCCGCGTTCGGCATGCTGGCGGCGGAAGATATCGCCAAGTTCCAGGCCAAATACGGCTACCTGGGGCTGCAGTTCCTGCCCTACCACGTGACGGGGTGCGATATCCTGCGCGCCGGACAGGACAAGGCAACCGGCCTGCAGGCACTGCTGGACCATCTGGGCCTGGCCGCTGCGGACTGCGTTGCCGTGGGCGACGGTCCCAACGATGCCGGAATGCTGGCGCTGGCCGGGCGTTCCTACTGCATGGCGGACGGCATGAAAACCGCCAAAGCTGCCGCCAAGGCGCTGGCCCCTGCCGCTGCACCCGATGGCATTGCCCAGCTGTGCCGCAGTCTGTGGCCGGAGATATTCCGTTGAACACCAAACAACCGTACACCCATGTGGGGCCGGGGCTGCCCCCACTGTACGGCGCACAGGCCAAAGCGCTGATCTTAGGCAGCTTTCCCAGCCCAAAAAGCCGGGCACAGGGGTTTTATTACGGCCACCCGCAGAATCGGTTCTGGCCGCTGATGGCTACCCTGACCCACAGCCCCACCCCTGCATGGGAGGATCTGGATGCCAAACGCGCCATCATCATTGGCAGCGGGCTGGCGGTGTGGGATGTCATCCACGCCTGCTCCATCCGCGGGGCATCGGACGCTTCCATCAAAGATGTGGAACCGAATGATCTGGCAGCCCTGGTGAACCGCCTGGGCGTACAGGCCATTTTTTGCAACGGTGCCACCAGCGGCAGGCTGTACCGCAAATATGCCCAGCCCCTGACCGGGTTGGAAGCTGTGGTGTTGCCCTCCACCAGCCCGGCCAATGCGGCGTTTACCATGCCGCGGTTGCTGGATGCCTGGGGCACTGCGCTGGAAGGATATGTGAACAAACCGTAAAAAGCGCAAAAAAGCGCCGTTTTGCCGCCCGAAAGGGGCAAAATTGTTTGCATTGTCCCCGCCGTTGCACTATAATGAAAGGGTATTCCCTTTGCTCCGGCGCTTGCCTTTGCCGGGGCGCACCTTACTACAAGGAGCTTTGAACCCATGAGCAAGTGGATCGAAAAGCGCACCCGCCCGGTTCTGCCGCTGTACCTGGCTGCACTGACCTGGCCGGTTGCTTCCCTGATTCTGCCGCCCTACCGGCTGGTGAACCTGGTTATCATTGCGGCTCTCAGCACTGTGGTGTATCTGGTTTCTTCCCGCTTCTGCCCCACGCGGGTGCAGCGGGTGGAACAGCCCTACGCCACCGGCAGCGAGAACACCGATGCCATGCTGAACGGCATTGCCGCCAACCTGGATGCGCTGCACAAGCTGAATGACGCCATCCCGGATGCCGAACTTTCCCGCCAGCTGGACCGTATGGAAAAGGCCGGGCGCGGCATTGTGCAGGCGGTGGAGCAAAAGCCGGATAAAGCCCGCACCGTGGATCGCTTTGCACGGTATTACCTGCCGGAAGTGGTCAAGATCATGAGCGCATACGCCCAGATGGAAAAAGGCGGCATTACCGGCGAAAACGCCGCCCAGATCTTGAGCGAAGTACGCCGCAACGCTGGCACCATGGCCACCGCATTTGAAAACCAGCTGGACGCCCTGTATTCCGCAGAGGCAATGGATATTTCGACCGACATCGAAGTGCTTGAAAACATCATGCGCGGTCAGAATTTGACCTGATGCTCCCAACCCAAAATATAAAAAGAAGAAGAGAAAGGACTTGCCACTATGTCTGATCTGGATTTTGACCTGAACGCTCCCGCAGCACCTTCCCTGACCTTGGATGCGGCCCCTGCCGCCCCCACCCTGACCCTGGATCCCGAAGCGGATGCCAAGGTGGTGGAGGAAGCCAAAAAGGCTACCCCCGTTACCGTGGAGGATACCCCGCTGAGCCCCGAAGAGCAGAAGATGGTGCAGGATTTTGCTGAAAAGATCGACTTGACCAACTCCCAGATGATTTTGCAGTACGGCGCCGCCAGCCAGAAAAAGCTGAGCGATTTTTCTGACAGTGCGCTTTCCCGCGTGCGCACCAAGGATATGGGTGAGACCGGCGAACTCATCACCCAGCTGATCGGCGAGCTGAAAGGCTTTGACGCCACCGCAGAAAATCAGAAAGGCTTCTTGGGCTTTTTCAAGAAAAAGTCCAACGAGCTGGAAGCCCTGAAAGTGAAATACGACAAAGCTGATGTGAACGTGGAACGCATCAAGGCCCAACTGGAGGACCACCAGGTAACCTTGATGAAAGACATTGCCATGCTGGACAAGATGTACCAGCTGAACCTTGTCTATTTCAAGGAGCTGAGCATGTATATCCTGGCCGGCCGCAAAAAGCTGCAGCAGGTGCGGGAGAACGACCTGGCCGCCGCTGAAGCCAAGGCCAAAGCATCCGGCCTGCCGGAAGATGCCCAGGCCGCCCGCGACCTGGCCGACCAGTGCGACCGCTTTGAAAAGAAGCTGTATGACCTGGAGCTGACCCGCAATATCTCCATCCAAATGGGCCCACAGATCCGCCTGATCCAGTCCAACGATACGATGATGGCCGAAAAGATCCAGACCACCATTGTGAACACCATCCCCCTGTGGAAGAACCAGATGGTTCTGGCCTTGGGCATGGCACACAGCCAGCAGGCCATGCAGGCCGAGCGCGCCGTGACCGATGCCACCAACGAGCTGTTGCGCAAGAACGCCGCAACCCTCAAGCAGGGCACCATCGACATCGCCAAAGAGTCTGAGCGCGGTGTGGTGGATATTGAGACCCTGCAGCAGACCAACCGCGATTTGATCAGCACACTGGATGAATTGAACAAGATCCGCGCAGACGGCAAGGCCAAGCGCGCCGCCGCCGAGCAGGAGCTGGGCCGCATTGAGGGCGAGCTGAAGCAGAAGCTGTTGGAAATTAACAAGTAATTATTTTTAGGGTGCATTATTGCATCCCCGTTAAGTGAGGACGACCCATGCAGTTGGAGCAGCAGGAAACATTTGAGATCAAAAGCCCGCAGCTGGAAGTGTTTGGCCAGGTGGAAAGCAAACTGCCCGCCCCCGCCAAAAAGCGGCCTTTTGCGGCCGGGTTCCTGGCCGTGATGGTGCTGGTTTCGGTGTTTGGCATTGGCGGCGTGCAGCTGAAAAGCCGTTACCGCAATGTGGCTGAAATTTACACTAGCGAGGTTGACAAGCACGGCAACAGCATCCAGGGGGATTTTACCACCCTGACGGATACCGCTGCCAACCTGATGCGTGCCTGCCAGAAGGTACTGGGCAAAGCTGACAGCAACTGCACCACCGTAGCAGACCTGCTGGCCCAGTGGCAGGATACCGCCATTGCCCCAGCCGCGCAATATGCGGTCATCCACCAGCTGGATAACGCTGTGGACGCCATGTACACCGCCGCCAAGGCAAAAGCCACCGACGATGCGCTGGATCAGATCAACAGCCTGGATGCCAGCTATGTGAGCACCCAAAGCATTTTGCAGCGCGAAATTGCACAGAATTATACCACCGCTGCCCAAAGCTACAACACCATGGCTTCCGGTTTCCCCGCCAATGTGATCGGTACATTGTGGGGCGCGGGGCAGGTGGAGCTGTATGCAGCGCAGTGACCCCGGAAAGGAGGGGGCCGGATGAAAATTTTGAACCGCACCGCAGCCGCCGTTCTGGCGGCTGTGACCGCGGCGGCAGTCTGGGCGGTACCGGCAGCGGCAGCTGCTTCCGTTCAGGGCATCAGCAGTACCAGCTGCATTGCCGATAATGCCAATATTCTAAGCCGCGATACCGAAACATATATCACCAACATTTCTGTTGCCCTGCAGGAAAACTGCAGCGGTGCACAGATCGGCGTTTACACCACCGATTACGTCGGCAACAACACCATGGAAGGCTATGCCTACGAGGTGTTCCAGGCATGGGGCCTTGGCAGCGCTGACCAGGACAACGGCATGGTGCTGCTGATGGCCACCGGGGACGACAACTATTGGGCCACCCCCGGCGAAGGGCTGGAAACCGCGTTTTCCGGCAATGTGCTGAGCGATCTGCTGTATGATAACCTGGAAGCTTCCTGGGCAAAGCAGGATTACGATACCGGCGCACGCAAAACCGTGCTGGCCATGGCCGAGCGCATCTGCGATGTATATGGCGTCAGCCTGGATATGGACGCGATCGGCTCCGGCCTGGCAGATTCTTCCGGCAGGATTGTGGAAAACACCCAGAGCCGCAGCAATGGAGGGGCGGTGCTTACCTTGATTTTGCTGACGATTATTATTGCAGTGATCGTGATTGCGATCCTGAAAACGCCGCGCGGACCCCGCGGGCCGCAGGGTCCCACCTACACAGGCGGCCGCCGCGGGCCGAACGTATTCTTTTTCGGCGGACCGGTTTACCGGCCGCGCCGTCCCCGGCGTCCTCCCCCGCCGCCCCCTCCGGGCGGTGGATTTGGTAATCCCGGCCCACGCCCCGGCGGCGGCTTTGGTGGGCCTGGCCCCGGTGCTAGACCTGGCAGTTTCGGTCCGCGTCCCGGCGGCGGCTTTGGCGGAATGTCCGGCGGGTTCCGTTCCGGCGGCGGCAGTGCCCGGCCGGGTGGCGGTGCCGGGCGCAGCGGCGGGTTCAGCGCCCCGCGCGGTGGGGGCGGCAGCTTCCGTGCCGGCGGCGGTTCCACCCGCGGCGGCGGTGCCGGGCGCAGATAACCCCTTTGCCCGTTGAGCAGGTTTGAAGGGCCCCAAAAAATTAGACAAAGACAAGAATTAAGTAACCTGAACGGTCTGAATCCTGTATTGCACAGGGTTCAGGCCGTTTCGTTTTAATTGAATTCGGCGGTCGATGCAATCGGCAATCGTCTTTTCAAAATTCTCAGCAACAGCGTTATCCAGACAATTTCCTTTTCGAGACATGCTCTGCGTAATGCCTTCCTCTTGGCATAGCAAAACACCCCATTTGTTAGACAGTAATACCATACTGTCTAACAAATGGGGTGCAGTTCACAGGGGGCCGGGGCTTTTATGGTTTTAGGCAATACCGCATAATTCTAAGTGCCGATACGGCGAGCGAGGTGCGGCAGATGCTAAGCCAAAAGCGCAGATAATACTGGATGTCTTATCGAGCATTTTGGCAACGCAGATGCCGTGCCGCAGCCGCCGGAGCGGTGCTTAAGCCGTAAGGCGAGAATTGTGCGGTGTTGCCTTTATTTATGGATCATACGAACGGGTTATAGAACCGGCCGTACCGGATGGTAACAAACAGGCTGACCAACAGCAGCGCTGCGCCAAAAGCCAGGGCGGCAAAATCCCGCTTGGCAAAGGGGCGCTGGGTGTACCAGGTGCGCTTGCCATTTTTGCCAAAGCCACGCAGCTCCATGGCGTTGCTGATGGTATCAATGCGGTTCAGGCTGGTCAGAATCAGCGGCAGCAGAATACTGACCGAATTCTTGAGCCGTGCAAAGAACGGTTCGCTTTTGCCCAGCTCCACGCCGCGGGCCTGCTGGGCCTGGCTGATGCTGTGGTAGTCGCGCTGAATATCCGGGATATAGCGCAGCGCAATGGCAACCGAGTAGCCAACCTTATAGGAGATGCCGATGCTGTTCAGGCTTGCGGCAAACTCGCTGGGGTTAGTGGCGGAAATAAACAAGATAGCCACCGGCAGTGCCACAAAGTATTTGAGCGAGATATTGACCATGTAGAACAGCTGCTCCGCCGTTACATCATACCGCCAGAACAGATGGAACAGCACATGCCGCGTGCCGTACAGCGTGGTGCCCTGGTTGGGGTCAAACAAAAAGATGAACAGGTTATTCAGCAGCAGGAATACCAGCATAAAGATCAGCATAAACCGCACTTCGCGCAGTTTGATGTAGCTGAGCTTGAACGCTGCAAAGCTGACGGCCATCAGCCCCAGCAGCACCCAAGTGTTATAGGTGATCATGCTGGCAAAGGTAAACAGCAAAAAGAATGCCAGCTTGGTGGTGCCGGTCATTTTGTGAACAACGCTTTGGCGCGGCAGGTAATTGAGCACGGTATTAGCAGCCATGTGTGCGCACCTCCCTGTCTTCATGGATAAAGCGTTCTACAAAATCTTCCGCCGGGGCAATGCCGCAGCGGTTGGCAAGGGTAAACAGGCTGGTTTCTTTCAGCGCAGCCTGCTCGATGAGTTCAGGGTCACACAGCACGGCAGCAGCGCTGCGGTCGGCAATCAGCTGGCCATCACAGAACACCAATGCGCGCGGGGTGTATTCCAGCATCAGGTGCATATCGTGGGTGATCATCACCACGGTCACGCCCTGCTCGTTCAGCCCGCGCAGGAACTCCATAATGTCGGTATAATGGCGGAAGTCCTGCCCCGCGGTGGGTTCGTCCAGAATGATCAGTTCCGGCTGCTGCACCAGCACGCTGGCAATGGTTACACGCTTTTTCTGGCCAAAGCTCAGTGCGGAAATGGGCCAGTTGCGGAAGGGGTACAGCCCGCAAACCTTCAGAGTATCTTCCACCCGCTGGCGGATCTGTTCTTGGGTCATATCGCTGCCCTGCAAGGCCAGCGCAACTTCCTCAAAGATCATGGTTTTGGAGATCATCTGGTTGGGGTTCTGCATCACATAGCCAATGTGCTGGGCGCGGCGGCGGATGTTATCCTGCGCCAGGTCACGGCCATTCAGCAGCACCTGGCCCTGCTCCGGAGTCTCGAACCCGCAGATCAGCTTTGCCAGGGTAGATTTGCCCGCGCCGTTGCGCCCCACAATGCTGACCATCTCGCCTTTGCCGATGGAAAAGCTGATGTCATGCAGGGTGCTCTGCCCCTTGGTATAGCCAAAGCCAAGGCCGCGCACTTCCAGCAGGTGCTCCGGTGCGGGGTCGGGTTCCGGCAGCGGCAGGGCGTGGAACCACTTGTGCAGGCGGGCGGTATCGGCATCATCCAGCACCACGGTGTCCACATGGGCAGGGCGCTTTTCCGGTGTGATGGCAATGCCCGCATAGCGCATGGCCGTCAGGTACAGCGGCTCCCGGATGCCGTTTTCGGCCAGCATATGGGTGGCCAGCAGCTCGTCCGGGCGCAGGTCAGCCAAAATAGTACCCTCATTGACCAGGATGATGCGGTCCACACTGCGCCACAGCACATCCTCCAGCCGGTGCTCAATGATCAGCACGGTGGTATCGGTCTTGTGCTGGATCTCATCGATCAGCTCAATGGCCTGCTTGCCGGTGGCAGGGTCCAGGCTGGCAAGGGGTTCATCAAACATCAAAATTTTAACCTGATCCACCATAACGCCCGCCAGGCTGACGCGCTGCTTCTGCCCGCCGGAAAGCTCATGCGGGGCATGGTCCAGGCGGTTTTCAATGCCCACCAGCTCTGCGGCATGGCGGGTGATCTCGTGCATTTCCTTTTGGGGAACACAGCTGTTTTCCAGCGCAAAGGCAATGTCCTCGCCCACCGTCAGGCCAATGAACTGGCCGTCCGGATCCTGCAGCACCGTGCCCACATGGGCCGAAAGCTCAAAAATGCTGCTGTTGGGCGCATCCACACCGTCTACCGTCAGGCTGCCGGTGCATTCGCCGGGGTAGGAAAAAGGGTTCAGCCCGTTGATGCAGGCCGCCAGCGTGCTTTTGCCGCTGCCGGAAGGCCCGGCGATCAGCACACGCTCACCGGGGTAGATATCCAGGTTGATATCATGCAGCGTCGGCTTTTTCTGCGCACGATACTGGAAGGAGAAGTTTTTGAATGAAATAATGGGGTTTGTCTGTTCAGACATGGGCATGGTACCTCAAAGCAAGATATTCCGGTGCCGCCTTCCCCAACGGCAAAGCGGCAAACAAAAAAGCCTTTCCGCAAACCAAAGGCCACGGGAAGGCTTTGCGATGGCAATTATTCTTTATCCAAAGAGCCTTTCTTGGCAATGGTCTTGGTGTAAGCCAGCACCAGCAGACCGCCCACGACCACAGCAGTAATGCTGTTGGAAATACCGGCAAACACGCCCTGCGCAAACACCTTTTTGGCAGGCTCCGCATAAATCAGGATGTCCAGCACGGGAGCAACCACGATCCAGCCGATCAGGTTGGCGATCACGTTGGCCAGCGCAAACACGCCAACCTTCTTTTTGTTAAAGTCGCCTTCCTCAACATGCAGCTTTTTGGTGAACAGGCCCACCACAACGCCGACAAAAGCGGAGGTGATGACCCAACTCCACCATGGGATGCCGCCCCAGGACAGGTCGATCAGAGCATGGCCGATGAAGCCGATCAGGCCGCCGGCAACCGGGCCGTACATAGCGGCCAGCAGGGCCAGCACTGCATACTGCAGGCTGATGTTGGTGTTAGGCACCGGGCTGGGGATTGCCACAAAACGCCCCAGCACAAAGAACAGTGCTGCGCCGATACCAATGGCGACAAAGGTCTTGATGCTATTGTTGTTTTTCATAATTCCGCACTCCTTTATAATATTACAAACGATCCCCTTGGAACCTGCCGCAAAACGGCATGGCCCAAAGATATGGTAAGTATACGCCCGGTTAAAACCGCTTGTCAATGGGCAAAAACCGCACTTTGCGCTATTTGGGCCATGCCTGCGGCAATTTCATGCGCTTCTGGCGGCAAAAAGCCCCGCCTTTGCCGCGGCAAAGCGGGGTATCATTTTGCAAACACAAGTTTGCGTAGGCAGTTTGGCAAATGCGAACTTGTCGGAGTGAAACTCCGCCATTTTGCTTGCGCAAAAACGTTCTGTCACTCAAACACCCCGCAGGGGTGTTTGTTGCTAGCGCA
>OMFR01000565.1_pt1 | contig 19346 bp, 16 predicted proteins | sample 1645691 | NCBI WGS metagenome assembly OMFR01 (sample SAMEA103958132, study PRJEB25191) | human gut metagenome | biome: human-associated habitat [ENVO:00009003]; feature: intestine environment [ENVO:2100002]; material: feces | place: Germany | collected 2013/2015
ATTGCTTAATACCTCCTAGAAGACCAGGCCGGCGGCACGAGCACCGTCAGCCAGGGCCTTGACGCGACCGTGATAGATGCGGCCACCGCGGTCGAAGGTGACCTGGGTGATGCCAGCCTCGATGGCGCGCTTGCCAACGAGCTGACCGACCTTCTCCGCAGCCTCCTTGTTCGAGGTGTGGGTGCCCTTGAACTCGGCCTCGAGGGTCGAGGCAGAGACGAGCGTCAGGCTGGAGCCCTTACTGTCGTCGATGATCTGGGCATAGACGTGGCGGTTGGAGAAATAGACAGCCAGGCGGGGGCGGGAAGCCGTTCCGGAAACCTTTCTGCGGATGCGGCGGCGAACCTTGGCGCGGATGGCTTTGCGATTGATAGTACTCATCGTGTGTAAATATGTTGTAATAGTTATTACCTGAATTACTTACCGACGCTCTTGCCTTCCTTGCGGCGGATAACTTCACCGACGAAACGCACACCCTTGCCCTTGTAGGGTTCCGGGGGATAGTACGCACGGACTTCAGCGGCAAACTGGCCCACGACCTGCTTGTCGATGCCTTCGACCGTCACTTTCGTGTTTTCAGTCACGGTTACCTTGAGGCCTTCCGGGATTACCTGGTTGATCGGATGGGATTTGCCCAGGTTCAGATCCAGGATGTTGCCCTTGACGGCGGCGCGGAAACCGACGCCGACGATTTCAAGGTTCTTGACGAAGCCTTCGGACACGCCGATGACCATGTTGTTCAACAGGGAACGGTTCGTACCGTGCAGGGCGCGAAGCTGGCGGCTTTCGCCGGCGCGGTCAACGGAGAGCTGATTGCCTTCAACGGTAGCGGTGATGCCTTCCGGAAGCGTCCAGGAAAGCTTTCCTTTGGGGCCTTCCACCTGAACGGAAGAGCCGTTAACCTTTACCGTTACCTTGTCCGGCAATGTGATGGATTTTTTACCAACTCGGGACATATGTTTAGGAAATGTTAATGGTTACCATACAAGGGCGAGAAGTTCGCCGCCAATGCTCTGCTTGCGCGCCTGCGCACCGGTCATCACACCGCGGGAGGTGGAGACGATGGCAATGCCAAGCCCGCTGAGAACGCGGGGAATGTCCTCGGAAGAAACGTACTGGCGGCGGCCCGGCTTGGAGCTGCGCTTCACATCGGTAACGACCGGCTTGCCCTGCGGGGTAAACTTGATCTTCACCTTGATTTGCTTCTTGGAGCCTTCTCCGGTCACTTCATAGTTCCAGATGTAGCCTTCTTCCTGCAGAATCCGGGCGATTTCCACCTTGATGTTGGAGCAGGGAGCGGTAAATTCCTCATTGCCGGCCAGACTGGCGTTCTTCAGGCGGGTGAGGAAGTCGGAAATGGGATCACTTAATACGGCCATGGTAAGAAATAGTTAGGCGTTGGCGGTTTGGGTTTCTTCGGCCTTCTTCGGTTCGCGCATGGGGACGCCCAGGGCGCGAAGCAGGTCGCGGCCTTCATCGTCCGTAGGAGCGGAAGTCACGAAAATGATATCGAAGCCGATCTGACGCTTGATCTGGTCAAGCTCGATTTCGGGGAAAATGGACTGGTCGGAGATGCCGACGGCATAGTTCCCGTTGCCGTCAAAGGACTTGTAGGGAAGACCGCGGAAGTCGCGAATGTTCGGAGCCGTAATATTGATGAAGCGGTCCAGGAATTCCCACATGCGGGCGCCGCGCAGCGTTACGCGGGCTCCCAGAGGTTCGCCTTCACGTACCTTGAAGTTGGCCACGCTCTTGCGGGCATAGGTGACGGAGGGCTTTTGTCCGGTGATTTTGGCGATTTCATTAACGGCATCTTCCACGGCCTGCTTGCGGTCCGGGTGCTTGCCCATGCAGGAGGTGACAACAATCTTCTCCAGGCGGGGAATCTGATGCACGTTCTTGTATGCATGCTTCGCTTGAAGGCCGGGAACGACCTTTTCACGGTAGTATGTTTGCAGTGTTGGTGTACTCATTGTTTTAGCGGGTCAGCTCTTTATTAATGATCGATATGGCTTAAGCGCAGGGTCAGACCGGATGGCCTAGCCTACTTTTTTCACGTTGGAGATGTGAATCGGGCCGTTGATTTCCTGAATGCCGCCTTCCGGGTTCTGTTCGGTCGGGCGCACAGCCTTTTTCAGGGTGCGGGCGCCTTCTACGATGACAGTACCTTTGGAAGCATTCACGGCGAGAACGGTGCCGCGCTTGCCCTTGTGGTTACGTCCGGCGATGATTTCCACTTCATCACCTTTTTTCACGTGGGTCTTCATATATGACTATTTCTTACGCGTTTATGCGATTAAGATCTGCCACCCCCTTGGTGGCAGGGCAGGAAGAGTATTATAGGATAGGCCTTTTCGTCAAGCCCGCATCCTAAAAAAATCGTTTTACCGCCCCTGCGCCAATGCGGAACGATAAATGGAAAACCGTTCCCGGATGCGGGAATTCCGCAGTGAGGGGACAGCCCGCCGGGGGCCGGGCCTCCGCAACGGCCTATTCGTCGTCCGAGGGGATTTCCGCCCCCTGCCACCGCAGCTTGGCCCTCAGCAGGGCGCCGAAATTCTGCTTCCGGAGATGAACCAGGGAAAGCGTTTCCGGCGCCTTCCGGATTACCAGGCTTTCTCCCACTTCGATGGGATAGGCGGAACGGCCGTCCAGGGAATAGACCATGGAGTCAAAGCGGCCGCGGCGCTCGCGGGGCCGCAGGCGTATGGTCATGTTGTCAGGAAGCACCACGGAACGATTGGTCAGGCTGTGCGGGCAGATGGGGGTGACGCATACGACACGGGACATCGGCCAGACCAGAGGCCCCCCGGCGGAAAGGGAGTATGCCGTGGAGCCGGTGGGGGTGGAAACCAGAACGCCGTCCGCATGGTAGCGGTTCAGCAATTCTCCGTCTATCTCCGCATCCAGGTCCACCATCTTGCCGGACTGGGCGCGGATCAGGGAAACTTCATTCAAGGCCAGCTTGCGGGGAGGTGCCGCAACGCCGTCTCCCCCCACCCGGACCACTTCAAGCATGGAACGTTCATCCGTCAGGTAGGAACCTTCCTGAAGGGCATACGCCAGAAGCGGCAGTTCCTGCACGGAACAGGTGGTCATGAACCCCAGCCGGCCCAGGTTCACTCCCGCCAGGGGAACGCGGTGCATGGCCGCCAGGGAAGAGACGGTCAGCATGGTGCCGTCCCCTCCGAAGGTCACCAGCATGCCGCACCGTCCGATAGCCCGTTCCAGAGCATCCGGCGTTTCAATGACGCAGGAGCCCAGCCCGTGGCGGGAAAGCTCCCGGCGCATGATGCGCAACGCTTCCCCCAGCCCCGGTTTTTCCGCCAGAGCGACCAGGCCGATTACCTTGGAAGAATTCATGCGGGAGATCATACTGCATTTTTCCGAGCCGCTCAACTGGTAAACCGCAACCGGGAAAAGATTGTTCCGCCCTGCTCTATTCCTTAAATTTCAACTCTTGTTCCTTTTTTGTTATACAAAATCATCAATATGTGTTAAACGTAAAAAGCGTGAAATGGTTCTTCCCCGTCCTGCTGTTTTTTCTGATGCCGGGCTGCTCCACTACGGAGAAGTGCGCTCAGAAAACGGAGCCGTCCGTTCAGGAGGCAGAGGCGCATGTCAAAAATGCGCCCTACCGGGTGCGTGGAAAAAGGTATACTCCCATGAGCGTGGCGGATGCCCTGCAATACCATGAGACCGGCTATGCCTCCTGGTATGGCGGCAAAGCGCGCCGCCTGAAGACATCTTCCGGAGAGTACATCAATCCCCAGCGTTCCATGACGGCGGCCCACAAAACCCTGCCGATGCCGTGCAAGGTGAAAGTCACCTGCCTGGAAACCGGCAAATCAACCGTCGTCAGAATCAACAACCGCGGGCCTTTTCACAGCAACCGCCTGATAGACCTCACCACCGCCGCCGCAAGCCGCATCGGCCTGCATAGACGCGGCGTATCCAGGGTTCGTCTGGAAGTCATCTCCGTGGGTGACGGCCCGCATGAGGTTTCCGCCCGTTAATCCCATTTCATCCTTTTCCGTATATTTATCATTTTACTCTGCATGATTCCGCTACGCATTGTTCTTGCCTCCCTGGCATGCCTGTGCCCGTTCTCTCTGGCTCAGGAGCCTAAATCGGATCCCGATAAAACGCTGATTATCATTTCTACCAGCGATATCCACGGCAATCTGGACAATTTCCCAAGACTGGCCACACTGGTAAAACAATATCGCGCTAAATATCCGCACGTGCTGCTGGTGGATTCAGGCGATTATTTCATAGGTAATCCCTATGTGGACGACTGTGAAAAACGGGGCGAACCCCTTACCATCCTGATGAACAAGCTGGGGTATGATGTAGTGACCATCGGAAACCATGATCTGGATTACGGGCAGGAGGCCCTGCGTAACCATATCAAGGGAATGCCCTCCACCAAGTTTGTCATTACCAACGCCAGCCTTTCCCCTACTCTGGAAAACTGTTTTTCTCCGTATGTCAGCATCCCGATTAAAGGAACGTCCATTTCCGTAGGGGTCATAGGACTGGCAGACCTTCAAACCACGGATGTGAGGAGGATGGCCGGCATCTCATGGAAGCTGCCGGATGAAGAAGACTACAAGGGAATCACGGACAGGTTCCGGCTCCACCATAACACCATCAACGTCATCCTTAGCCATCTGGGATACGGCAATGATCTGAAAATGATGAAGTATTCTCCGAATATCGACGTCATTCTTGGAGGCCATACCCACGTCATGCTGCCCAACGGTCATCTCAGAACCGGAACCCTGCTCAGCCACACGGGTCACAGCCTGAGCCATGTAGGCGTTACGGAAATCATTTTCTCCACGGAACATCCCGTCTCCATCCTTTCCAAATCCACCAGGGCCGTTTCTTTGAATGAGGAAATTCCCAATGACCCGGAAGTAAAGGAAATTGTCCGCCGGTTTTCCGGAAATCCGCTTTTCAACCAGCAGGTGGGCGTCGCCGGAGAAGAAATCACGCACGTCACCATAGGCACCCTTTTCTGCAAGGCCATTCAGCAGGCCTCCCATTCGGACATTGCCATTTACAACCGCGACGGAGTACGGTCCAAAAACCATCTTAACAAAGGACCCGTTACCATCAGGGACATTTACGAGCTGGAACCTTTCCGGGAAAAGATCGTCACCTGCTCCATGAGTAAAGCGGACATTGAGCAACTGATCCTGTCCAAATTCATGTCTCCGACCGATGACGAAGGAGGTATTCTGGAAGTGTACTGCTCCGGATTCTCCTACCAGATCATGGACGGTGTTACGCCCAGCATTACCAGCACCTTGAAAAACGGGGTCATTTACACTGTTGCGATGGGAGACTACCTGTGCAGCAATTTCATATTTCCCCAACGGGGGAACGGCAAACCGACGGGAATAGATGTCCGCAAAGCCCTGATTGATTACCTGAAACAAATCAAGGAGCTGCTCAATCCTCCGCCGTCCAAGCTGCCTATCATCAAAGATACGACGTTCGCCCTGTGAACTACGGCTGCAAGCACACGCTACATTCCCGCCAGCCATGCAGCCGGATCCCTATCATGCAGTACCGGAAGAGAAACGGAATATCAATGGTTTCCGCATCCTCCCCTCCGGTGCTTTGGTGACGGACACACCGCCTTTCGACCGTCTGTTTGAAGAAGGAACCGGAAACGGGCTGTATGCCCTGGCGGTATCCAACTGGGAAACCGTTCCGGATCCGGGCGCCTTCTTTATCAAGAACATGGCGCGCCAGGCGCTTACCCGCATGGCGCACGCTGCCGCAGAAAGGCCGGACGAGGTGGATACCGTTCTGGACCACCTGCTGGCCTCCGCTACGGAAAAAGCCTTTCTGGCGGAGCAATTTCCCCCCGTACCGGGCGCGGAATATGCCACTCCGGACATCATTGCCGGATGGTTTGAAGATTTGCGGAAGGCAATAGCAAAGGAAATCCGCGTCCGAGGCATTACCCCCGCCGAATGGTTGAATAGCCTGGGCGCGCCCTGGAACCAGATAGGCAAGGTATTTTTCCACCTTGCGGAAAACCGGGATGACGCCACAGGCTCCCGCCCCTTTGCTTTCATGGCTACCTTTGCGCATCAAAGCGCTGCGGACAACCAGGTACGCCACCTTCCCCTTGCCACCGCCCTGAAACTTCATGAAGGGAATTACACCGCCCTGCTGGCCTTACTCCAGCCTTTAAAAGAAGCGGCACGCGAAAGCCCCCTGCTGAAGCGCCTGCTGGATAACGGGAAAATTTATACGCCGATGGCCTGGAGCGCTCCGGAGGCCCGGGATTTTCTGCAGGACACGCCGGTCTACGAACGCGCAGGCATCATTGTGCGCATGGTGAATCTATGGAAAAAAACCCCTCCCAAACTACAGGTAAAAGTTACGGCAGACGCATCCGGAAGTGAAACAACGGTCCATTCTTCCGGGCTTTCCGTCCGCAGGCTGCTGAAATTTTCCGTATCCGCCACTCTGGGAGGCAAAGACCTGACCCCGGAGGAGCTGGGGGAACTGCTCAGCAACGGAGACGGCCTGATCCGCTTCAAGGGGGAATGGGTGTGTGTGGACGCCCGGAAGGTCCGGGACTTAATGGACCGGTGGACTCAAGCGGCACGTATGATGAGCTCCCTCGGCATCCCTCTGGTCCAGGGTCTGAGAATGCTGGTTAACGGCCCTTCCGGCCAGCTTGTACAGATTCCGGAACCGGACGAAGACTGTGTCATGGAACCGGGACAAAACCTCCGGCAGACCCTGGACATCCTGGCGGGGAAAGTCCCAGTCTCCATACCGGAGCTTCCTTCCCGGCTGGACGCCCTGATGCGCCCTTACCAGAAAGAAGGGTTCTCTTTCCTTTACCGGATTACGGAACGGGGTTTCGGCGCCTGCCTGGCTGATGATATGGGGCTGGGAAAAACCCTTCAGGCTATTGCGTGGCTGGACGCATTGCGGAGAAAAGGCCGGCTGGAGGGTCTGCCGGCTCTGATTGTGGCTCCGGCCTCCCTCCTGTCCAACTGGAAAGAGGAAGCGCAACGCTTCGCTCCGGAGCTTATCCTGCGCATCATGCACCCTTCCTCCCCGGACCCGTGGCAGCCGGAAAATACCCTGCGCCGGAAAGACTGCCACGCCGTCATCACTACGTATGGCATGGCTGCACGCACGTCCGCCCTGGCCGACCTGCATTTCCCGGCCATTATTCTGGATGAAGCCCAGGCTATTAAAAACGCAGGCTCCGCCCGTTCCCGCGCCATCCGTTCCCTGCATGGGGAACGACGCATAGCCCTGTCCGGCACGCCGGTGGAAAATAACCTGAATGAACTCTGGAGCCTGATGGAATTTCTGAATCCGGGGCTGCTGGGCAGCAGAAAAAGCTTCGAATCCTTCACCCGTTCCCTGGAACGCGGTTATGCCCCGCTGCGACGCCTGGTGCGCCCCTTCATCCTGCGCAGAATGAAAACGGATCCGGCGCTGGTTCCCGACCTGCCGGACAAAATGGAAATACCGGCCTATTGCTCCCTCACGCCGGAACAGGCCGCCTTGTACCAAGCACAGATAGACATGCTGCATGCCGTACTGGACGAACCGGCGGCTTCAGGAACTGTGCGCCTCCATTGCCGCCAGGCAGGAAAAAACCATTCTCTTTACCCAGTTCCGCTCCATCATTCCCCATCTGCACGATCTCCTGTCCGGAGTCTTCGGCCGTTCCGGGCTTACCCTGCACGGGGGAACGCCTATTCCGGAACGCCAGAACATCGTCACCGCCTTCCAGAAGGAATCCGGCCCTCCCTTCTGCATCCTGTCCCTGAAAGCCGCCGGAACCGGCCTGACGCTGACCCAGGCATCCCACGTCATCCATGTGGACCGCTGGTGGAACCCCGCTGTAGAAAACCAGGCCACGGACCGGGCCTACCGCATCGGGCAGCACCGGAACGTACTCGTGCACCGCCTGATCTGCCGGGGCACCATTGAGGACCGCATTGACGCCATACTCAAGGACAAGCGCCGCATGGCGGACGACCTGTTCTCCGGAGGCCCCGAACAATGGCTCATGAACATGAGCGCGGAAGAATTAAACAATCTGTTTTCCGGCAGTCCCTGCTGAGCACCCTGCGTAAGAACGGATTCTTTCCTGAACTCTCCGGAAGAGGGCAGCGCCCCTTCATCCCCGGCGTTATTCATGAAACCACGGCCAGCGGCATGGTGGTTTTCCAGTCTCCGCGGGTAAAATCCGGAAATTCCACAGGCATCCCGCCCTGGGCGATGGAACGGGCTGTCAACGGCAGCAGGGAAGACCAGGAAGCTCCTTCGTAAACGTTCTGATCCATTGGTTCTCCGTTCCGGAGGCATTCCACGATGCGGGAAAGCATCACAAAGTCCATACCGCCGTGACCGCCCATTTTCGTGGCCAGCTCCCCGATGCGTTTCCAGAGGGGATGATCGTATTTTTCGTAAATAGCGGCCAGTTTTTCCCTGCCTTCAATCCATTCATGATAATTGCCGTTGCCCAGCTTTTCACCCGCCACGCGGGTTGGGAAACCGGCCAGCGTGCCCTCCGTTCCCTGGATCAGGTTGGCGCGGGAGTAAGGCCGGGGGGACGTCTCATCCAGCTGGACAAGAATGGTCCGCCCCAGCTGCGTCTTGACAACAGCCGTATTCATGTCACCGCAGATGAATGGAGTATTGTTCCAGCGGTGATCGGCGGGAAGATGCTTTTTAGCGTAGGCATTGCGCCCGAGAGCAGGAGAGGCGAACGCCGCCACACGACAGAAACGGTCCTCTCCACGCTCCAAACTCATATATTGAGCCACCGGCCCCAACCCGTGGGTGGGGTACAGGTTGCCATTGATCCTGGTATGATATTCCGGCCGCCAGGCCCCTTCCCCACGCGTGTCCCCCAGCTGCGTCACCAGGCAATGGATATACGCAGCCTCCCCGTGAAGCAAGTCGCCGATGACGCCCTGCCGGACCATGTTCAGGAACATGAGTTCATCCCGCCCATAGTTGACGTTTTCCATCATCATGCAATGTTTCCTGGTGGCCTCGCTGGTATCCACCAGACTCCAGAGATCCTCCAGAGAGACGGCCAGAGGAACTTCCACAAAGGCGTGAGCGCCGTGCTTCATGCTGTCGCAGGCTATTCTGGCATGCGAACTCCAATCCGTACTGATGATGACGGCATCCGGCTTCAGCTCCTTCAGCATGGTCAGGTATTCCATATCGCCGCCGGAATAGCCCAGAGGGCTTTTCCCCATTCTGGAGAGCACGCGATCCACGCCGCGTTTCGTCAACTCTTCCTTCAAATCACATATGCCCACGATTTCCACTCCATCCATCACGCACATTTGCGCCAGGTGGGAGAACCCGCGCCCGCCCACGCCGATGAAGGCCAGCCTGATGCGACCCAGCCGGGGAGCCTTGAACCCTCCCATGTATGTGGAACCGGAAGGCCTCGGAGCAGCCGGGGAGGCAGATTCCCAGAGATGGTCTCCGTCAGGGATTTCCACAGCCTTCCCGGGGAGGGCATTTCCGGCGGCGGCCGCTCCGGCCGCAAGCCCCAAAGATTTGAGAAATTGTCTGCGTGATGAGAAAATAGACATGGCTTGAAAGTATGGCTTCAAGGAAAACTACGCCCCCTCCGGAGTGAATTTATCATCATTCTCCCTACTGAGGGAAAAAGCTCCGGATGGCTGATTTTAGAGTTTGCAAAATCCGGCGGAACTCTCACTATGAGATTTGCTTCTGACTCTGCCCTTTTTTCATTGATGCGTTACCTACTTCTCATCCTGTTGCTCGCCGGGGGATACTACGGCTGGGATTATTATCAAAACGGCCTCGCACCCAGGCATGAAGCCCTCAAAGCCATGGAGCAGGAACCCTGCCCGGAGCTGGATGCGGCCCAAGCCCGTTTTGATGAAGTCGCGGAACTTCACGAACAGCAGGCGGCTCGTCTCCAGAAAGCTGTTCAACGGAAGGAAGAAGCCGTCCGCAAATACTGGGATTCCCGAATCAAGCAAGCCGACCAGGAAAAAGACGGGAAAAAGACGCCCTCCCCCGTGAACGGAAGGCCCAATGCCCGAAGCGCGGAAGCCCGAATAGCCTATCTGCTGGAACAATATGACCGCCGCGTTGCAGAAGTGGAAAAACTCAAAAGCAGGCGGAACGCCACCAGACAACAATTGGACAGCGCCCGAAACCGGATTCAGGAACAAATACGCCAGGAGGAAACCCGTCTGGACATCAACCGCATCCAGCGCGCGGAGGCATCCAACAAGAAAAGCGGGGATTTTAAAGTGACGGAGAACCGGGCGGATCTGCTCAAACTTCAGGCCAGCCTTCCGCAGGAACTGGAACGCATTACCGACCAGGGGGAAGCCGCTCTGCGCGACCAGACGGAAGCTTACGAAAAGGCCAAAAGGGAGCTGGGCCTGTTCCAAAACAACGTGGACCGGCAGATCGCCAGCCTTCGGGACTCCATGAATTCCCCTCTGGCGGAAGATTATGATGAGACGGAAATACTTTCGGAAGACCCCGAATTCCGCACGATGATTGCTCCTTACGACCAGGCCGTCAGCCATGAGGAAACGATTGTTATGCGAACGGAGGCGGATGTAGAGGAACAGGCCAAAGCCCTGCACGGGCTGCAACGCGTCAGAGACGCGAAAATCGAAGAAGAGCGCAGCCGGCTCAGACAGGAAGAAGAGATTTTTTTCACGGCGGCAACCGTCATCGGCGTAATATTGCTGATCTCCATTCTGCTCTCTTTCGCCAGAAGGAGATGATGTCTTTGAAGGTTGACACTGCACTGCAAACCTAGTTTACTGGGTGGGCCGCCGGGAACCCCGTGGAGGCACGACTGGCAAACCCCGCCAGGACCGAGAGGTAGCAACGGTAGCTTGTTCGTGTTTGCCGCGTCTGTTCCCGGCGGTATTTTATGGCTCTCCCCGCCATACCGGAGTTGAACGGGAGTTTTCCCGTGGTAAAATACCGCCCATGAACGTATCCGCCGCCCTTGACTGGCTCTTTTCCACCCAATTTTTCGGGATCAAGCTGGGGCTTGACAACACAGAAAAACTGTTGGCGGCAGCCGGGGCGGACCGTATCAACGCCACCGTGGTCCATGTGGCCGGCACCAATGGCAAAGGCTCCACCTGCGCCATGATTGAGGCCCTGGCCAGGGCACAGGGTTATGTCACGGGCCTGTTCACCTCCCCCCATCTGGTAGATTTTTCCGAACGCATCCGCGTCAATGGGAACATGATTACTCCGGATGCCCTGGCGGAGGAAATTTCCTTCCTGAAACAGCTGGCGGAAGGCTGGGAACAGCCGCCCACCTTTTTTGAGCTGGCTCTGGCCGTCGCCCTGCGCCATTTCCGTAAAAACAACGTGAACTTCATCATTCTGGAAACAGGGCTGGGCGGAAGGCTGGACGCCACTAACGCCGTGCCCAAAGACATTGCCGTACTGGCCCCCATCGGTCTGGACCACCAGCAGTATCTGGGAGATACCCTGGAAGAAATCGCCGCGGAAAAAGCGGCTATCATCGCCCCCGGCAAACCGTCCGTAACCGCCGTGCAGCACCCGGACGTCATGGCCGTCATGGAACGGACGGCGCGGAACCGCCGTTCTCCCCTCACGATTGCCCGGGCGGACCGGAACACGCCCCGCCCATGCCTGCCCGGAGCCCATCAGCGGGAAAACGCAGCCCTGGCGCTGGAAACCATGAGACGGCTCCATGCCCTTCCCTCCCCTGCTGCAGCCGCCGCTGCCCTGGCTAGGGTACAGTGGCCCGGACGGTTCGAACGCCTTGAGACGCCCCCTCTGGTACTGGACGGCGCTCATAACGAACATGCGGCGCGCGTGCTCGCGGCCACGTGGAAAGAGGAATTCCCGGGACGGAAGGCGGCGCTGGTTTTTGCCGCATCCGCAGACAAGCATATCCGGGAAATGATTCCGGTTTTGCGGGAAATTGCCGGAGAATGGCACTTGGTTCCCTGCACTTCCCCCCGCATCATGCCGGCGCAAGAAATGGCTGCCCTGCTGGCCGGGCAGGAAACCGGCCCCGTTTTCATTCATTCCACGCTTCCGGACGGGCTGCAGGCGGCGCTGGCTTCCCCGTTCCCCGCTCTGGCGGCAGGTTCCCTGTTCCTTCTGGGAGATTTGAAAGCATTGCTCCGCCATGCGGAAAAACGCAGTACCGCCCAATAACCCCTACAGCCTCTTTGCTTTTCCCCGTGACTTCCGACGACATGACCCTTTCCGCCCTCCAGCCCGGAGACCTGCGTCCCGAACTGCTGGCTCCCGCCGGGGACATGGACTGCGCCCGCGCCGCCGTAGCCAATGGCGCAGACGCCATTTATTTCGGTCTGGACCGTTTCAACGCCCGTCTGCGCGCAAACAACTTCACGCTGGATTCCCTTCCGGAACTGATGCGTTTCCTTCACGCGCACGGCGTGAAGGGGTACGTGACCATGAATACGCTCATTTTCACCTCCGAGCTGGCGGACGCCCTCTCCTACCTGGGCCACCTGAATGCCGCCGGCGCGGACGGGGTCATCGTGCAGGACATCGGACTTGCCCGCTGCCTGACGGAATGGGGAAGGCAGGTTCCCGGCATGAAGCTGGAACTGCACGCCTCCACCCAGATGACGCTTTCCTCTCCGGACGGGCTGGAATTCGCCTCCGGATTCCTGGACCTGAAGCAGGCCGTCCTGGCCCGGGAACTGAGCCTGAAGGAAATCGGGCAATGCGTACGGCATACGGACATACCCCTGGAAGTATTTGTTCACGGGGCGCTCTGCGTGGCCTACTCCGGCCAGTGCCTTACATCGGAAAGCCTGGGCCAGCGCAGCGCCAACAGGGGGGAATGCGCGCAGGCCTGCCGCCTGCCCTATTCCCTGGTTGTAGACGGCACAGCCGTTCCCCTGGGAGAACGGCGCTACCTGCTCAGCCCCCAGGACCTGTGCGCCATTGACCGCATCCCGGACCTGGTCCGCATGGGCGTAAAAAGCTATAAGATAGAGGGTCGCCTGAAAAGCCCGGAATACGTTGCGGCGGTGACGGCGGCCTATAGAAAAGCCCTGGACGCCGCCTGCGCTGGAATACCTGTGGATGAAATGGTGACCGTACGCGACCGCTACGCACTGCAAATGGTATTTTCACGCGGCTTCTCCACAGGCTGGCTGGACGGAACGGACCACCCGCGTCTGACCCACGGCCGCTACGGTAAAAAGAGGGGCGCTTACGCAGGCGTCATCATGAACAGCGGTCAGGGCTGGCTGGATATCAGACCGGAAGGAGGCATTCCGCTCGCGCCCGGTGACGGCTTCGTCATTGATGCAGGGGAAGACCGCAATGAAGAACAGGGCGGTCGTATCTGGAAAGTGCAGAGAAACCGCCTTTTCTTTCATGGAAAAGCATCCCGCATTGACTGGAGCAGGGTCAGGCCGGGGCAGAAGCTCTGGAAAACGGATGATCCGGCCCTGAACGCGGAGTTGAAAAAAATGCGGGAACACCTGCCGGAAGCCTCCGTACCCCTCCATTTGACATGCACCGGATCCGCCGGGGAGCCTCTGACGGTTTCCTGCCCGGAATACGGGTGTTCCGTGCAGTCCGCACAGCCCCTGCAAACGGCGGAAAAACGCCCGCTGACTCCTGAAGCGCTGAAACAGCAGCTTGGCAGACTGGGAGGAACGGGGTTCCGCCTGGCTTCCTGCGAATGCCGGCTGCCGAACGGGTTGATGCTCCCGCTCAGCATCCTCAACCAGGCAAGGCGCGCCCTCGTGGAACAAATTCAAACGGTCCGGCAGGAGAGGGAAGCCCCCGTTCCCTCCCGTCTTTCCGCGGCTTTCACCCCTTCCGCGCTTCCGGCGGGGGCGGCAGCTCCGGACGCACCTCCGCACCTGTCTGTGCTGTGCCGCAGACCGGAACAGATACCTTCCGTTCTGGATGCCGGGGCGGATGCCGTTTATCTGGACTTTGAAGACCTCCGGGACTATGCGGCGGGAGTGAAAGCGGTTCGGCAGCACGCGGACAGCATCCCCGTCTTTCTGGCGACGCCCCGCATCCAGAAGCCGTCTGAAACCGGTTACTTTAAGCTCATGGAACGGGCGGAGCCGGACGGCATCCTCATCCGCAACCTGGGCGCGGCGCAATACTTCCGCCATTCCCCCCTGCGCCGCATTGGGGATTTTTCCCTGAATGTCGCCAATCCGTATAGCGCGGCTATCCTGAAAGAACGGGGGAGGCTGGAATATCTCACCCTCTCTTACGACCTGAACGCGGAACAGGTGGCGGACCTGCTCCGCGCCACGCCGCCGGAATGGTTTGAACTGACTCTGCACCAGCATATGCCCATGTTTCACATGGAGCATTGCGTGTTCTGCACCTTCCTGTCGGACGGCACCAGTTATAAGAATTGCGGACGCCCCTGCGAACGGCATCATGTGCAGCTGCGTGACCGCGTAGGCCAGCTTCATCCCCTGCTGGCGGACGCCGGGTGCCGGAACACGCTGTTCAACGGACGCGCTCAGACGGGAGCCGGCTTCCTCCGGGGCTTCCGCCGCCTGGGTCTTTCCCGCTTCCGTCTGGAACTGCTGGATGATCCCCCGGAAAAAATACGCCTTCTGGTGTCCCGCTACCGGGAATTGCTGGACGGCTCCTGCACGGCGGCCCGGCTCATCCGGGAACTGGATGTCGCGGAACAGCTCGGCACCACGGAAGGCACGCTCCGGCCCAGATAACGCTCATTTGAACAATGGTCAATCCCTATTCGGATTCCCGGGTTTGACCATACATGTTCAATATTTTATCATTCTTTAAAAGGATACCCATTTTTCTACCCATGCCGGCCATCTCCTTTTTCACCTGGTCGCTGGTAATGCCTTTTAAATGGTCCTGCACAAATTCATGCGCCTGCATCATATATTTCTCATCATTCCACATGATGAGAAACCGGCGGTAGCTTTTCATCATTTTAATGAAAATTTTTTCCTTGCCGGTCAAAGCCAGCAACGCCTGTTGAAAAGCTTTGCTGGTTTTGCTCTTCATTTTGGAATTCCATTTGACATTTTTTGATTTTTCCAGCCATAAATTTAAGAAATTACCGGTAGTCCCTTCCTTGTAAACAGCATGGAGTTTAACCTCAGGGCAGTCGGCAATCAGCTTTTTCCAAAATTGCCGGATGAAAAGTTCCTCTGCTTCGGGCGTACTGTCCGGGCTGACCTCGCAGGCGTACAATTCATAGGGATTCACCTTTTCAGGGTTAATCTTCAAAACATGACCCGCCACGTAATCAATCAGGTTATGTTCACGGGGCATCGCCTTGCTGAACTGGATGAGGTACTCCAGCTTCTTCTTATCGCCCGCACCTCCCGCCTTGATACCCAAATAACGCGCCCAGGCCGGATAATTGTAAGGATTGGCCCGGCACGCCTCCTGAAGCAGCAGTTCCACATGCTGCAGATTCCGGGAATAAAAAGATAAATCGTACATCAAGGAAGATTCACGGGCCTGGGGACCCTGCCAGAAAGCGCAGAGGGCGGAGATAATCTGCACGGGGCCTTTCCACGGCAGTTTATTTCCACCATTGGCCCAGTTCCATCCTCCAATGTTGTTGCCGATCAGCCATTGCCCTTTGGGGTGCTTCCAAATAAAAGCGCAATGCCCCGGCTGCCCGATGGGGTACGCCGGGACGCCTTTGGCTCTTAAAAAACCCGCGGCCCCCTTGGAAACGGCTCCGCACACGCCTCCATATTCCGTATAAAGCTGAAGAGTGATGGGCTTGTTATCGTAAAACGCGGCCCCGGCATGGATGCTGATTCCTCTGTGATTCTTTTTACGGTAGGGAATAAATCCGGTAAATTTACCCCCTGCCTGCTCGGGTTTGATATTTTTCCCTTCAATAAATTGCTGGGCCCATGCCAGATCTTCCAGACTCTCTTTTCCTCTCAGAACCACGGCCCACTCCCACGGTTCAAGGCTGTCGGCCTGCGGATAACACCTGCCATGATGATGGGAATCATGGTAAAATCCATACCTGGCTATACATTCCTCTGCCGTGAAAACATCGGCGATGAGACAGGCCCCCAGGGCGATGTTAAGGTCAACTCCGCACAAGTCCCTGTCTGCGCTATTCCACAGACGGTAAAGAATAGCCAGACTGCTCTGCTGAGCATACCCTGCATGGGCCAGTTTCCGGAAAACTTCCGGATGGGAGACAAGCCACCTGGTAAACGTCCGGTCCCGGAGCTCTCTTGTTGAAAACGCCTTTTCCTGGCTGGCATAACGGAAAAATTGTCCGATATGGCACAGTTGCTCCAATTCCGGATGATGTACTATCCGCCGGATTTTTTCCGGTGAAAGAGTACCGGAATCAAGATGTTTCCGGAGTTGATTCCGTACGCCGTCAATGATGACTGAAGAATAATCCGCCCTCAGCAAACTCTCCACGGCGGTGGCATCCCGGGCCCGGGAAACGCCAGATACCAGTAACAGGACGCAGCACAACAGCATTCTCAGCAGAATATTCGCGGCCATGGCGGTTAATCCCCCTTCCCGAGTTTTCTGTGTTCCCGGAGCATCCCGGGGGAGTACAGGAAACGGGTGTCCTTGTCCATGCCCCCGGTCCTTTCCAGAAACTCCACCAGCTCCCGGTCCGTCTTGTAGCCGCATTCCCTCAGCCTTTCCAGCGCGCGGCCCCTATTCCCGGGGTGAAGCTCCAGAACGATATTCAACAGTGCACCCTCCCTGTGTTTAATATACCAGCGGAAGGACTGCCGGAGGCGGACCAGCTCGTCCACGTTCCGCTCGTACAGGCTCTTCCTGCGCCGTTCCTCTTCCGCACCGCAGGCGGCGAGGTTTTTCGTCTCCCGGTAGCGCCAGTAGGGCAGCGTGTCGACCGGCCTCACGGGATGGAACTTCCCGTGCTCCGCCTCCAGCCCGGCGATGTAGCGGTAAACGGCGGCGCCCTGAAGCATCATCCGCCTGATATATTCGAACTCCGCCTCCAGGCAGAACCTCGCGAGTTCCTTCCCTTGCCTGAGCCTCTTGTTCTCCCTGACATAGGTTTCAATCTTTCCAAGATTCGTATATGCCTTAAATTTGGTTTCCAGCTCACTTCCGTTGATCCAGATGGAAAAGTTGTCCAGCCGGTAGTCCTGATAGGGGGCCTTGACGACCATGTTGTTGATGAACAGGGCGTTTTCCAGCTCCTCCGGAGTCATTCCGCCGTCCTCGTCAAACAGCTCCCTGTTGAGCACGGGCAGCGCCTGCTGGTAAAAGTCGCCCAGCTTTCCCTGGTCCAGCAGGTCTTTCAGATGCCGCGCGTCCCCGCTCAGCCGTTCAATCCGGATGTCCATGAAGGAGGGCAAATCGTCGTACACAGCGGCTTCATCCGCGCGGCTCCCGACGGAAAAGAAAAGAAACACGGAAAGACAGAGGGAAAGGTAATAGTTCATAAAGAAAATCAGTTGCTTGTTGCGGTGACGATGCCCGGGTCATTTTTGTTCAATCCCTTGAACTTCTGGATCCGGTAGTGCACCGTTCCCGTATCGGGATCGCGTCTGATGGAGAAAACCTGATCCGTGTTGAAATCCCAGAGCACTTTTTCTTTCGTGTACCTGCCGCCTTGGGGTTTATCCGTGCATCCGAATATCTGCCAGCGGCACTTCCACGTCCAGCCGATGGACCCCGAGAACGCGTCAATGAGCGCCGGCGGATACAGGCAGTTGGTGCTGTCATAGACTTCATTGGTGACGGAAACACGTGCGGGATCCGGCGAAGGCGCATGCCCGCTGACCAGGGGATGGTCCGGAAGAGGGTCGGGCTCATAACCGGCATGCTGCTCCAGGGAGTAAAGATTGGTGAAGCTGACGTTCAAGGGATACACGCGCAGGATGCGGAGGGCGCTCAGCCCCGCGGTGCATCCCACCTTGGCCGCTTCTTCCTCCGCCTGCCGGAAAGGGCTCTCCGCCCCCGCGTACATCAGCCCCTGGGGCGGGATGAGGGTGAATTCCACCACCTGCTCCACCCCGTCCACCTCCGCCTTCACCTTGAGCGTCTGACGCGTTTTGGCCAGGGTATTGATATCGACGATGGCTTGACCCAGTTTCTTATTATCATTTTCAAGTTTGAAATATTCCCCTCCTTCCACGGCGGACCAGTCACACCGGGTGCCTTTGGGGAGCTCTTTGCCGTCCAGCGTGGCGGTCAGGATGATGTATTCCCGGAGGGTGACGGTCGTTCTTTCCCTGTTGCTTTTGTCTATCTCCTCCTGGGGAGGGTTGCGATCGGGATACCTGAAATATACTTCCGCCGCGCAGAACTGGGTTTCATGCCGTATTTCAACGCCCTTGGACGCCAGCGCGTTGAACGCCAGGAAACAGCAGGCCAAAAACTGGAAAATAAATGTTTTCATAAAAAACAACCAAACATCGTTAAATCCAAAAAACAGATCATTGTCAATCCATATGCCACATAATTAAAAAAATTCCTAGACGGACTACGGTCCCGCACAACGGCATGCCCGGCAGCAGGCCAAAAACCGCTGACGAACGCGGCATGCACCGCCTGCGCCTTGAAGCGGCGCGCAACCCGCCCTATGATGGTTCCCATGGGAATGGGAGACACCTTTTCCCGGAACTTCCGCAAAATGAATCATTCCCTTAAAGACCGCCTGATCCGTCACATGGAAGACGGACGTTACGAACCCCAGAGCAAATCCGAACTGGCCCGCGCCCTGAACGTGGATTCCCGGCAGAAGCTGGATTTCCGCGCCCTGGTGGACCAGATGGAGGAGGAAGGAAAACTCGTGCGGCTGCAAAAGGGCAGATACGCTTTAAAGCGGGAACGCCGGAACCTGGTGCATGGCATGATCCGCATCCTGCGCTCCGGCAAGATTCTTTTCCTCCCCAGAAAAGGGGATCCCGCCGCTGCGGCCCTGGGATGGGACACGGAAGCCATTCCGGAGCTGGAACTTAAACCCAACCGTCTGGGTACTGCCCTGGACGGGGACCGGGTGACCGTGCGCGTGGAACGCAAGGCGGCCAGGGGCCGGAGGAATATCCGCAGGGACCGCTTTTCTTCCCCGGATGCCGGCATGAAAGCCCGCGTGGAGGAAGTGACGGAACGCGCGCGCTCCCGCTGGCTTGGCGTCTTCCGCACCGGAAAGAACAAGCCGGGCCGCGTGCTGGGAGACGGCGTAAGCTCTCCGTCATCCATTGAACTGGCGGAAAAACCCACCATGGAGGTGCTTCCCGGCCAACTGGTTTCCGTGGAACCCGTAACCTGCGGTGAGGAAAAGAAAGCCCCGCGCGGGAAAATCGTGGAGGTGC
>OMFR01000569.1_pt1 | contig 19219 bp, 11 predicted proteins | sample 1645691 | NCBI WGS metagenome assembly OMFR01 (sample SAMEA103958132, study PRJEB25191) | human gut metagenome | biome: human-associated habitat [ENVO:00009003]; feature: intestine environment [ENVO:2100002]; material: feces | place: Germany | collected 2013/2015
CGGTCTGGGCGAGACGATGGCGTCGCCGTCGGAGCGTTACCGCCGGTTGCTGTTGTCGGATAAAGCCGCCTGGTGATGTGGTCGCGTGAAGATCGCCGGACGCTCGTGCTGCTGCTGCCGTTGCTGGTGCTGGCCGTGGCGGCGTTCCTGCTGCTCGAACCGAAGACGCCGCGGAGCGGGGCGCCGCCGGACGCTGCAAAGGAGGCGCCGCCGGAGCTGTTCGAGTTCGATCCCAATACGGTGGAGTATGCCGATCTGCGGCGGCTGGGGCTCACCTCCCGCATGGCGGTCAGCCTGCTGAAGTACCGCGCAGCGGGCAAAGTGTTTCGGATCCCCGAGGATGTGGCTACCTGCTACGGCATGACCGATTCGGTCTATTTTATTCTGGAACCCTATATTCGGATCGGACGCGAGTATGCGTTGACACCTTCTCCGCGTCGGGAATATCGGGAGTATGTCCCGCAGGAGCCGAGGATGATCGTGCCCCGCGAACGATTCAGGATCGATACGGTGTCCGCATCCTATCTCGCGTCGCTCGGTTTTTCCGTCCGTCAGGCCGAGGCCATTGTCCGTTATCGGGATCTTTACGAAGGTCTTCGGGATGAAGCGGGTTTTCGGGCTTGCTATATGATCGCCGATTCGGTGGCCGATCTTTTGCTCCCTTATGTAATTTTTCCGGAACCGGAGCCCGTTCGCTCCGGATTGATCGAGCTCAACGGGGCCGATTCGGCGACCTTACGCTCGGTAGTTGGGATCGGTGAGAAGAGCGTCATGGCCATTATTCGATACAGGGAGCGGCTCGGCGGATTTTACAGCGTGGATCAGTTGGCCGAGGTTCCGCAGGTCACGGAGTCCAATTTCGAGCGGATCGTGAAACAAATTTACTGCGATAGTTTCAAAATTCGAAAAATTGATATTAACTTTGCACCTCCGAGTACGCTCAAGGGGCATCCTTATTTGCCGCCCGCCGTATTTAGGAAGTTATTTAGTAAAAGACAATTGAAAGGAGGTTGGAGTACCGTCGAAGAGTTGGTTGAAGAGCACATATTAACCCCGCGTGAGGCCGAGCGATTGGCCCCGTATCTTCGGTTTACGGTACGAGAAGCCTCGAAAGACATACCGAACGGGGAGTCGGCGTCGTCCGGATGGAGTCCCGCCCCGATACAAGACACGATCCATTAGAAATTAGAGTAAAAAACAATAAAAAAAGCAACGAATTATGATTATCATGCCGGTAAAAGAGGGCGAGAACATCGAGAAGGCCCTCAAGAAATTCAAACGTAAATACGAGCGTACGGGTGTTCTGAAGGAGCTTCGTCGTCGCCAGTATTTCACCAAACCTTCGGTTGCGAAGCGTATCGCCATGCAGCATGCCATTTACGTAGAGAAGCTGCACCGCGACGAGGAATAGGAAGATTTTTCCATATCTTAATCCTGATAATAGACAAGAATTTTTTATCTTGTCTATTATTTTTTTGTTGTTTTACAGCGGGTTGCTCTCTGTTTCTCCTGCAAAACTAAATTTTTTAGTTTGAAAACTATAAAAAATAGTTGTATGTGAAATTTTTTTAGTTATCTTTGTTTCAGAAGATTTTTGTGCAGGAGCCGGCAATGCGGAGCTGTGCTGCCGTTTGTGCAGGTCCTGTTTCGTTCGACTTTAACCGACATTGATTATGGAAAAGCTGACACCTAGAGAAGAGGAGCTGATGCGTTGTTTCTGGACGCGGGGCCCGTTATTCGTGCGCGAACTGGTTGCGCTCTGGCCCGAACCGAAACCTCATTTCAATACGTTATCGACGATGGTGCGTGGCCTCGAGGCGAAAGGGTACGTCGGACACAAGGCCTATGGCGGCACCTACCAGTATTATCCGCTCGTCAGCGAGGAGGAGTTCAGCCGCAAGACGCTGAAGGGCGTGGTGAGCAAGTATTTCGACAATTCCTACCTCGGGGTGGTTTCGTCGCTCGTACGGGAGGAGAAAATCTCCGTGGACGATCTGCGCGACCTGATCCGGCAAATCGAAAGTCAAACCGAAAAACGATAGTCCTATGCCGACCTTTCTGCTTTACAGTCTGAAGGCTGCGGGATGCCTGGCGGTCTTCTACCTGTTTTACAAGTTGTTGTTGAGCCGCGATACGCTGCATCGGATGAACAGGGTGTTGTTGTGCGGAGTGTTGCTGCTGTCGTTTTTGCTGCCTTTGTGCGTAATTACCGTCGAGAAGGAGTTGCCCGGGGTATCCGCCGCTGGGATCGACGTGATTCCGGAAAATTATTTCCGGCGGGACATGGTATTCGAAAACCGAATCCCCGACGATACCCGGGACCTGATGATAACAGAGGAGCCGGAGCCTGCTCCCGAACCGTTCGACTGGGGCGTTTTGCTCGGAATCATCTATTTTGCAGGGGTATTTGCGACGTTGGGATGGACCGTATGCAACATCGTGCGGGTTGTGCGAATGACGCGCCGCGGCCGGCGCATACCGCTTGGAAACGGGAGCGTTTTGGTGTTGTCGGACCGGATTCGAGCTCCGTTCAGTTGGATGAGATACGTGGTGATGTCCGAGGAGGATTATGCCTGCGGCGGAGGGACGATCCTCGTGCATGAACAGGCGCATCAGCGGTTGGGCCATTCGTGGGACCTGCTGCTGGTCGATTTGCTGGGGTGTTTGCAGTGGTTCAACCCCGCGATGTGGCTGTTGCGTGTGGAACTGCGTGCTGTGCACGAGTACGAGGCCGACGAGCAGGTGCTCCGCTGCGGGGTCGATGCGAAAGATTATCAGATGCTGTTGATAAAAAAGGCCGTTGGCGGGAGGTGGTACTCAATTGCCAACAGCCTTAATCATAGTAACCTTAAAAACCGAATTACCATGATGTTGCGTAAAAGATCATCGAGGTGGGCCAGGGCCAAGGCGCTCTATGTCCTGCCGCTTGCGTGCCTGGCGCTCGGCGCTTTCGCACAGACCTCCTATGTTCTTCCGGAGGACAAAACTACGAAAAATTCCGGAAACGGTGAAATGCCTCTTCCTGCTGGTGCGGACGGCCTCACAGTCGGTACACCGGAAGGGGGAATGCCACCGGTCGAAGGCTCCATGGCCGAATTGCTCGCTAATCTCGAGCGTACCGCTCTCGAAAAGCAAACGGCAGAATCGGGGGCGCACACCTTTACCGGACGCGTATTTGGCCGGGACGATAAGCCTTGGGCCGGTTATGAGTTTATTTGCAGCGGCGGCCGGCGGGTTGTGACCGATGCGGAGGGCCGCTTTACGATCGTTACGGAGAAGCCGATCGTTTGTTACCTTGTCGGAGGGGAGACGGATCAGAAAGTAAAATCAGTCGGTAGCCGCTTCGGAATTCCGATGGGGACGGACATTGCCTTGGAATTTCATTTGAAAGAGTCGCTTGCTCTGACCCACCTGCCCGTATCCGATGAACCGGTAGTGTATGCGGTTTATGGCGATCCGGCAGATTTTCGCTTCGATCCGGAACATCCGCCTCTGATAATGGACGGGGGCGAGGAATTGTCGGCTGAAACGCTGGATACCTATTTGGGGTTGCCGGAACAGAAGATGATTGGTGCTTGGATGGTCAAAGGGCCGGAGGCACTGAAGGGATACGGTACGCGGGCGGCGAACGGAGTGTTGTCGATTAGGGTTCAGACCTATCCTTATACGGAGTCTTGGAGTCCGGCCGATCCGTCCTTGTGGGATCCGGAGGATTTGGAGCTTTATCTGGTGTGGGAAGGGGATGAGTTGCCCGAACAGTTTGTCGCCCGCCGCGATGCGTACATGAAAGAGGAGTTTGCCAAGTTGCTGACTGCTGATGCCGGGAAACTCGAACGACTCGGGTATAAATCGGTCGATGGTGCGGAAGAGTGGGTGACTGTCGAGGTGAGCGACGGGGCTGCCCTCATTCCTTTCTGGATTGATCTGTCGGACGAGGGCTTGTATCTGCTCGACGGTGAGGAGATCGATTACAGACAGTTGGGCGCGATGTCACCGTCGAGTATCGCCACGGCGACCCGAATGACCTCCGGCGAGGCACGCAGACGCTACGGCGATCGGGGTCGTTACGGTGCGATCGTCTATACGAGTCGTCCGGAGTCGGAACGTGTGACAATCGAAGAGAAACAGAAGCCTTCCGATTTGTATCACTATATTACGGGCGATTTTGAACCGACGGGTGTGCCCGATACTTACCGGGTGCGGCGGATCGAGTTTAGCCATTCGATGCCGTTCGAATTCCGGCCATTGGTACTGTGGAATGGCAAGGTGTCGAATATCTATCTTTTTACTACTCCCGGTATCGTTCACGAGATAGAAACCGTTCGGATCGTAACCGAGCCGGACGAAGCGACGGTCGCCAGATACGGCGTATCGGCCCGGAACGGGGTGATCGAGGTCGTTTCCAAAACGGCTTCGCGTGAGGATGATTTCGAGGTGACCGTTTATGATAAATACAACAATCCGATGCGTTATCTGAAGGGTAGTTTCCGATCGGTGGATGGTAAAAATACCTATAAGGTGAGCGGATTGAAATTGCGGAACGTGCAGGGAGTACGTCCCGGAATGTTGCCGTTGGTAGCTGTGGACGGGCGTGTGGGGTCCATCACCGATCTGGAGAAGATTCCTGCCCGCAAGATCGAAACCATACAGATTTTTTCCTGGGAGGATGTATTCCGTGACCCGGCATTAGTCGAGCGTTACGGGGATGCCGCCCGTGTCGGAGCGATTCTTGTGACGACTCGTGATGCTGCGAAACAGGCCGAAAAAGAGGCCCGGAAGTCCGGTGCAGGTGAATCTGTCGTCGCATCCGTACCGGAGGGACCGTCGTTCGGTACGGTTCAGACCGGTAATACTCCGGTGGACGGGCAGGGCAAGGTGCGGATTTCCGAAGTTGCTGCACCGAACGATTCGTTCGTGGTTTCCGGTCACGATTTGAGTTCGATGCTCTTCCTGCTCGATGGCAGAAGGGTCGCAGCTGCCGAGGTAAAGGCTTTGAATGAAGCGGAAATCGAATCGATGTCGGTCTTGAAGGACGAATGGGCTGTCGGACGTTACGGCGAGGCGGCGGCGGATGGCGTGGTTTATGTGACGACGACTGAAGGTGCCCGGCAGTTCGACCGTCTGGAGTGTAGTTTCGAGCGTGGAAACTCTTTCCAGGAAGGTCCCGGTCTTTATCGGATCAAGGATACGGGAAACGGATTTGCGATCCGTCCGCTCAATGGAGCCCGACCGCTTGTGTTGATCAACGGCCGGCAGGTCGATGATGACTATTTGAAGTCGATCGATGCGGGGAAGGTTCTGTGGGTTCGGATTCTGCAACCCGGGTTCGAATTGCTGGACCGTTATGGCGAGCGGGCGCGGGACGGTGTGATCGAGTTTACGACGAATGAATCCGGAGAACGTACGACTTTGGCGGTTTATTCGTCGAATGCGTCGGGCAAAACGCCTAATAAGATGACAGTTGTCAGGGAGCCTTCCGGCGCCTCCTCGGGGCGCACTTCTGTGTCAAAGTCGATTTCCGTGTCTAAATCGATTGCCACGTCGGCGCAGCCTTTGGAGGAAACCGTTACGTTGACCTATACGACCGGAGCGGATTCGGATTCGGTTTCAGTTGTTGATAACGGTCGTTCTCTGAAGCAGGTCGGTTTAATAGTATTGGATGGCGAGGAAATTTCTGCCGATCGCCTTTCGCAACTGGATCCCTCCCGAATCGACGCGATGACGGTATTGAAAGGAGAGCAGGGGGTCGAACGTTATGGCGAGAAGGGAGCGGAAGGGGTGATCGAGATCACGACGAAAAAGTCGGAGGAACGAAAGTTCAAACGCATCGGTTGCGCATTTATAAATGGAAGTTCTTATAAGATCGGGCCGGGACTTTGGCGGATCAAAGATACGGGATTTGGGTTTTCCATTAGCCCTCAAGACGGTACGCGTCCATTGGTGATGGTTGACGGGGAATTGGTCGATCTCTCTTACTTGGATGACATCGATGCCGATGCTGTGGCGACTGTCCAAATTGTTCAACCGAGTGCGGAGTTGGTTGAACAATACGGAGAGCAGGGGTATGACGGTATGATCCGGTTCGTAACGAAGGAAGGGCAGAAGAAGACGAAAAAAATCGAAGCGCAGCGCCGTAAAGCGGCACGCGCTGACAATGAATAGAAAAACTCCTATCAATAAGCGTTAATATCCCGAAAGGGAAACATCCTGCGGCAACAACGTCTGCGGGATGTTTTTTATAAAAATAGGAGCATCCCCAAGTAGGACGCTCCTATTTTTATCTCTGGTCGTGGCGGACGGAGTCTTTTCATGCCATACGAAAAGAACATTCGTTCGGAGGGTGAATCCTTTAGTGAATCCGTCCTTCTTTGGCCTCGATGCACTCGGTTGCATGAGGCACTTTCATCAGCCGCTCCTTGGGGATCAGCTTGCCGGTGGTTTTGCAGATGCCGTATGTCTTGTTCTCGATGCGTACGAGTGCCATTTCGAGGTTGCGGATGAATTTCATTTGATGGGCTGCCAAGCGGCCGCTCTCCTCTTTGGAGAGCGTAGTGGCTCCCTCCTCCAGCACCTTGAACGTCGGCGAAGTATCCTCCGTATCGTTCGATGCGGTGTGGGTTATCGTGGCGCGCAGGAGTTCGTAATCCGCACGTGCTGTTTCCAGTTTTTTGAGAATGAGCTGCTTGAACTCTTCCAATTCGGCGTCACTGTATCGGGTTTTTTCTGCTTCTGCCATAGTTTCAATATTTTATTTGTAATAATGTTATACTAAATTAAACAATATTCCCGTTACTTCCAAATTTTTTGCCGGAAACGTGCAGGTTCTCCTATTTTCGGTCAGATTTTGGTCACCGCGATACGAACCGGTTGCTCATCTACCTCCGACTCCACGACGAATTCGCCGCTGGGAGAAGCCACTCCTTCGATTTCGACAGCCAGCGTTTGCGAGGCGATGTAGTCTGCGAAAGATTTGAGCGCGGGAAGGACGAACTCCTGCTGTTCGATCTCTACACGGATTTTGTCCGTCACCTCTAAACCCGAATCCTTGCGGATGTTCTGGATACGGTTGATCAGCTCGCGGGCGATACCTTCGGCACGCAGGTCGTCGGTGATCGTGATATCGAGGGCTACGGTCAGCTTGCCCTCCGTAGCTACGAGCCAGCCCGGCATATCTTCCGAGGTGATTTCGAAATCGGCAGGGGTGACGGTGATTTTTTCGCCGTCCATGTCCAGCAGGGTTTCCGCCGACGCCTCGATCGCGGCGATCTGGTCTTGGGAGAATCCGGCCACGAGAGCTGCGATCTGCTTCATCTGCTTGCCGTATTTGGGGCCGAGGGTCTTGAAGTTGGGCTTGATGCGCTTGGTGATGAGTCCCGTCGTATTTTCGATCAGTTCTATTTCCTTGACATTCACTTCGCTCATAATGAGCCCCTTGACGGCTTCGATGCGGCGTGCGGTGTCGGCGTCGAGGACCGGAATGAGTATCTTCGTGAGCGGCTGGCGCACCTTGATCGACACCTTGCGGCGCAGGGCCAGCACCATCGACGAGACCTTCTGCGCCAAAGCCATCATGTCCTCCAGCCGGGCGTCGATCAGCCCCTCGTCGGCCTTCGGGAAGGCGGCCAGGTGCACCGACTCGTCCGTGTGGCGGCCGCTCACGGCGTTGAGGTCCGTGAAGATGCGGTCGGAGATGAACGGCGCGAACGGCGCTGCGAGCATCGTGACGGTCTCAAGACAGGTGTACAGCGTCTGATAGGCCGCCAGTTTGTCCTCCGACATGCCGCCTCCCCAGAACCGCTTGCGGTTGAGGCGCACGTACCAGTTCGAGAGGTTTTCGCCCACGAACTCCTGAATGGCGCGGGCCGCCGGAGTGGGGTCGTAGTCTTCGAGAGATTCGGTAACGTTCTTCACCAGCGTATTCAGGAGCGAGATGATCCAGCGGTCGATTTCGGGACGCTTCTCCATCGGAACCTCCTCTTCACGGCCCGTGAAGCCGTCCACGTTGGCGTAGAGGGCGAAGAACGAGTAGGTGTTGTAGAGCGTTCCGAAGAATTTGCGGCGCACTTCGTCGACGCCGTCCCTGTCGAACTTGAGGTTGTCCCACGGCTGCGAGTTGGAGATCATGTACCAGCGCGTCGCGTCGGCTCCGTAGGTGTCGAGCACCTCGAACGGATCGACGGCGTTGCCCAGGCGTTTCGACATCTTGTTGCCGTTCTTGTCCAGCACCAGACCGTTCGAAATGATATTCTTGAAAGCCACCGAGTCGAAGAGCATCGAGGCGATGGCGTGCAGCGTGAAGAACCAGCCGCGCGTCTGGTCGACGCCCTCGGCGATGAAGTCGGCGGGGTAGACCTGGCCGAAGCCCTCCTTGTTCTCGAACGGGTAGTGCACCTGCGCATAGGGCATGGCGCCCGAGTCGAACCACACGTCGATCAGGTCCGATTCGCGCCTCATCGGCTCGCCCTTCGACGACGTGAGCACGATCGAATCCACATAGGGGCGGTGCAGGTCGATGTTCTCGGTCGAGTAGTTCTCCTTCGACATGTCGCCGACCCTGAAATTCCTGTACGGGTTTTCCTGCATGACGCCCGCCGCTATCGAACGCTCTATTTCGGCCATCAGCTCTTCGACCGAACCGATGCACTTCACCTCGGAGTAGTCCTCCGTGGCCCATACGGGCAGCGGGGTTCCCCAGAAGCGCGAACGCGAGAGGTTCCAGTCCACCAGTCCTTCGAGCCACTTGCCGAAGCGGCCCGTTCCGGTCGATTCGGGTTTCCAGCGGATCGTTTTGTTCAGTTCGATCATCCGCTCGCGCAGCGCCGTGGTGCGGATGAACCACGAGTCGAGCGGGTAGTAGAGCACGGGTTTGTCCGTGCGCCAGCAGTGGGGGTAGGAGTGGGTGTGCTTCTCGATCTTGAAGGCCTTGTTTTCGGCTTTCAGCATCACCGCGATGTCGATGTCCAGCGTCGGGTCGGTCTCGCTCAGCCGCTCGTCGTAGGCGTTCTTCACGTAGCGGCCCGCATACTCCCCGTATTTCGCGGCGTCGACGTGCGTCTTCACGAACTCCGGGTCGAGCTCTTCGATCAAAAAGAATTTGCCCTGCCTGTCGACCATCGGCTGGTTCTTGCCCGCGCGGTCGACCATGAAGAGCGGCGGGATGCCGGCGGCCTTGGCCACGCGGTCGTCGTCGGCGCCGAACGTCGGGGCGATGTGCACGATGCCCGTACCGTCGGAGGTGGTCACGTAGTCGCCGACGATCACGCGGAAGGCGTCGCCTTCCGGCTTCACCCACGGGATCAGCTGCTCGTAGCGGATGCCTTCCAGCTCGGGACCTTTCCAGCTCCCCTCCATGATCTCGTATGTGCCTTCCATCTTCTTGGTGAAGTAGGAACCCAGTAGCTCTTTGGCCAGAATGACCGTCTGCGGCCGGTCGGTGTAAGGGTTGCGGCACTTGACCTTCACGTATTCGATCGCAGGGCCTACGGCCAGCGCCGTGTTCGAAGGCAGCGTCCACGGCGTGGTGGTCCAGGCCAGGAAATAGAGTTCACCTTCGATTCCTTCGAAGAGTTTCTCGCTCTTCGCGTCGCGGATCACGCGGAACTGCGACGTGCAGGTCGTGTCCTTCACGTCGCGGTAGCAGCCGGGCTGGTTCAGTTCGTGGGTCGAGAGACCCGTTCCGGCGGCGGGCGAGTAGGGCTGGATGGTGTAGCCCTTGTAGAGCAGCCCCTTGTCGAAGAGCTGCTTCAGGAGCCACCACAGCGTCTCGATGTATTTGTTGTCGTAGGTGATGTACGGGTCGTCCATGTTGACCCAGTAGCCCATCTTGCGCGTGAGGTCCTCCCACTTGCCCGTGAACTCCATCACCGCCTCGCGGCACGTGCGGTTGTACTCCTCGATGGAGATCTTCTTGCCGATGTCTTCCTTGGTGATGCCGAGCTTCTTCTCGACGCCCAGTTCCACGGGCAGTCCGTGAGTGTCCCATCCGGCCTTGCGGTGCACGAGGTAGCCCTGCTGCGTCTTGTAGCGGCAGAATACGTCCTTGATCGTGCGGGCCATGACGTGGTGGATGCCGGGCATGCCGTTTGCCGAGGGGGGACCCTCGTAGAATACGAACGTGGGATGGCCCTCGCGGGTCGTGATGCTTTTGTGGAACGTGTCGCGTGCGTCCCATTCGCCGAGCACGTCGGCGGCTATGCCTGCCAGGTCGAGGCCTTTATACTCCTTGAACTTCATATCGGTAGAAATTTCTTCGCTAATTTTCTGACAATTGGCAAAGATATAAAAAAGATTTGAAAAACGGGTCTGAAGCGTTCGATTTATGGATGTCCGTTCCGGGAAGCGGGGTCTGCGGGGGCCTTCCCTTCGTCGGGGCTGTCCGCGTCCGGCTTCGGGGCGATGACCGTCCCGGTCGTTTCCCGTCCGGTTCTGCGCCCGGGACGGACGCGGGTTTTGGGGATTACTCCCCCGCGGGAATGTCGATCCGGAAACAGGAGCCTTCGCCCGCCACGGAGTCGACGCCGACCGAGCCGCCCAGCTGTTCGGCGATCGACTTGCAGATCGACAGCCCGAGCCCGGTCCCCTGGGTGAAGGTGTCGAGTTTGACGAAACGTTCGAAGATGCGTTCCCGGTCTTCGGGCGCGATGCCGATGCCCGTGTCGCGGACGTAGAAACGGATGTGGCCGGGAATCCGGCGGAATCCGATCGTTACCGATCCTTTTTCGGTAAATTTCAGTGCATTGCGCGTAAAGTTGTTCAGCACCTGGGCAAGCCCCTTCCTGTACTCCGTGACGGGGAATTCCGGCAGCCCTTCCTCGACGCGCAGTTCCACGCCCGGCCGGCGCTGGAGGCGGAGCGAGTCGGCGACCTCCCGGCATAAGTCCCGGGCGTCGAACTGCGTGCGCTCGATGTCCGTGCGTCCCGACTCGATGCGCGCCAGATCCAGCACGTCGGAGATGATTTGCAGCAGCAGGGTGTTGTTGCGCAGGATGATGTCGGTGTACTCCCGGCGGGTTTCGTGCCTGCTTTCGTCTGCCAGCAGCTCCGAGAATCCGACGATGGCGTTCAGCGGGGTGCGGATTTCGTGGCTCATGTTGGCCAGGAACGCCGACTTGAGTTTGTTGGACTCCTCGGCGCGCTTCTTCGCTTCGCGCAGCTCCTCCTCCTCGGTGCGTTTGAGTTCGCTGATGTCGTAGTTGACGCACGCCAGGTCGATCACGCCCTCCTCCGGACGGTAGTCGCGGCAGAGCAGGTGGATTTTGATCCAGCGCATCGGCTCCTGATCGCTCACGATGCGCACTTCGTTGACGAAAGTCCGGATTTCTCCGGTTTTGAGGCGTTCGAACTCCTCCTCAAGGTGTTGCCGGTCGTCGGGATGGACCTGCCGCCAGTGGCCGAGAATCTGTGAGGCGGGCGTGTTTTCCGCTTCGCCGTAATTTTTGGCCCAGGGCCCCTTGGTGTAACCCTCTCCCGTAAGGGGGTTGTAGCTGACGCAGCCCACGTGCGCGAAGTCCGAAACCAGGTTGAAGAGATGCTCGAAATCGTCCAGCTGTTCGCGGCTGCGCGTGGCGTCGGTGATGTCTTCGAGCAGGATGACCAGTTCGTCGTCGTCGCCCGGCGTGTTGTAGATCAGGCAGCGGCAGGTGCGTTTGCCGTCCGGGCTTTTCCCGGTCTGCTCCCAGAAGGAGCAGGAGGGGATGTGCTCGAATGTGGGAATGTGTTTCAGGGGATCTATTCCCACCTCGCGGGCCGTCTTTCCGGCATGGCCCTGCGTGTGGATGCCCAGTATCCTGCCGGCCTGCTGGTTGATGTACGAAAGCAGGTAGTCGACCGCTTCGCCCGATTTGTCGCGCAGGATGTTGACGCGCAGGTAGCCGATCGGCAGGTGTTCGATCAGTTGTGCGAGGTGGCTGTAATTGCGTTGCGTCGCCTTGTAACTCTGATTGATGGAGGCCAGTTCGGCATTTTCGGGAGTGCCTTCCGTAACGCGGCGGACGGTTCCGAAAACCGAGCGGACGCCCGTCAGCGGATCGTTGGCGGCAGCCACGGCTCTGACTTGCAGGCATCTGTCGCCGTTGGCCGTGACGAACGTTTCGTCGAGCGAGTCGGAGACCTTGAGGGCGGCGCAGCGGGTGTAAATGCGCGCCCGGTGCTCCTCGCCGGGCAGCAGGTAGACCTCCTCGAACGAAATGCGGGTGCGATCTGCGCCGAAAAGGTCCGCCGCCAGCCGCGAACAGGTCATTTCGCGCTGTCCGAAGTCGAGCTGCCACCATCCGACGCCGGAGGCGTCGAGTGATTTTTGCAGCAGGTCGGGGGCGGCTTGTTCGGAGTGCATGGCAGAAATACCCTTTTTTCGATGTTTCTGCAAAAATAGAAAATTTCGGGAGAAAACGAATTTTGTCCGGATGATTTTTTGCGCGGCGGCGCTATTCGGTTTCGTCCTGCCGCGTCAGCGTGCGGATCACGCGCGCCGGGTTTCCCACGGCCACCGAGTCGGCCGGGATGTCGCGCGTCACGACGGCTCCGGCGCCGATGACCGAACGGTCGCCGATGGCGACGCCCGGGCAGACGATCACCCCTCCGCCCAACCAGCAGTCGTCGCCGACGGTGATCGGACGGCCCGCTTCGAGTCCAGTGCGGCGCTGTGCCGCGTCGAACGGATGCAGGGCGGTGAGCAGCTGCACTTTGGGCCCTATGAGCGTGTGGCGGCCGATGCGGATCGGCGCCAGGTCGAGGAACACGCAGTCGAAATTGACGAACGACCCTTCGCCGATTGAGATGTTGAGTCCGTAATCGCAGCGGAACGGTTCGCGGATGAATCCTTCGCAGCCGGGGCACAGCTCGCGCAGTGCGGCGCGGTAGGCGTCGTCGTGGCCGCAGAGTTCGACGTTGAGGCGGTGCATCAGGCGCGTGGCGTTGTCCCGGATGGCGGTGAGTTCCGCATCCCGGGGGTCGAACCACCCGCCGGCGAGCATCTTTTCCCGCTCGGTCATTTTAGTCGAAGGATTGCATTTCGATCAGCTTGGCGTAGATGCCGTTGCGTTCCATCAGCTCGTTGTGCGTGCCCTGTTCGGCGATGCGGCCGTGGTCGACGACAACGATCAGGTCGGCGTTGTGGATGGTCGACAGGCGGTGGGCGATGACCACCGACGTACGGCCTTTGAGCAGGTTGTTGAGGGCGTCCTGCACGAGTTTTTCGCTCTCGGTGTCGAGTGCCGAGGTGGCCTCGTCGAGGATCAGGATGTCGGGGTTCTTGAGCACCGCGCGGGCGATCGAGAGCCGCTGGCGCTGGCCGCCGGAGAGTTTCACGCCCCGGTCGCCGATGTTGGTCCCGTAACCGTCGGTGCATTCGCGGATGAAGCAGTCGGCGTTGGCGACCTTCGCCGCCTCGACCACCTCTTCGTGCGTGGCGCCGCGCTTGCCCATGCCGATGTTGTTTTCGATGGTGTCGTTGAAAAGCACGGTGTCCTGCGCCACGACACTCATATGGGCGCGCACGCTCTCCTGCGTGTAGTCGCGCAGCGAGATGCCGTCGATGAGTATTTCTCCCGCCGAGGGGTCGTAGAAGCGGGGCAGCAGCTCGCTCAGCGTCGACTTGCCGCCTCCCGAGGGACCGACCAGAGCCACGGTCTGCCCGCGGCGTATCTCGAACGAAATGCCGTCGATCACTTCGCGCTCCCCGTCGTAGGTGAAGTGCACGTCGCGGAATTCGATTTTCTCTTTCAGCCCCGTGAGTTCCCGGGCGCCGGGTTTGTCCTGTATTTCGGGTTTCGTGTCGATGATCGAGAAGATGCGCTCTCCGGCGGCGATTCCCTGGTTGATGTTGGCGAACTGGTCGATGAAGGTGCGCACGGGGCGCGTGATCTGCGAGAAGATGGCGATGAAGGCGATGAATCCGCCGGGGTCGAGCACGCCTTTGGCCACGAGCGAACCGCCGAAGACGAGGATCACGCCCACGGCCGTGATGCCGAGGAACTCGCTCATCGGCGAGGCCAGCTGCTGCCGGCGGGCCATCGAGAGGGTCAGGCGCGCCAGGTCGGCGCTGATGGCGTAGTATTTCTGCTTGATGTATTCCGTGGCGTTATAGCTCTTGATGACCTTGATGCCCGAGAGCGACTCGTCGAGCGTCGAGACCATCTCGCCCATGCGCTGCTGGTTGGTGCGGGCCGGGTGGCGGAGTTTCTTCACGATGCTGCCGATCAGCAGGGCCACCACCGGGAGGAACAGCACCGAGAAGATGGCCAGCTCCCACGAAATGGCCACCATCATCACGATGTAGCCGATGATCAGAAACGGTTCGCGGAACGACACCTGGAGAGTGTTGGTGATGCAGAACTGCACCACGCCCACGTCGGAGGTGATTTTCGAAATGATGTCGCCCTTGCGCTGGTCCGAGAAATAGCCCACGTTCATGTCCATCACGCGCGAGAACATTTCGTTGCGCATGCGTTGCAGGGTCCGCGTGCGCATGTTCTCCATGGTCCATGCGCCGAGGTAGCGGAACAGGTTGCTCATCAGGCTGATGCAGATGGCTACAATGGCCAGCAGCATCAGTACGTTCTGGCGGTCGTATTGTTCGAAGATGTGCGAATAGGCGAAGTTGAAAAGTGTTGCGAGGTAGTCCTGATTGAGTTCCAGGGGAGGCAGCTTTTCGACGTATTCGAAGGAGTAGTTCGCGTCGAACATGGTGTTCAGGATCGGGATGATCAGCATGAACGTCAGCGAGTTGAACAACGCGTAGAAAAGCGAGTAGAAGAAGTAGGGGATCGCGTATTTCTTGATCGGCCGGGCAAAACCCAACAGCCGCATGTATGTTTTGAACATTCGGAGCGTATGTTTGTTGGTTACGCAATTCGCGGCGTAAAGATAGGAATAATAACCCGAAAAGCGAAAAATGTACGATAATTCGATGGATTATGGTGGACTTTGTGCCGAAAAAACGGTGCGGCGGCCTTCCGTTTTACCGCTCTGCGGGATCGTAGCCCGTGTCTTCGAGCCAGTGCGCCTTGTCGTTGGCCGCCGCCACGGCCAAACAGTCGCAGCGGTTGTTCTCGACTGTTTCGGCGTGGCCCTTGACCCAGACGAAACGGACGTTGTGGCGGTTGTACACGCGCAGGAAACGCATCCAGAGATCGGGGTTTTTCTTGCCCGCGAATCCCTTGCGGACCCAGCCGAAGACCCAGCCTTTCGAGACAGCGTCGACGACGTATTTCGAATCGGAGTAGATGACCACGTCCGAACCCTCGAACTTGAGCGTTTCGAGCGCCACGCACACGGCCATCAGCTCCATGCGGTTGTTGGTCGTGAGGCGGAATCCCTGCGACAGCTCCTTGCGGTGGTGTCCCGAGAGAAGCACTGCGCCGTAGCCGCCCGGCCCGGGGTTTCCGAGGGCCGAGCCGTCGGTGTAGATGGTGATCGGAGACAAAATATGCGTAGATTAGAGATCAAACATAGAGTTTATGACGGGATGTTCCGGTCCGGTTTTCCGGGGCTTGCGCCTGCCGTACCGCCGCCGGCCGTTTCGCGGTTCATTCGGCGGCCGTTCCGCCCAGCTCCTTGTCCAGAATCTTTTTCGCCTGGTAAAAGGCATTCGTGTAATTGCGTGCCAGTATGGTGCCGTCCGGATCGATCAGAACGAAGAACGGCCAGCCTTCGATGGCATACGTTTCCATGATCTGCCGGTTTTCCGGATGACCGGTTTCCAGTTCCGCTTCGATCCATCCGTGTTCCAGCATGCCGGCCAGCACGGGGCGCATGTCGTCCACACCCGGCGACGGCGTTTTTTTGCCTGCGGGCAGACTTTCGTATACGCTCCGGATATCGGCGATGGATTCGGTCAGTCCCACCACCTGCAACCCTTTGTCCTTGTACTTTTCGAACAGATCGTTCACCTGCCGGTCGATATGGATCGAGCCGGGACACAATCCCCAATGGTAGAGCAGCAGGTATCGGCCTTTGAAATCAGCCTTGGCGACAGTACGGTCTTCGGTTGTTGCCAGTGTGAAATCCGGCGCCGGTTTTCCTTCGGCGAGTTGTTCCATTCTTGCCATGCAGTCTGCGTACATCCGGCCGAAATAGCTCGTTTTCAACCCTTCGGACAATGTCTTGTAAAACCTGTGCGTCTCCTTGGCCGGGGTGTACGACAACTTGGGTATCCTGTCGATCAACAGGTACAGGCTTCCGTGCGGATTGGCCGCTTCGTAGGCTTTTCGCAGCATATCCTTCCGTTCTACGCCGGGATTGCCGTTGTAAAATCGGTTGAATTTTCCGCCCCATTCCCGGCTGGCTGCCGTATCGTTCCGCTCCGACGCTTCCCGTGCATTTTCCAGATAACGTCCCCGGACCCGGCCGAGCGAATCATCGACCGCCAGCAGGCTCGACAGCATGGGCTCGTCGTAAATTCCTCCGCCGAGACGGCAATAATAGATCGCATCCGTCGAGCCGGTCATGCCGATCCTATCGCCGGGCCTGACGATGACGGGTTTGCCTCCGCGATCCCCGGCTGCGGCTCTTCCGGCTTTCGGGCGGTAGGTCATCAGGTAGTACTGGTCGTGTTCCGACTTCCCCCGATGGCGGAATGCGCCCGGTTTGCGGACCACGACGTCGAATCCCGGGCCGTACTTCCATGAAGGCAGGAGAATACGCTCGAAACGGAGGGTGTCTCCGGCTTGCAGTCCCTCGATCCTTCCTTCCAGTCTGAATCCCCGGGCATAGGCACAGGCTGCCGTCATGGTCAGGGCGCAGCATGACAGGAGGAGTTTGTATCGTAGGGCCATGATAGCTGTTTTAATGCTTATTTGCCGGATTCGAGCGCCGCCAACTGTTCGCGGATCGCCGTGATCTTGGCTTCGGCGTCGGCCTGCTTGGCGCGCTCGTTGGCCACCACCTTCTCGGGCGCCGAGGCGACGAACCGCTCGTTCGAGAGCTTCTTCATCACCGAGGCGAGGAATCCCTCGTAGTAGGCCAGATCGTCCGCGAGTTTTTTGCGCTCGGCCTCGGCGTCGATCTTTCCGGCCATCGGCACGAAGTACTGCGTCGTCTTGACGATGAACGCCGCGGCCGCCGGGTCCTTCTCCGCCACGGTCTCGATGGCCGTGAGGTTGGCCATCTTCATCACGACGGGGGCGAACTCCGCGGGATAGTTCTCATCGGCGATGACCCGGAGCGTCAGCGCCTCTTTCTGCGGCAGGCTCTTCTGGTTGCGGATGTTGCGCACCGAGGTGATGATCTCCTTCGCCAGTTCGAAGCGCGCCAGCATCGCGGCGTCTTCGGCCGCAGGCTCGGGCATCTGCGCCACGCAGATCGAAGCGCCTTCGGCGCGGGGCGCGAGGTCCTGCCAGATCTCTTCCGTGACGAACGGCATGAAGGGGTGCAGCACGCGCATCAGGGCGTCGAAATAGCCCTTCGTCGCCTCCATCGTCGGGGCGTCGATGGGCTGTCCGTAGGCGGGCTTCGCCATCTCGAGGTACAAGCCGCTGAAATCGTCCCAGAAGAGGCGGTAAGCCTCCTTGAAGGCCTCCGAGATGCGGTATGACTTGAAATCCTCGGCGATCTGGCGCAGCGAGCGGCCCAACGCCTGCCCGAACCACGCCACGGCTAGACGGTTGTTCTCGCTTTGCGCCGCCGCGGCGTCCACCGCCCAGCCGTTCAGGAGGCGGTAGGCGTTCCAGATTTTGTTGCCGAAGTTGCGGCCCTGCTCGCACAGCGCCTCGTCGAACATCACGTCGTTGCCGGCCGACGAGGAGATCAGCATGGCCATGCGCACGCCGTCGGCGCCGTATTGGGCAATCAGGTCCAGCGGGTCAGGCGAATTGCCCAGCTGCTTGGACATCTTGCGGCCGATCTTGTCGCGCACGATGCCCGTGAAATAGACGCTCCCGAAGGGCTTTTCGCCGCGGTATTCATACCCGGTCATAATCATGCGGGCCACCCAGAAGAAGATGATGTCGGGACCGGTCACCAGATCGTTGGTGGGGTAGTAGTAGCCGATCTCCCTGTTGTCCGGGAAGCGGATGCCGTCGAATACCGAGATGGGCCACAGCCACGACGAGAACCACGTGTCCAGCACGTCCTCGTCCTGTCGCAGGTCCGTCAGTTGCAGCGATGCGTCGCCGCTCTTCGCGCGGGCTTTTTCCAGCGCCTCTTCGGTCGTCAGGGCCACCACGAAGCCGCCTTTGGGAAGATAGTACGCCGGAATGCGCTGGCCCCACCAGAGCTGGCGCGAGATGCACCAGTCCTTGATGTTCTCCATCCAGTGGCGGTAGGTGTTCTTGTATTTCTCGGGCACGAAACGGATCGCGTCCTCCATCACGGCCTTCGTCGCCGGTTCGGCCAGCTCCTGCATCGAGAGGAACCACTGCATCGAGAGTTTCGGCTCGATGGCCACGCCCGTGCGCTCCGAATAGCCCACGTTGTTGGTGTAATCTTCGGTCTTTTCCAAAAGGCCCGCCGCGTCGAGGTCCTTTTCGATCTGCCGGCGCACGTCGAAGCGGTCCTGACCCACGTACATGCCCACCTTGTCGTTGATCGTGCCGTCGTCGTTGAAGATGTCGATGGTCTCCAGCCCGTATTTCTCGCCCAGCATGTAGTCGTTCACGTCGTGCGCCGGGGTCACCTTCAGGGCGCCCGTTCCGAACTCGATGTCGACGTATTCGTCGCGGATCACGGGGATCGACCGTCCCACCAGCGGCACGACGACGCGGGCGTCGGCGGGCAGGGCCTTGTAACGCTCGTCATTGGGGTTGACGCACAGCGCCGTATCGCCCAGAATGGTCTCGGGGCGCGTCGTGGCGACGATGATCGCCCGGTTGGTTCCCTCGACCTTGTAGCGCAGGTAGTAGAGCTTGCCGTGCGACTCCTTGAAGACCACCTCCTCGTCCGAGAGGGCCGTCTGCGCCGCGGGGTCCCAGTTGACCATCCTTACGCCGCGGTAGATCTTGCCTTTCTCGTAGAGGTCGCAGAAGACGCGCAGAACGCTCTCCGTGCGGGCTTCGTCCATCGTGAAGCACGTGCGGTCCCAGTCGCACGAGGCGCCCAGTTTGCGCAGCTGTTTGAGAATCACGCCGCCGTATTTCTCCTTCCATTCCCAGGCGTGGCGGAGGAACTCCTCGCGCGTGAGCGACGACTTTTCGATGCCCTTTTCGCGCAGCATCGCCACCACCTTGGCTTCGGTGGCGATCGACGCGTGGTCCATGCCCGGCACCCAGCAGGCGTTCTTTCCCGA
>OMFR01000580.1_pt1 | contig 18948 bp, 17 predicted proteins | sample 1645691 | NCBI WGS metagenome assembly OMFR01 (sample SAMEA103958132, study PRJEB25191) | human gut metagenome | biome: human-associated habitat [ENVO:00009003]; feature: intestine environment [ENVO:2100002]; material: feces | place: Germany | collected 2013/2015
CTCGTACTCAGGCTGATCGGGACACCTCCGAAATGAATCGCGAGCGAACCTAAAATTCCCCCTAAGAAAATACCGATACCCACGAAAATCAAATCGGTCTGATTGGTTGGGCGATCGGGATATCCTAAAGTCGTAGCCGCTTTATTTACCTCTGATTTCATACCCACCAATTCCAACATATCACCGGAATCTATCACCGTAGCGGCCAAGACCGGTACGGCCCAATACGCCGACGACAAGATCGGCTACCGCGACGGCTACTACATCGGCAGCATGGTCGCCTACTTCCCGGCTCACAACCCCCGCTACACGGTGCTCACGACGATCCACACCAAACGGCAGGCCGGCAAATCCTATTACGGCGGCCCGCTCTCGGGTCCGGTGGTCAAGAAGGTCGTCACCTACCTCTACAACCGGGAGCACGACTGGGATCTCTCGCCGGAAAATTCAGGGGAAAAACACTATCCCCGGCGAATCAAAGGCGGCGACATCGCCCAAATCCGCCGCATCGCCGACAAATTCTCGCCCCGCACCTCGTTCGAAGACCGCAAAGGCTGGGGAACGGTACGGATCGACTCCCTCTCGAACGTCACGATCTCGACGCTCGCACAGGACGACCAAACGATGCCCAACGTCGTAGGCATGGGACTCAAAGACGCCCTGTTCCTGCTCGAAAGCCGGGGCCTCAGAGTTTCCTTCTCGGGACGAGGCTCCGTCCGATACCAAAGCATCGCTCCCGGCACGCGGATCTCGCGCGGGGGAGCCGTAACCATAACACTCAAATAAAGAGATGAAACAAATTCAAGAATTAATCAAGGCGACACAGGTGCTCCGCGTGGAAGGCAACTCCGATACACGTGTGAGCAGACTGGCGTATGACTCCCGCCGCATCGCTCCCGGGGACTGCTTCTTCGCCGTGAGCGGCACCCAAAGCGACGGGCACGCCTATATCGATGCGGCCGTCGCCGCCGGAGCGGTCGCCGTTGTCTGCCAGCGGCTGCCCGAACACCTCGCCCCGTCGGTCTGCTACGTCGTCGTAGCGGATACCAACGCCGCGATGGCCGACATGGCCGCCGCATTCTACGGCGACCCGAGCCGTCAGCTCAAACTGGTCGGCATCACGGGCACCAACGGCAAAACCACCACCGTCACCCTGCTCTACGACCTCTTCCGGGGCTTGGGCTACAAGGTCGGTCTGATCTCGACGGTCGTTTACCGCATCGACACCGAACGCATCGAATCGACCCACACCACGCCCGACGCCATCCGGCTGAACGAGATGATGGCCCGCATGGTCGAAGCCGGGTGCGAATACTGCTTCATGGAGGTTTCCTCGCACGCCATCGTGCAGGAACGCATCCGGGGACTGCATTTCACGGGCGGCATCTTCTCGAACATCACCCACGACCATCTGGACTACCTCAAGACTTTCGCCGAATATATCCGGGCAAAAAAACTCTTCTTCGACAATCTCCCGAAAGAGGCTTTCGCACTGATAAACATCGACGATCGCAACGGCCGGGTCATGGTGCAGAACACGCGGGCGACCGTCAAGACCCTCTCGCTGCAATCGATGGCCGACTTCCGATGCAAGATCCTCGAAACACACCCCGACGGTATGGAACTGCGCATCGACGGACGTGAAGTATGGGTCCATTTCCTCGGCCGCTTCAATGCTTACAACCTGCTCTGCGTCTATGCTGCGGCCCTGCTGCTGGGCGCCGACCGCGAAGAGGTGCTCCAAATCATGAGCACGCTGCATCCCGTAAGCGGACGTTTCGAGTTCGTGCGAGCCGCCGACGGCACTACGGCGATCGTCGATTACGCCCATACGCCCGACGCTCTGGAAAAAGTGCTCCAGACCGTCGAGGAGATCCGCCGCCCGGGACAACAGCTCTTCGTGCTGTGCGGCTGCGGCGGCGACCGGGACAAGACCAAACGCCCCGAAATGGCGCAGATCGCCGTAAAATACGCGACCACCGCAATCCTCACTTCGGACAACCCCCGCCACGAAGATCCCGACGCGATCCTCGACGACATGGTCGCAGGACTCGCCCCGGGTGACCGCTACCTGCGGATCGCCGACCGCGCCGAAGCCATTCGCACGGCCGCGATGCTCGCCAAGCCGGGCGACATCCTCCTGCTGGCCGGCAAGGGACACGAAACGTATCAGATCGTCGGCGACGTAAAAAACCATTTCGACGACAAGGAGGAGGCTCTCCGTGCCTTCGCCCTCTACGCTAAAAATTAACCTGCGACATGCTCTATCATCTTTTCAAATATTTCGACAACGTTCACAACCTGCCCGGCGCAGGTATGTTCCAGTACATTTCGTTCCGCGCGGCGGCAGCCATCATCATCGCCCTGCTGATCGTCATCGTCTTCGGACGCAACATCATCAACTTCCTGCGCCGCAAACAGATCGGTGAGGAGATCCGCGATCTGGGGCTCGAAGGACAACTCCAGAAGAAAGGCACGCCCACGATGGGCGGCGTAATCATCCTGCTGGCCATTCTCATCCCCGTACTGCTTTTCGGACAGCTCGACAACGTCTATATCCAACTGATGCTGGTTTCGACGATCTGGCTGGGGCTGATCGGCTTTCTGGACGACTACATCAAAGTCTTCCGCCACCACAAAGAGGGGCTCAAAGGGCGTTTCAAGATCGTGGGACAGGTCGGCCTGGGCATTATCGTAGGTACGACCATGTGCTTCTCGCCCGACATCGTCGTCCGGGAAAAGACGACCGAACCGGTCGAAACGATCTACCTCGACGAACACGGCCGAACCATCGCCGACCACATCCAGCGGCGCATCGTCAGCTCCGAGAGCCGTCAGACGACCCAGACCACGATTCCCTTCGTCAAGGACAACGAATTCGATTACAGCTGGCTCACGGGCGGCAACCGCACCCTCACTTGGATTCTCTACGTCGTCGTGGCGATCCTGGTGGTCACGGCCGTTTCGAACGGCGCCAACCTCACGGACGGACTCGACGGCCTGGTGACGGGGGTATCGGCCCCGATCGTACTGGTGCTGGGCATCCTGGCCTATCTCTCCGGACACATCGTCTATGCCGACTACCTCAATATCATGTACATCCCGGGCAGCGGCGAGATGGTGGTCTTCGCCGCGGCGCTGGTGGGGGCGCTGGTGGGTTTCCTGTGGTACAACTCCTTCCCGGCCCAGATCTTCATGGGCGACACGGGTTCGCTGGCCATCGGCGGCGTGATCGCCGTTTTCGCGCTCTGCATCCGCAAGGAGCTGCTGCTGCCGCTGCTGTGCGGCGTCTTCCTCGTGGAGAGCTTCTCGGTGATGATGCAGGTCGGCTGGTTCAAGTACACCAAACGCCGCTACGGCGAAGGGCGTCGCATCCTGTTGATGTCTCCGGTCCACCACCACTACCAGAAAAAGGGCATCTTCGAGACCAAGATCGTTCTCCGTTTCTGGATCATCTCGCTGCTGTTGGCGGCCATTACGCTGGTAACGCTGAAAATAAGATAATATGAAACAGATCGTCGTTCTGGGCGGGGGAATCAGCGGCTACGGTTCCGCGATCCTCGCCAAAAAGAAGGGGTTCGGGGTCTTCCTCTCCGATGCGGGGCGCATTGCCGACCGTTACAAGGCCAAGCTGGACGAATGGGAGGTCCCCTACGAGGAGGGCGGCCACACCGAGGAGCGCATCCTCGCGGCCACGGAGGTCGTCAAGTCGCCCGGCATTCCCGATACGGCCCCGATGGTGCGCAAGATCCGCGAGGCGGGCATTCCGGTGATCTCCGAAATGGAGTTCGCGGGCCGCTATATGGGCAAGGCCAAATGTATCTGCATCACCGGATCGAACGGGAAGACCACCACCACGTCGCTTATCTACAAGATCATGCGCGACGCGGGGATGAACGTCGCCCTCGGCGGCAACATCGGCGAGAGTTTCGCCTGGTCGGTCGCTACGGGCGACTACGATTGGTATGTACTGGAATTGAGTTCTTTCCAGTTGGACGGAATGTATCGGTTCCGGGCGCATGTCGGGGTGCTGATGAACATTACGCCCGATCACCTCGACCGCTACGACCATTGTTTTCAGAACTATGCCGACTCGAAAATGAGAATCGTGCAGAATATGACCTCGCGCGACTGGTTCGTCTACTCGGGCGATGACGAGGTGATCTGGAACGAGATTCCGAAGTACGATTTGAGGATGCGCCAGCTGCCCTTCGCCGCTAAAAACGCCGTGGCGAGCGGTGCGGGCGACGCGTTTCTCTGCGACGGAAAATTCACCGCAACGGCCGGCAAGGCGTCGGTGGAGATCGACACCGCAAAGTTGCAGATCAAGGGGCTTCACAACGCCTACAACGCCATGGCCGCGGCCCTCGCGACCCTTGCGGCGGGCGTCGCCCCGGCGAAGATCCGCAAATCGCTCTACGCCTTCGCGCCCGTCGAACACCGGCTCGAACCCGTGGCGGAAAAGGACGGCGTGCTGTGGATCAACGACTCGAAGGCCACCAACGTCGATTCGGTTTACTATGCGCTGGAGAGCATGACGCGCCCCGTGGTGTGGATCGCCGGCGGGACCGACAAGGGCAACGATTACGAGCCGCTGAAGGCCTTCGCCCGGGCGAAGGTGCACACGCTGGTGTGCATGGGTCTCGATAACGCCAAACTGGTCCGGGAGTTCACGGGCGTGGTCCCGGAGGTGGTCTCGACCGATTCGCTCGAAGCGGCCATGACGGCCTCGAAGGCCGCGGCGCGTCCCGGCGATGCGGTGCTGCTGTCGCCTGCCTGCGCGAGTTTCGATCTTTTCCGGAATTACGAGAACCGCGGCGAACTGTTCAAGAACTGGGTCGAAGAAAAAGCATAGCCGATGGTGCGGGACGAGAGCAGATACGACGACCGGGCGACGGCGGAGGCGGCGCGCGACGCTGCGCCGCGCGGCGGCAGGCGGACTTCGGGGAGCAGTGACGCGGCCTCCGGCGAGGAGTGCGCCTGCGGGACGGAGACGGCCGGGAAATCGGGGTTCCGCCTCTTTACGGGCGACCGCGTGCTGTGGATCATCGTCGCCGCGCTGGCGGTGGTTTCGGTGCTGGTGGTCTACTCCTCGACGGCCAAGATGGCCTACGACGCCCATACGGCCCGTACGACGGCGCATTTCCTGCGTCAGCAGTTGTTGCTGCTGGTCGGCAGCCTGCTGATCATGGTCGCCGTGCAGAAGATCAACTGCCGCATTTACAATCTTCTGGCCCGGCCGGCCTATTTTCTTTCGGTGGCGCTGACCGTCGCCGTCTATTTCATCGGAGCGACGACCAACGGCGCAGCCCGCTGGATTCCGCTCGGCCCCTTCCAGTTCCAGCCCTCCGAGGCGCTGAAGGTCGCCACGGTGCTGTTCCTCGCCCGGCAGCTCGCCGGACGGCAGTCGAAGATCGACAAGATACGCATCGTGCCGACGTGGAAGTTCTGGACGTGGCGTTCGTCGCCCGTGCAGCGAAAAATCTGGCGCGAGGGTACGCGCCCCATTCTGCTGCCGGTCGTCGTTTCGGCAATGGTGATCTTTCCGGCGCACACTTCGTCGGCCGTGCTGGTGTGCCTGGCGTCGTGGGTGATGATGCTCATCGGACGCGTCCGTTTCGGGGAGCTGATGAAACTCGTGGGATGGGGCGTTGCGGCCATCGTCGTTATTATGACGCTGAACCTCGGGCGCAGCGAGACCGCCGAAGGGCGCGTTTCGACGTGGATTCACCTCTGGACCAAGTCGCAGACCGAGAAACCCATCGAACACCTCTCCGACACGGAGCGTTCGATGATCGCCATTTACAACGGCGGCATCCTGGGCGAAGGCGCCGGGCAGAGCGCCATGCGCGTGGAGATGATCCACCCCGAGAGCGACTATGCCTATGCCTTTTTCGTCGAGGAGTACGGCTTCATCCTGGCCGTGCTGCTGCTGATGCTCTACCTGTGGGTCTTCTTCCGGGGAATCGAGATATTCCGGCGGTGCGGAACCGCCTTTCCGGGATTGCTGGTGCTGGGGCTTGCGTTGCTGATCACGTGTCAGGCGCTGCTGCATATCATGGTGACGGTGAATCTGATCCCCGAGACGGGGCAGACCCTGCCGCTGATTTCGCGCGGCGGCTCGTCGATGCTCTTCACGATGATCGCCTTCGGGATGATCCTGAGCGTCAGCCGCCAGAACGACGAACAGTCGCACGACCGGCCGAAAAGCGAAACGTTGTACGAAAAATAGGAGAAAACCGATGAAACAACCGCTCTCCCTGCTTTTTGCCGCGGTGGCCGCAACGGCTTGCGCTCCCGCCGTTCCCGCCGGCGAATTCCGGATTGTCGGAAAAATCGGAAACGTGCCCGACGGCGCGGTAGTGCGTCTGTATGAACCGCAGGGGCAAATGTTGCGGGGAATAGGCGTGGATACGCTGGCAGGCGGTCGGTTTTCCTTCCGGGATACAGTCGCTTTCCCGAAAGTTGTTCAGATCAGTGTGACGGTTGGGGATTACCGGGGCGGTACGCTCGATGTTTGGGTTGCCCCCGGCAAACGTATCGAGGTCCGTGGTGAGGATAAGCAGGCTTGGCTTTGGGAGGCCGCTTCGGACATTGCGGAGCAGGCGGACGAAGACATGTACCGTGCTCTGGTCGAACCTCAAATCTGTGAGTTGAATTGGTTTCAGGACATGCTGAATACACAGCAGGATTTTGCCCGTTATATGGAGCTGTTCGGGCAAGTGTCGGAGAAAACCGTCCGTCGTATGCAGACGGCTCCCGTGACGCGGGTCTGGTTGAACAAACTGGCCGAATGCGCCCGTCTTTTGCAGTTCGGAATAGGTACAGCTCACAAGGCCGAAATGCTTGCGCTTTACGACCGGATGACGGAAGAACAGCGGCAGTCTCCGATGGGCCGGCGGATTGACGCTTATCTCAATCCGGCTCCGGCGGTCGGAGTCGGAGACCGGCTGGTGGACGGGGATCTGTACGATGCGGATGGGAATCTGCATCGCCTGGCGGAATTCATCGGGAAATATATTTTGCTCGATTTCTGGAGTGCGGGCTGCGGTCCGTGCGTACAGGCGATTCCCGAACTGCAAGAGATCGCACGAAAGTATGCCGGCAGGGTTGCGGTTGTGAGCATCAGCCAAGACCCGAAGCCGGTGTGGAAGGAGTTTATTGCCGAAAAGCAGTTGGTCGGAAACCAATGGAACGAACTTGTAGACGGAGATACCAGGCTTGGGATGCGTTATGGGGTAAAGGAAATTCCGCATTTCGTGCTGATCGCTCCCGACGGCCGGATTCAGGATGTATGGCAGGGTTACGGCAAGGGGAGCCTGCTGGAAAAAATGGAGCAAAACATCAAGTGATATGGACGATATTCGTTTGGACAAGTATCTTTGGGCGGTGCGGGTGTTCAAGACCCGCAGCGATGCCGCAGATGCCGTGCGCACGAACAAGGTGACGGTAAACGGCGCTTATGCCAAGCCTTCGCGCGAGGTGAAAATCGGCGATGTGATCGCCGTGCGCAAAATGCAGGTGACCTATTCCTACAAGGTGCTCGATCTGGTGTCGAGCCGTCAGCCGGCGAAAAACGTGCCTCTTTACTGTCTCAACGTTACTCCGCAGGAGGAGCTGGACAAACTCAACGTTCCGCGCGAGACGATCTTCATCGTCCGCGACCGCGGTACGGGCCGTCCGACCAAGAAGGAGCGGCGCGAACTGGACGGGCTGATGGAGGAGATCTATTACGACGAGGAGGAATAAAAGGAGAATCCCGGCAGGAGCGCAATCCCGTCTTTTTCCTGAAGAATTTGAAGAGAAAAAGAAGGCATCCTGCCGGGTTCTTTTTTCAGCGGAATCCGGCAGGTCCGCGCAAAACGAAAGGGCGGCGCCGAATCCCGGCATCTGAGGCTTTTGGCGGGCCCTGCACAACCAGAAAACAGCACACACCCTTCCGGGGGTGCTGTATCTGTTGTGCATAAAATTCGCCAAAATTTCAGATGCTTCGATACAACGTACTATGTCAAGAACGCAATAAAGTCGGAACTCTCCTTACAAAGGTACTAAAAAGCCGGAACGTATCCAAAACCGAACCGTCTTGCGGTTCGGCAAAACCTCCGGACCTTTAAAAGGGTCGTACAACCTCAAAGGTAACGAAAAAAAGCGGAAATGCAAAAAAGCGGCCCGAAAGCCGCTTTTCCTATTTCTTGTTGAAATTGGTCATGGTCAATTGGGTTCCCACGGTCGCGAACGACCGGATGGCGTCGACAAAGACCTTCAGCCGTTCGGGAAGGGCCTTCCGTTCCTCGTCGGTCCATTCGCCCAGTACGTATTCCACCTGGTGCCCCTTCGGGAAATCGCCGCCCACGCCGAAGCGCATGCGGGCATACTCCTCCGTTCCGAGCAGTTCGGAGATGTTTTTCAGTCCGTTGTGCCCTCCGGCGCTCCCCTTCGGGCGCAGGCGCAGCGTGCCGAAAGGCAGCGCGATGTCGTCCGAAACGACGAGCAGATTCTCCGGCGGAATCTTCCCGGCGTCCATCCAGTAGCGGACGGCCTTGCCCGAGAGATTCATGTAAGTCGAGGGTTTCAGCAACACCAGTGTCCGGCCCTTGTACTTCGCTTCGGCCACGTCGCCGTAACGTTGGGTGGTAAAAACAGTGTTGGACGCCTCTGCAAGGGCGTCCAACACGTTGAAACCGATGTTGTGACGGGTTTCGGCGTATTCGGCGCCGATATTCCCCAGCCCAACAATGAGGTATTTCATATTCCCGGCTTATTTCGCAGCCTCGGCAGCTCCGCGCGACGCACGGGTTACGCGAACGGCGCAGACGGCGGTCGTAGCGGGGGTGATGAACTTCAGGTTCTCGAACTCGAGGTCGCCGACGAAGATGGTCTTGCCTACGCCCAGTTCCGTAACGTCCACGACGATTTCGTCGGGAAGGTTCTCGACCAGTGCGCTGACGACCAGTTTGCGGGCCGACAGGGCCAGCTTACCGCCGACCTTCACGCCCTCGGCGTTGCCGGTCAGGCGTACCGGAATGGCGATTGATACGGGTTTGCCCTCGGCGATGCGGTAGAAATCCAGGTGGAGGATCTCCTCGCGTACGGGGTGGAACTGTGCCTCACGCAGCACGGCCTGCTCTTTCTTGCCCTCGATGTCGAACTCTACGATGTAGGAGTTCGGGGTGTAGATCAGGGGTTTGATCTCGCGGGGGTCTACCGAGAAGGTCTCGGTTTCGCCGTTGCCGCACAGTACGCAGGGGACCATGCCCTCGCGGCGAATCGCCTTGGCGGCCTTCTTGCCGAAATCAGCGCGTTTTACGGCCTTGACTGAAATGGTTTTCATAATGAAAATTTGTTTTTTAATGTGTGTTGCCTTCGGCGGTTCTCAATGCGGACTCTGCGGACCGCATCCCATTTCCGCCTGCTTTGGGAGCGCAAAGATAAGGTAAATAATTAAGAATTAAAAATTAGGGATTAAAAATTGTTTCACAACCCGCAATTGTCCAAAACGTTTGGACGTCTGCGGTGAGTTGTAAAAGCGAGCCTCGACTTTATCAGAGTCGGGACTCGCCCAATTTTTAATTTTTCATTTTTCATTTTTAATTTTTAATTCCCCGAATGTGCTTCTCCCAGGCCCAGGCGGCGGCGAGCGTCTGGTCGAGCGTGCGCTCGGCAGTCCAGCCCAGTTCGGTGTTCGCCAGCGTGGGATCGGCCCAGATGGCGATGATGTCGCCCGCACGGCGCGGTGCGATCTTGTAGTTGAGCTTCAGGTGGTTGACCTCCTCGAACTTGTGCACCAGTTCCAGCACCGAGACGCCGCGGCCCGTGCCGACGTTGAAAATCTCGTAGGCCTGCTTGTTCTTGTCGCCGGCCATGCGGTTGATCGCCGCCACGTGGGCTTTGGCGAGGTCCACGACGTCGATGTAGTCGCGGATGCACGACCCGTCGGGCGTCGGGTAGTCGTCGCCGAAGACCGAGAGGCATTCGCGCAGTCCCGCGGCGGTCTGCGTGATGAACGGCACGAGGTTCTGCGGCACGCCGCGCGGCAGTTCGCCGATCAGCGCCGAAGGATGTGCGCCGATGGGGTTGAAATAGCGCAGCGCGATGCCTTTCATGCCGGGGTAGGCGGCGAGCGAGTCGCGCAGGATGTCCTCGCACATCTGCTTGGTGTTGCCGTAGGGCGAAGTGGCCGGCTTGCGGGGCGTCTGCTCCGTCACGGGCTGCTTCTCCGGCTCGCCGTAAACGGTGCACGACGACGAGAAGACGATGTTCCGGCGGCCGAATTCACGCATCAGGCCGATGACGTTCATAAACGAGGTGAGGTTGTTGCCGTAGTATTCGAGCGGCTTCTGCACCGACTCGCCCACGGCTTTCGACGCTGCGAAGTGGATCACCGAGTCGAATTCGTACTGTTCGAAGACCTTGCGGAAAGCCGCCCGGTCGCAGCAGTTGACCTCGACGAAGGGGATGTCCACGCCGGTGATCTTGCGCACGCCTTCGACGGCGTTGAGGTCGCTGTTCGAAAGGTTGTCGACGATCACCACGTCGTAGCCGGCGTTGATGAGTTCCACGGAGGTGTGCGAGCCGATGTAGCCTGCACCGCCGCTGACCAATACACACGATTTTTTCATAGGTAGCTGGTTGTTATTTGAGCAACAAAGGTATTAAAAAATTATGCGGCGGCAAAAAAACGCCGCCGAAAAAACCGCCCGGAAGCCTTGGTGGCGTGGCGAATAACAAATTGTAACCCGGCGTGAGAAAAAAGCGTTCGGGGAGTGTCTGTTTTCGGAAATTTATCGTACATTTGTAACAGATCGACACTTTGCACTCGGAATTTCATCAAAAAATTAACGGATATGTACGGGAAAATCAAGGAGCACCTGCAACATGAACTCGCCGAAATCGAGGCGGCAGGGCTTTACAAACGGGAACGGATCATCGCTTCGCCCCAGCGGGCCGAGATCGAGGTTGCAGGTCGGAAGGTGCTCAACTTCTGTGCCAACAATTACCTCGGACTGTCGGACAATCCGCGGCTGATCGAGGCGGCGAAGAAAGCAATGGATGCCCGCGGCTACGGCATGTCGTCGGTGCGCTTCATCTGCGGCTGCCAGGACATCCACAAGGAGCTGGAGAAGGTTATCGCCGACTATTTCGGTACGGAGGACACGATTCTCTACGCCGCCTGCTTCGACGCCAACGGCGGCGTGTTCGAGCCGCTCTTTTCGGAGGAGGACGCCATCATCTCCGATTCGCTGAACCATGCTTCGATCATCGACGGCGTGCGTCTGTGCAAGGCCGTGCGTTACCGCTACGCCAATGCCGACATGGGCGAACTGGAGGAGTGCCTGAAGAAGGCGCAGGCCCAGCGGTTCCGCATCATCGTCACCGACGGCGTATTCTCGATGGACGGCAACGCCGCACCGCTCGATCGGATCTGCGCTCTGGCGGAAAAGTACGACGCGCTGGTGATGGTCGACGAGTGCCATTCGGCGGGCGTGCTGGGCGAAACGGGCCGCGGCATCACCGAACTCTACGACCTGCGCGGGCAGGTGGACATCCTCACGGGTACGCTCGGCAAGGCATTCGGAGGCGCCGTAGGCGGATTCACCACCGGCCGCAGGGAGATCATCGACATGCTGCGCCAGCGTTCGCGTCCCTACCTTTTCTCGAACTCGCTGCCCCCTGCCGTGGTCGGCGCCGGGATCGAGACCTTTAAGATGCTCGCGGAGAGCCACGAACTGCACGACCGGCTGGTGGCCAACGTCGAACATTTTCGTGCCGGAATGATGGCGGCGGGTTTCGACATCAAACCCACCCAGTCGGCCATCTGCGCCGTGATGCTCTACGACGCCAAACTGTCGCAGGAATTCGCCGCGAAATTGCAGGACGAGGGCGTTTTCGTCACGGGATTCTACTACCCGGTGGTTCCCAAGGGTCAGGCGCGCATTCGCGTGCAGGTCTCCGCAGGCCACACCATCGAACAGCTCGACCGCTGTATCGCCGCCTTCACGAAGGTCGGCAAAGAACTGAATGTCATCAAATAACTTACTGCCATGGCTAAAACCGCATTGGACGCGATCGACCGCAAGATCCTCAAATACCTCATCAAGAATGCGCGCATGCCTTTTCTGGAGATCGCCCGCGAATGCGGCATCTCCGGCGCCGCCATTCACCAGCGCATCCGCAAGCTCGACGAGTCGGGCGTGATTCTCGGGAGCCGCCTGATCGTCGACCCCAAGATGATGGGCTTCGACGTCTGCGCCCACATCAGCATCACGCTCAAGGACCCGCAGCTGCTGAAACAGACCGTCGAGGAACTGCGGAAAATTCCCGAGATCGTCGAGGCGCATTTCATCACCGGCAAGGGCAACATCCTCGTCAAACTCTACTGCGTGGACAACGAACACCTCATGCGTACGATTTTCGACGGCATTCTGCGCATTCAGGGCATCGCCACCACCGAGACGAACATTTCGTTGCAGGAGGTGTTCCAGCGCGAGGTGAATATCGACTTTATCGACGAATAGGTTGCAGATTGCCGGAGGTATCTCCGTACTGATGACACACAAGGGGGCTGTATACAATACAGCCCCCTTGTGCGTTTTGGTGCAATCCGCGTCCTGCCGGAACTTGAAGTGTCAGAGCCATTTTTTGTACTTGAAGTACCAGATCGTCAGGGCCGAGCAGAAGATCATCAGCCCGATGGCGAAGATGTAGCCCAACGGCACGGTCGTCCCGTCGGGGAAGGTGTATACCCAGTCCAGTTCGGGCATGGCATGGAAATTCATGCCGTAGATACTCGCCACGAGCGTCGCGGGCATGAAGATCACGGCCGCCACCGAAAAGATCTTGACGATCTCGTTCTGCTCGATGTTGATGAGCCCCAGCGCGGCGTCCTGGATATAATCCAGACGCTGGAAGCTGAAATCGGCGTGGTTGATCAGCGAGTTGACGTCCTTGATCATCAGCTGCAGGCGCGGATAGATGTCGTTGGGGAAACGTTCGGAACGCAGGATGCCCGACAGCACGCGCTGGCGGTCGAAGATATTCTCGCGCAGCGACATGGTCGATTCCTGCAACGCGCTGATGCGGTGCAGCACCTCCTTGTCGATCGAATTCTCGGAGTTGATGTCCTTCGAGAGCGCCGCGACCTGCTTGGCGATCAGCTCCACGAGGTCGGCGTCGAAGTCGATGCGCACCTCCAGCAGCGAAATGAAGAGGTGGTAACCCGTCGAATAGCTGCGGTAGTTCATCTGGAGCCGTTTTTCCGTCTCGCGGAAGGTCCGGAACTCGGCGCTGCGCACCGAGACCAGCACACCCTCGTTCGAGATGATGAACGACACCGGTTCGACGATGAACGAGTCGCCCGTGGGGACGAAGAAGTTGGAGTTGGAGATGATGGAGTTCTCGTTCTCGGAGTATTTCGACGTCGACTCGATCTCCTCGACCTGCTGTTTGGTCTGGAGGCTGATCTCCATGAAGTTCTCGACGGCCTTCTGCTCCTTGATCGTGGGCAGCAACATGTCGATCCACAGGATGTCGTCGTAGCCCAGTTCATCGAAGAGCTTGGTGTCGGCATTGCGGATGATCTTGTTGTATTGCTTGAGGTAAATTGTAATCATAAGACGCTCTCTTAAAGTTCGTGAATCCGTTTACGTGCAGAGAGGCGGATCTCCGGTCCGCTAAGCTCTTCAGCCGGGATTGGCTCTCGGAACCGCCTTGAGGCCCGAGTTCCAGAACTTTTTCAGCGCTTTGTCTTTCTGATTGTCGAAGATGTAGTCGAAATGTGCGAGTTCCGCGTAGGCGCGCCCGGGATCGGCCGCGAAAGCCGATTCGAGAATCGCCTCGTAGCCGTGTTCGAGTCCGTAGGTCAGGGCATGCTGCAAGGTCTCGACGGCGTCGGGGTCCGTGTCGGCGTGCGCCGCCCAGACGGCGAAGGCGCAGGGAAGTTTTCCGAACGGTTTCCACGCCCCGACCAGCGCGTCGTCGCTGGCGAGCAGGGCCTCCTTCGATGCGGGAACGCCTCCGACGCAGTATTCGGTGACGATGCGCGCGTCTGTCAGCGACGGCATGGCGGCGGCCGGAATCAGGGCGATGTCGGCTTTGTGCTCGGAAAAGGCTTGGATTGTTTCGGCGGGGTCGGACAACAGCAATCCGGCGCGGAGGTTATCTTCGTGCTGGATACCATAGATGAATGGCGTCGTGCTGAAGCACGACACGACGGCTATACGTGGAACTATGACCATCATCCATAAGGTGTAAAACTGTTGGTTTGCGAAACAAAGGTACGACAAAATCCCGAAGTTTTTCTATAAAATGTGGAAAAAGTGCATCGGGGTCTTGACAAGGGGGTGTCCGGTGTCGTATATTTGCCGTACGATTCACAGCCGGCCGGCAGGGACGGCAAAGTTATCAACATCGGGAAACGCTTCTGTTTCCGCATTTTGTGAATTGTTATCTCCATTTATCGACAAGTTTTAAACCCGTTGTCAACAATCCGGTCGCCTCTGTGCCTGTGATGCCGGAAGTGTCAAAAGCATCCGCATGCCGCATTGCGCCGTGTCCTGCGGCGAATGAATACAGTCATCTCTCTTAAAAATCCATTATGCTATTTACTCGAATTCCGCAACAGTACGCCCCGCTCGGCGGGGAACTCCGCTACGCCGTCAGTCAGGAGACGGCCGGAAACATCGACATCCGCATCGTCGATGCGGCGGCCGGGTCCGCAGCCGGAATCGGCGCGGCGGTCTCGCCCGGCGGTGCAGACAGAGCCGGCACGCGCGGACCGGTCGGCGACGGCAGTGCGCTGCTGGGTGCAAAACGTTTTGCGGCCGTCGCCGAGGCCGCGTTCGATGCGGCGCCCTACCTCCGGCGACGGCTGCATTTCACGCCCGCAACGGGGCGGACCGGATTTTACCCCGCCGAAGGACGGACCGTCACGGCCGTCGTCGAGGCTGCCGGGACGGATGGGGAAGCGGCCGCGGCGGTCGCTCCGGCGCGCACGTTTCTGCCCGGCGACGCCCCCGGAACGCCCGGCCTGCGGACCTCGATGCCGCTCGTGCGTCTGATCCCGGAGGACGCATGCGACGAACTGACGCTGCTGACCGACGGACCCTGCATCGTGACGGTGACGGCCGAGGCCGGGGACACCGCGACGGCCGAAAGTTACCGCGCGAGCGAGGCGGGGCTGCACCTGTTTCGTCTCGACATGCGCGATTTCCCGGGCGCGGAGCGTGTGACGGTCGATGCCGGGACGTGCGGCACGGTCGTCTATTCCGTGACTCCGGCCGTTCAGGGACAGGTGCGGCTGGCTTGGCGGAGCAGCGCCGGATCGGTCGAGCACTACACCTTTCCCATCGTGCGGACGACAACCGTGCGCACCGAAAGGCGCGAGGCGGAGGGTCCGCAGGGACGTGTGGTCGCGGCGGCGGAAACAGACCGCGAAATAGTGCTCGTATCGGCCTACGAGACCCGGAGCATGCTGGAGCCGCTGGCCGAACTGACAGCGACGGCAGCGGCATGGATCGTCACCGAAAAGCGTTATATACCCGTAGACATCGCCACCGAAGAGGCCGTCGTACAGCGGCGCGGCACGTTGAGCTGTCTGGAGATCGCCATTCGCCCCAAACGTAAAAAACACGCAGCATGGAACTGAAAATCGACGGACAGATTTGCGACCTGAAGGCGGGGAGCATTGCCGTTCCCGGCTACGATGCCGCACGGCTCGCCGATCCGGAGGCTTGCCGCGAAGGGCGGTCGCTGAAAATCCCGATTCCCGCGACGCCGCGCAACGATGCGCTCGTGGGGTTTGCCTGCGACCCGCACGCCGCCGGCGGGTTCAACGACGCGCTCCACACGGCGGAGCTGTCGGCCGAAGGTTCGGTGCTGATCGGCGGAACGGTGCGTCTGCTGGCCGCGTCGGGAGAGGGGTACACGCTCGAAATCCGCGACGGAGGGGCCGGATGGGCCGAAAATGCCGCCCGCCGCATGTTTTCCCGATTGGGGGTGGCGTGGGACAATGTCCTGACCCCGACGGCGATCGTCGAGAGCTGGACGGACGACTCCCCGGTGAAGTTCTTCCCCATCCACCGCGACGAATACCGTCGGCAGAACAGCTCCTCGGACCTGCTTCCGGCGGAACGCCTGCTCTCGGTGGAGGACTACCACCCGTTCCTGCACGTCGCCACGCTCGTCGGGCAGATTTTTCGGGAGGCGGATTACGAGGTGAAGAGCCGCTTTTTCGAATCGGCGTTTTTCCGGTCGCTCTACATGAGCGGGGCCTACTCCTCGCGCGACACCACGGCGGCGGCCGGCCGCATGGGCTTCTCGGCGCGGCGGCTGGCTCCAGCGACGGCTGCGGCGAACGAACTGGGGCGGGTTTCGGCCAACCCCAAGGCCGTCGCCAACACCGTGGGCAACATCGTCGACACGGCCACGCCCCAGAGCGTCGACGCCGGCGGCGAGGCGATCGACGGGCTTTTCAACAACGGCAACTGTTTCTCGACGGACAACGGCAAGATCGTCTTCACGCCGCCGACGGAGATCAGCGTCGGGTTCGAATACCGCCTGAAATACACCACCGCCCACCGCATCGTCTCGCGGACGCGGCTCAAGGGCTTCGATACGGTGTATCTCGGTCCCGGGGCCGAGTTCCGGTTCGAGCTGGCCAACCGGTACAGGGACCTCCGCGAGGCCGTTGCGCCGAATTTCACCTACCGCGCGCTGGTTTTCGATCACCTCGCCGGGGCGCAGTACCGCCTGACCTACACCCGCAACGGCGTGCCCGGCACGGTGTGGACCGACTTTGCGGCCCGTTCGGCGCAGGTCACCACCCCGGCCTCGGGGACCGTCGCCGATCCCGTGCTGCTGGTCCGCAGCGGTTCGCAGTGGGTCGCCTACCGCGGCGACTGGGCGCTCTACAACGGCTACGTCGGCGAGACGGGGCAGACGATGGTCGAGGTGCGGCTCCGCACGGCCGCCGAGAGCGTTTCGCCCGCATCGCCCAAGTATTTCAATCTGATCTACTTCGCGGGGGCGGAGCCCGGGATGGCGCTGACCCTGCACAAGGAGTGCTCGCTGCGGCCGCGCTTCCTCTCGGCTCCGGGATTCGGGTCGCGGATCGCATTCGCCGACGTGGCGCAGCACCGTATCCGGCAGTCGGAACTGCTCGATGCCCTCGCGCATCTGTTCAACCTGCGGTTCTACACCGAGGAGGCGACGCGGAGGGTCTGGATCGAGCCGGAAGGGGAGTTTTTCGGAGATTCACGAGGTGCGGACGTGGCGGTACCGGGACGGCGACGGCGCGGTGGCGCGCTTCGACGCCGGGGAGGAGGCTCCGCTCGGGGCGTGGAGTTTTGCGGCGGATTCCTACGCCGCGATGCAGGGCGAAAAGGTGCTGCGCAATCCGCTGTTCAGTCCCTCGCTGAATGCCGCGGGGCATTACCTCAATGCGCCGTCGGCGCTGATTCCCGAGGTCGGCGACCGCGACGACGCGGAGGAGGACGGAACCAACTTCACGCTCCGCATCGTCCGCTACGCCGGGATGCATCCGCTGCCCGGCGACGAGCGGTGGGGGTATCCTTCGGGGCGTTCGGAGTATCCGCTCGCGGCGTTCCATTTCGCGGGGGACGACGCTGCGGAGGGGTTCACGCTCTGTTTCGAGGACCGCGACGGACAACAGGGGCTGCACCGCTTCTACGACGGGCAGGTGCGCCGGGAGGCCTCCCGTGAGCGGATCATCCTCTCGCTGCGGCTCGCGCCTCACGAATTCGAAGCCCTTCTGACGCCCGGAACGGGAGCGCCGGACATCCGTTCGGTCTTCCGCATCGACACCGGAGCGGGCGTGGTGCGGGCCGCGCTGCACGCCGTTGGCGACTACGACCCGGCGAAAGCCTCGGTGCGCTGCACGTTCAACCGCCTCATGGAAGACTGATGACGCGGCACGACGAACTGTTGGCCGAAGCGGTGCTTCGGGAGGTCCGGGGGCTTACGACCCGGCAGGCGGTATTGCGGTTGTTCGAACTGGGGCTGGTCAGCCGCCGGGGGTGTGAACAGTGCGCGATCCGTGACGAAATCGGGCGGCTCGAAAAGGAGGGCATGTCCCGTTGCGAAGCCTTCGAGGTCACAGCCGGGAAACTCTGCTGCTCTTACGAGAAGGTGCGCAACGCATTTTACAACACTTACAAACATTAATCATGGAATCGGAAATTCAAATCAACAACACGGCCGGGGTCTGCCAGATCGACATCGAAGGGACCATCGGCGTACCCGAGGAGTGGCAGTTCGAAGAGCCTGACGCCCGGGTGGCGACCTACGAGCGTTTCCGCGACACCCTGCGGCGCATTGCGGAGATCGAGGCCCCGGAGGTGGTGGTCAACATCCGCTCGACGGGCGGCGACGTGAACGACGCGCTGCTGATCCACGACGCGCTCCGGCAGCTCCCGGCGCGGGTCACGACCCGCTGTTACGGCTATACGGCCTCGGCTGCGACGATCATCGCCCAGGCGGCGTCGGAGGGGTGCCGTCTCCTGTCGGCCAATGCCCTCTATCTGATCCACACGGCCATCTGTTCGACCGAGGGAAATGCCGCGGAGATCGCCGGGAAGATCGACCTGCTGCACCAGACCGATGCGCGTATCGCCGCGGTCTATGCATCCCGTTCGGGGCGTCCGGCCGCGGAGTTCGAGGCCCTGATGGCCGAGAACAACGGCAACGGCCGCTGGCTCGCACCCGAGGAGGCCGTTGCGGCGGGACTGGCCGACAAAGTGGTCGAAGCTGCGGAGCAGCCGGCGTCCTCGCTGGCGCGGAATATCGCCCGGGGCTGGGAGCGTTTGCTGGCCAATATCGGTCTGCGGCCCGGCCCGGCGCTTCCCGCCGACCGCAACGTTCTCCATTTCGACGGGGAGGTGCAGGCTCTGCGCAGCCGTTCGGCTGTTGCGGCCGACGAAGCCCGCCGGCAGG
>OMFR01000581.1_pt1 | contig 18946 bp, 18 predicted proteins | sample 1645691 | NCBI WGS metagenome assembly OMFR01 (sample SAMEA103958132, study PRJEB25191) | human gut metagenome | biome: human-associated habitat [ENVO:00009003]; feature: intestine environment [ENVO:2100002]; material: feces | place: Germany | collected 2013/2015
AGCGCAGCAATGGGAACGGTGCGGCGCACCGCATCGGCGGTACTACTGCCGCTTCGCGGACGGGCGGGGCATGCCCCGCCCCTACAGGGCCAGTGCGGATTGAACGGCGGTTGGTACAAATCGGCAATGCCTTCCCGAGATTGCCACGTCGCTTCGCTCCTCGCAATGACACGTCAGGGCAGCACAGCCATGGGAACGGTGCGGCGCACCGAATTGGCGGTACTACTGCCGCTTCGCGGACGGGCCTGGCTGTCCCCGCCCCTACAGGGCCAGTGCGGATTGAACGGCGGCCGGCGTATGATCCATTCTTCATTTTTCAGTCTTCCGTATTCATTATTCCTTATTTCATCCATCCCCCTGCGGGGGATGGCAAACCATATGACAAAACGTCCGGAAATTCCCTGCCTTTCGTGCAAATTTCCCCAGAGCCGCCGGATTTGTCATTGACAACAGGGGCTTTTATTGATAAAATCATATCGGAAAACAAGGGCGCAGTATGCCCCTTGCAGCAGGCTCGTCAGCCTGCAAAAAATCTTTTTGTGACCCACGATCCCAACACCCGAGATCAATACAGGAGGACTACCCAATGGATCAAGAACGCTTCGTTACCATAGAGGAGATGGAGGCCGCCACCGCTTCCCTGCTGGAAAACGGCAAGAAGGTTGGCGCCGACAGCTGGCAGCAGCGCGTCAAGAATCAGACGCCGCACTGCGGCTTCGGTGAGGCCGGCACCTGCTGCCGCATCTGCGCTATGGGCCCCTGCCGTATCACGCCGAAGAGCCCGCGCGGCATCTGCGGCTGCGACGTGCACGGCATCGTCGGCAGAAACTTCCTGAAGTTCACCGCCGGCGGCGCTGCCACCCACTCTGATCATGGCCGTGAGATCATGCACACCCTGCATCAGACGAAGGAAGGCGGCAACTATCAGGTCAAGGACCCCGAGAAGCTCATCCGCATCGCGCATGAGTGGGGCGTCGAGACCGAAGGCAAGGACATCTATGAGCTGGCGCACGAGATGGCCGAGATCGGCCTGATGGAATACGGCAAGCCCTTCGGCGTGCAGCGCTTCCTGAAGCGTGCTCCGGAGCACACGCAGGAGCTGTGGCACAAGGCGGAGATCGAGCCGCGCGCCATCGACCGCGAGGTCGCGACCGCTCTGCATATGACCCATATGGGCTGCTCCTCCCTGCCCGAAGCCCTGATCCGCCAGTCCCTCCGCAGCGGCCTGTCCGACGGCTGGGGCGGCTCCATGATGGGCACCGAATTCTCCGACGTCATGTTTGGCACGCCGAAGCCCGTGGACACTACGGCCAACATCGGCGTTATGGAGAAGGATATGGTCAACATCGTCGTCCACGGCCACGATCCCTCCCTGTCCGAGATGATCGTCTACTATGCCAATGATCCCGAAATGATCGCGCTTGCCAAGAGCGTCGGCGCGAAGGGCATCAACATCTGCGGCGTCTGCTGCACCGCGAACGAGGTCGCCATGCGCCACGGCATCCCGATGGCCGGCAACTTCCTGACGCAGGAGAACGTTGTCCTTACGGGCGCATGCGAAGCCATCGTCGTCGATGTGCAGTGCATCTTCCCGGCCCTTGGCCCGCTGTCCAAGTGCTTCCATACCAAGTTCATCACCACGTCTCCCATCGCCCGTATGCCGGACTCCGATTTCATCGAGTTCCACGAGGACACTGCGGCGGACAACGCCAAGGCGATCATTCGCATGGCGATTGAAAACTTCAAAAACCGCAAGCCCGAGCTTGTCAACATTCCGAACCTCAAGACCAAGGCCCGTGTCGGCTACTCGGTCGAGGCCATTAAGAAAGAGCTCGACGGCGTGTGCAACTCTCACGTCGACGTCCTCGGCACGCTCAAGCCGCTGGCTGACGTCGTCAAGGCCGGCGTCCTGCGCGGCGCTGTCGCAATGGTCGGCTGCAACAACCCCAAGGTCCGCCCCGACACCGCGCACATCGAGCTGATGAAGAAGCTCCTCAAGAACGATATCATCGTCATCGTCTCCGGCTGTTCGGCACAGGCCGCGGCCAAGGCAGGCCTCATGGATCTCGACGCCGCCGAATACTGCGGCGAGGGCCTCAAGCGCGTGTGCAAGCTGGTCGGCATCCCGCCCATCCTGCATATGGGCTCCTGCGTTGATATTTCCCGTATGATGATCCTTGCTTCCGATCTTGCAAAGGATTGGGGCATCAACATTTCCCAGATTCCGCTCTGCGGCTGCGCGCCGGAATGGATGTCTGAAAAGGCAGTTTCCATCGGCAACTACGTCGTGGCGACCGGCATCGACACCTACCTCGGCGTCGATCCGTACTCCAAGGGCTCCAGCGAGATCACCGAGCTTCTGCAGGGTGAGACGCGGGGCTGCAAGGAGTGGGTCGAGGCGCACTTCGTCGTCGACACCAACATTGAGAGCCTCGGCGACAAGATGATCGCCGCGATCGAAGCCAAGCGCGCGGCTCTCGGCATCTAAGATCTTCCCGGAGGGTCTTTACCGATATGAAAGTAGCTATCACCGGCAAGGGCGGCGTCGGCAAGACGACGCTGGCCTCCACGCTCGCACGTCTCTACGCCGACGAAGGGCGCACCGTCCTCGCAGCCGACGTCGACCCGGATGCCAATCTGGGTCTGGCGCTGGGCCTGACGGAGGAAGAGGTCAATTCCATTGTCCCGGTCTCCAAAATGAAGCAGCTTGCCAAGCAGCGCACGGGTGCAAACGACCAGAACAGCTTCTATAAGCTGAACCCGGACGTTTCCGATCTGCCCGACAAGCTCGCCAAAAACATCAACGGCGTGAAGCTTCTCGTCATGGGCACGGTCGACACCGGCGGCTCCGGCTGCGTCTGCCCGGAGCACGTAATGCTCAAGGCGATTCTGACGAATCTCGTCTTCCGCAGGGACGACGTGGTCATCATGGACATGGAGGCGGGACTTGAGCACCTTGGACGCGGCACGGCCAGCATGATGGATCAGTTCATCGTGGTCATCGAGCCGGGCGCGCGGAGCGTACAGACCTATGTGCGCATCAAGGAGCTTGCAAAGGACATCGGCGTGACCAAGGTGCGCGTCGTCGCCAACAAGATCCGCGACGAATCCGACCGTGAATTTATCAGAAGCCGCATCCCGGCAGACGATCTGCTCGGCTTCATCAGCTACAGTCCCACCGTCATCGACGCGGACCGGAAGGGCCTCTCCCCCTACGACTGCAGCCCCGACGCGCTGGATGAGATCCGCGCGATCAAGGCTGCCATTGACGCCAAAGAATGAATCTGAAAGGAATGAAACCACAATGAAGACATTGTTTAACCGCGTCTTCGACGGCTCTGACGAGATGTTCGCCAAGGCCGAGGAAGAAGTGAACAAGATCGTGGCTGAAGTCGGCCGCGACGCTCCTCTGACGCTTCCCTCCACCGCGTATTTCTGCGCCTGCATCTATGCCTACATCGGCAAGAAGGTCACCACGACCGGCGAGCTGCAGGATGCTCTGGCCGATGTCAAGGCCATGATGCTCCGCGAGCCGCGCACCAACTCCATCTTCCAGTCCGGTGTCGGCACCGCCATCGCCGCTGAAATGATCGAAGCCTGCAAATATGTCAAGACCCAGACCCCGTACGAGGGCACGCACTATCACGGCCATTTCACCGACGCAGAGGTCCGTGAGCTGGGCGTTCCCCTTGTCACCGGCGATATCCCCGGCTTCGTCGTCATGATCGGCCCGGCTCCCTCCACCGAGGAAGCGGTCGAGACGATCAAGGGCTACCAGTCCCGCGGCATTTTCGTCTTCCTGATCGGCGGCATCATCGAGCAGGCTGTGGAAGCCGGTCTTTCCATGAGCTTCCCCGTCCGTGTCGTTCCCGTCGGCGAAGAGATCTGGTCCGTCGGCCACGTCATTTCTCTGGTCGTGCGCGCGGCCATGATCTTCGGCGCCATCCAGCCGGGCGACGTCGAGGGCTTCCACAAGTACACCTTCGACCGCATCAACGCGTTCGTCAACGCCTATAAGCCCGTCAACGACATTACCGTCGCCTGCGGCGCAGGCGCCATCAAGCTGGGCTTCCCGGTCATCACCAACGACCACGACGATATGTGGGCCGTTCCGAAGTCCCTCATCATCTATGATAACACCAAGGACTGGATCGACACCTCCATCGAGGCGCGCGGCATCAAGCTGAAGATCACCAAGATCGACATCCCCGTCTCCTTCTCCTCCGCATTCGAGGGCGAGATCATCCGTAAGGGCGATATGCAAGTCGAGATCGACGGCTCCCGCAAGGACTGCTTCGAGCTTGTCACCACGAAGGACGCCTCCGAGGTCGAGGATCACAAGATCGTGGTCGAAGGCCCCGAAATCGACGAGATCCCGGTCGGCTCCAAGATCTCCATGAGCTACACCGTCGAGGTCGCAGGCAAGAATATGCAGCCCGACTTCGAGCCTGTCTTCGAGCGTAAGATCCACTCCTTCCTCAACTGCGTGGAGGGCCTCATGCACACCGGCCAGCGCGACATGATCCGCGTCCGTATCAGCAAGGCTGATTTCGAGGCCGGCTTCAAGTTCCGCCACATCGGCGAAGTGCTCTACGCCAAGATCAAGTCCGAATTTGACACGGTCGTTGACAAGTGCCAGGTCCGCATCGTCGTTGGCGACGAGCCGAACGCCGCGCTGCGCAAGCACGCCAACGAGGTCTTCGACAAGCGCGACGAGCGCCTGAAGTCCATGACCGACGAATCCGTGCCCGTTTTCTATTCCTGCATCATGTGCCAGGCGTTCTCCCCGAGCCACGTCTGCATCGTCACCCCGGAGCGTCTGGGCCTGTGCGGCGCCGTTTCGTGGCTGGATGCGAAGGCTACCAACGAACTCGACCCGCAGGGTCCCTGCCAGGTCGTCACCAAGGAGCGCTGCACCGACGAGCGCACCGGCCGCTATGAGGACGTCGACGAGGCCGTTGCACAGTACTCTCACGGCGCGCTGGAGCACGTCACGCTCTACTCCCTGCTGGAGGATCCGATGACCTCCTGCGGCTGCTTCGAGTGCATCTGCGGCATCGAGCCGTGCTCGATGGGCGTTGTCATCACCTGCCGTGAATACGCAGGCATCACTCCGCTCGGCATGACCTTCTCCGAGATGGCCTCCATGACCGGCGGCGGCGTGCAGACTCCGGGCTTCATGGGCCACGGCAAGCACTACATCGCCTCTCACAAGTTCCTCAAGGCCGAAGGCGGCGTCGGCCGTCTGGTCTGGCTGCCGAAGGAGCTGAAGGATCAGATCCGCGACAAGCTCAATGAGACTGCCAAGGATATGTACGATATCGACAACTTTGCCGATATGGTCGCCGACGAGACGAACTGCCCGAACGGCGATCCGGAAGAGCTGCTCGCCTTCCTGTCCGAGGTTGGCCACCCTGTCCTCAGCATGGACCCGCTGGATATTTAATTCAGAAGCTTCAGGAAAACGGCTCCCGTATGCAGCTGCATACGGGAGCCGTTCGTGTGTGGGTAAAGCAAAAACCGCCGGACTCCGTGTGGAACCGGCGGTTTTTGGATGGTTGGGATCAGACCTTTTCCTTGACCTTTGCAGCCTTGCCAAGACGGTCGCGCAGATAGTACAGCTTCGCGCGGCGAACCTTGCCGTGGCGGACGCACTCGACGTTGACAACGTTGGGCGCATGGAGCGGGAAAACCTTCTCGCAGCCGACACCATAGGAGATGCGGCGAACGGTGATGGTTTCTTCGATACCGCCGTGCTTCTTGGCGATGACGGTGCCCTCGAAGATCTGGATTCTTTCGCGGGAACCTTCCTTGATTTTGACATGAACGCGAACGGTGTCGCCGACCTGAACTTCAGGCAGCTCCTGCTTCATGTACTGGCTGGTCAGAGCCTTCATGAGATCCATACTTGTGTCCTCCTTCAAATTAAGAACGTTCATACCGCAAGGAAATGCCGCTGCACCTTCGTGCCGGCTGCGGCAGAGGACCATTCTTTTTCACAGACCAATGTATTTTAGCACACAGAGCGCCGAAAATCAAGCATTTTTTCAGGAAAATCCGCTTGTTTTTATCGGTTCCGCGCTCTATAATAGTGTCTGTCATACCGGCTGTAAAGGAAGCGAATGCCATGGCGTCCAGAAAACGAATCGTTCTTTGTTATGTCCTCCTGCAGGCCAGCTTTTGGGGCATGATCAGCTCTATCTGCGCCTATCAGGCCGCGATCGTCCTCGACCGGGGCTTTACGACCGGACAGGCCGGAATTTTCTGCGCGCTGTGCTATCTGGCAAGCCTGTTTACGCAGCCGGTCATCGGCGGCTGGGCCGACCGGCACCCGAGCGTGCCCATCAAGCAGCTGCTGATCGTCATGCTGCTGCCTGCCGTGGCGCTCAATCTCGTCTTTTATTTCACGCGCCCCGGCTTTGCGCTCACGGCGCTGATCATTTTCCTGTTCGGCGTGCTGGAGACGAACTCCTATCCGCTCATTGACTCGATGGGGATGCAGTATGTCAACGCAGGCGTCAAGATTCCCTACAGCTTCGCACGCGGGATGGGTTCGCTGACCTACGCAGTTTTATGCGTCGTGACGGGGCTGCTGACGGCGCGGTTCGGTATGCAGGCGGCGCTTCTGGCGCACTGCGCCGAGCAGCTTCTGCTGATTGTCTGCCTGCTGGCATTCCCGAGCATCCCGGCGCGCCTTCTGCCGCAGCCGCAGGCAAAGTCGGCCTCTGGCCATTCGATCTGGCAGATCTTAAAGAAAAACAGGGTCTTTACGCTCATGCTCATCGCCTGCTTCTTCGGCATGATGGGCGTGATGCCGATCAGCAATTTCCTTGTCTCGCTTGTAAACAGCCACGGCGGCGGCAGCACAGCGCTCGGCGTCGCGCAGTTTTTGATGGCCGCTTCGGAGCTGCCGTCAGCGCTGGTGTTCGGACTGCTGCAAAAGAAGATGAGCAGCGCGAAAATTCTGCTGATCTCGATCATCTTTATGGTGGTCAAGCCACTGCTGATCCTCGCGTCCGGTTCGCTTGGGATGCTGCTGGCCGTGCAGCCGGTGCAGATGCTGGGCTACGGCCTGTTCTTCCCGGCCTCGGTCTATTTTGCCAACGAATCCGTTGACCCCGCCGACCGGGTGCAGGGCCAGTCCATCCGCACGATCCTCTCCATCTCGCTCAGTACGCTGCTGGGCAGTCTCGTCTCCGGGTATCTGATCGATCTCGGCGGCACAACGCTCATGCTCTGGTTCTCGACCGGCTGCGCGTTCATCGGCGTGCTGATCGCGCTCGGCGCGCTGGCCGTGCAGAAAAAATCGCTGCGCGTGTAAGCTTCCGGAGGTTTCCGTTATGTCCAATGTTCTTGTTTTTGTGTTGGAACTGATCGGCACGGCCGCGTTTGCCGTGTCCGGCGCCATTGTCGGCATCAAAAAGCAGATGGATCTGTTCGGCGTGATCGTCCTCGGCGTCTGCACGGCGGTCGGCGGCGGTATTGTCCGCGACGTCATTCTCGGCGTGACCCCGCCTGCGACGTTCCACGATCCCGTCTATACCCTCACGGCGGCTGCCGTGTCCGTGCTCATGTTCCTGCCGCACGTGCGCGCCCGCGTCGGGCGGCACGAGCCGGTGTTCGACCGGCTGCTGCTGGTGATGGACGCGGTCGGCCTGGGCGTGTTCACGGTCGTCGGTGTCCAGTGCGCGTACCGGCAGGCAGAGCATGATACGCTGTTCCTGACCGTCTTCGTCGGCCTCATCACCGGCGTGGGCGGCGGCGTGCTGCGCGACGTGTTCTCCGGCGAGCGGCCCTATATCTTCGTGCGGCACTTCTACGCCTGCGCATCGATCATCGGCGCGCTGATCTGCGCGCTGTGCTGGAACCGGCTGGGTGCGAACGCGGCCATGCTCTTCGGCGCGGCAGCCATCGTTGTGCTGCGCCTGCTGGCAGCATATTACCACTGGAGCCTGCCGAAGTCTGACTACCACGACGATACGCAGACTCCCACCGCACTGCGGAACTGACAACTCAGAAGCTGGAGAAACCATGATGACAAATAAAAAGTTGAATTATCTCGAAGTTGGAAAAGAAGCGGCAATCTTGACCGCAGCGGTGGCAATCATTGCGGCGGCAGTCTTCTTTTTTCTATCTCCAAGCCACACCTCTGTCAGCAGCATATCCGGTCTTGGAATCGTGCTGTCCAATTTTATTCCGCTTCCACTGTCGGCCATCACAATGATTTTGAATATCGTCCTTCTGATCATCGGCTTCCTGACCTGCGGCAGAGAATTCGGAGCAAAGACCGTCTATACAAGCATCACGCTCCCGCTGTTTCTAGGACTGTTTGAAATCCTGTTTCCGGATTTTGAATCCATGACCGGCAGCCAAGAGTTGGACGTACTCTGCTATATTCTGGTCGTCAGCATCGGTTTGAGCATCCTTTTCAATCGGAACGCATCGTCCGGCGGACTGGATATCGTGGCAAAAATTCTGAACAAATACCTGCGCATGGATCTAGGAAGAGCCATGTCTCTGTCCGGTATGTGCGTGGCACTGTCCGCAGCGCTTGTCTACGACAAAAAGACGGTAGTCTTAAGCATTCTGGGCACGTATTTCAACGGCATTATTCTGGATCATTTCATTTTCGACCACAACAAGAAGCGCCGCGTCTGCATCATCACCGAAAAAGAGGAAGCGCTGCGGCAGTTCATCATCAACGAGCTGCACAGCGGCGCCACGATCTATGAAGCCATCGGCGCATACAATCTGCAGCGCCACAACGAGATCATCACCATCGTCGACAAAAGCGAATACCAGCGCCTGATGACCTTCATCAACCGCGAGGACCCGAAGGCGTTTATTACGGTTTACAACGTCTCCAATATGCAGTACCAGCCGAAGATCTGGAAGAAATGACAATTCAAAATTTCAGGAGGCATCTATGCTGAACCACAAAGGATTCGACCTGTGGGCGGACGGATATGACAAAAGCGTCGGTCTTTCTGACGAAGCGAATACCTACCCGTTTGCCGGATACAAAAAGGTACTCGCTGCAATTTTTCAGACTGTCATGCAGACCCCAAACGCGTCTGTGCTGGACATCGGGTTTGGAACCGCCGTGCTGACGGCGAAGCTGTATGAACAGGGCTGCACCATCTACGGGCAGGATTTCTCATCCAGAATGATCGAACTGGCATCCGAAAAAATGCCGGACGCACAGCTATATCAGGGCGACTTTACGCAAGGTCTGGTAGAACCGCTGCAAAACCCCCGCTATGACTATATTGTCGCGACCTATTCACTGCACCATCTGACAGACACGCAGAAGGTCGTATTTCTGTCCGCGCTGCGCGGCTGTCTGAACGAAAACGGAAAAATTCTGATCGGCGATGTTGCATTTGAAACCCGCGGCGCGCTGAACCGGTGCAGGCAGAAAGCGGGAGCGGATTGGGATGTCGATGAAATCTATTTCGTCGCGGAAGAATTAAAAAGGGATTTTCCAGACCTTTTATTTACGCAGCTATCCCCCTGCGCCGGTGTTCTGACAATCAGCAAGTGATTTGTAGGGGCCGACGACTCTGTCCACCGCGCGCAGAGAGCACCTGTTCTACAGAAATCCCCCAGTGCCCCGTATGCACTGACATATTGCAATGTAGGGGCCGATGCCCACATCGGCCCATTGGGAAGTTACGAATTCGCCGCAGATTTCCGTAGAAACAGTGCATTCTGCCGGGCCGATGTGGGCATCGGCCCCTACGGCGAATGGAGGAACAATATTTGGAGGGCTTATGAAACAGGTTCTTTTAAGCGCAGACGGCGAGATCAGCGTGTACTGTGTTCCGGATGCAGTGGCGGATGATCTCGAAACATACTGTCTGGAGTTCAGCTGTCATTGGCTGCACGAAAGCCCCGATGCTGCAAGGTATCGGGTGAAACGGGGTTCTGCGGTCGTGGTATGCTATACCGAAAAGGACTTTATCGAGTATCTGAACCGTTATATCTGCACAGATCCGTCTTCGCTCGTCACAACACTTCACAATGTATATTGCAAAGAGGAACTGCCGGAGAAATACCGCGGCCTGCCGTATTTCAATTTTTGACTTTAGAAAAACTCCTCCGTATGCCGCGGCATACGGAGGAGCGTTTTTTACTGTCTGGATTTCATCAGGGCACGCATTCTGGCCGAATGGTCGAGCTGGCGCTTGCGCATACGGAGGCTTTTCGGCGTGACCTCCAGCAGTTCGTCGTCGGCAAGGTATTCCATGCACTGCTCGAGCGACAGAACCGTCGGCGGTACAAGGCGGATGGCGGCGTCGGAGCCGGCTGCGCGCATATTGGTCAGCTGCTTTTTCTTGCAGACGTTGACGGCCATGTCCTCGTTGCGGTTGCACTGGCCGACGATCATACCGGCGTAGACCTCCACGCCCGGCCCGATGAACATCGAGCCGCGATCCTGTACGCCGCCGATGCCGTAGGCAGTCGTTTCGCCCGTTTCAAATGCGACAAGCGAGCCGGTCAGGCGGCGGGAGATCTCGCCCTTGACGGGCGCGTAACTGTCGAGCGTCGAGGCCATGATGCCCTCGCCTCGCGTGTCGGTCAAAAATTCGTTGCGGTAGCCGAACAGGCCGCGCGTCGGGACAAGGAACTCCAGCCGCATACGGCTGCCGATCGGGGTCATGGAGACGAGGTCGCCCTTGCGCTGGGAGATTTTATCGATCACGGAGCCGACGGAATTTTCCGGCACATCCGCGATCATGCGCTCGATCGGCTCACAGAGCTTGCCGTCGATGGTCTTGTTCAGAACGTGCGGTGTGGACACCTGGAACTCATAGCCCTCGCGGCGCATCGTCTCGATCAGAATGGACAGATGCATCTCGCCACGGCCCGCGACGTTAAAGGCGTCGGTGCCCATCTCGGTCACGTGCAGGGAGACGTCCTTCAGAAGCTCTCTTTGCAGACGGTCGCGCAGGTTGCGGGACGTGACGTATTTGCCCTCGCGGCCCGCGAACGGAGAATCGTTGACGGAGAAGGTCATTTCGATGGTCGGGTCAGAGATCTTGACGAATGGCAGCGGCTCAACGGTCTCCAGATCGCAGAGCGTACGGCCGATGGTGATATCCGAAATGCCGGAGAACGCGACAATCTCACCGGCGGACGCCTGCTGGATGGGGCTGCGGCCAAGGCCGGTAAACTCGTACAGGGCGACGACCTTTTCCTTCTTCTTGACGGACGGGTCGTGGTAATCGCAGACGATGACCTCCTGGTTCTGGTGGATCGTGCCGCGTTCGATGCGGCCGATGCCCATACGGCCAACGAATTCGTTATAGTCGATGGACGAGACGAGCACCTGCAGCGGCCCGTTTTCATCGCCCTTCGGGGGATCGATATAGTTGACGATTGTCTCAAACAGCGGGATGAGATCCGTGCCCTTGTCGTCGGGGCCGTAGGAGGACGTGCCCTCGCGGGCGGAGCAGAAGATCGTCGGGGAATCGAACTGTTCTTCGGTGGCGTTCAGGTCGAGCAGCAGCTCAAGCACCTCGTCCATGACCTCATGCACACGGGCGTCAGGCCGGTCGATCTTGTTGACGACAACGATGACCTTGTGGCCAAGCTCCAGCGCCTTCTGCAGCACGAAGCGCGTCTGCGGCATGGGTCCCTCCGCTGCGTCGACAAGCAGCAGGACGCCGTCGACCATCTTCAGAATGCGCTCGACCTCGCCGGAGAAATCGGCATGGCCCGGGGTATCGACGATGTTGATCTTATAATCCTTATAGTGGACAGCGGTATTCTTGGCGAGAATGGTGATGCCGCGCTCGCGTTCGAGATCGCCGGAGTCCATCACGCGGTCGACGACCGCCTGATTTTCGCGGTACACGCCGCCCTGCTTGAGCATCTGATCGACCAGCGTGGTCTTGCCGTGGTCAACGTGCGCGATGATTGCAATATTCCGAATTTTATCCTGCGTCATACTTGGCGCCCCTTCCTTCTTTGCCTGAAAGTTTCGTACATAAAAATCTCACAAAAAAGAATTTTAACACAGACATACTGGAAATACAAGATTTTTCTGTGAGAAAATCGTGCAAATTTGCCGTTTCCGTGTGGGATTTTTTGTGAAACCGCACAATCCGGCCCCGCAGCGCATACGATGGGGCGAAGGAGGGAGATCCCATGCAACCACTCACAGAACAACAGACGCAGCGGGTCTGGAGCCGCGTGATGAATGCGCAGGCTGTCCCGGCTGCCCAGATGAACGAGCAAACCGGCTCCGGCAGCGCCGCAGCCGATTCTCTGACGCCCGAAAAGCTTCTCGAGCTGATCCGGGATGAACGCGCCGACAGCGCGCTCTACGCGCACCTCGCCTGCCGCATGAAGGGCAAAGCGCAGGCGATGCTGCGCGAGATGGCCCGGCAGGAGGCCTGCCACGCGAAGCAGTTCGGCGCGGTCTATTTCCTCAAGACCGGCAAAAAGGCCTGTCCCGGCAGGCCGGATGCGCCGTGCGTCACCTGCATCAACGAAACGCTCCGCCAGCGCTATTCCGAGGAGCACGCCGCGCACGAGGCGTATGAAGCGCTCGCCGAAAACGCCGGAACGCACCGCTGTATGCTGCTGAAGATCGCCGAGGAGGAATGCGGCCACGCGCAGATGATCCTGTGCATCCTGCAGACCTGCCTGTAACGCTCCATACCGTTCAGGTGCACCTGAGCGCTGTAACATTCTGCGGTCAGCGATGTTCTTGTCAAGGTAAGAACACATATTGAAATCATTTGAGGCCCGGGGGGTTTCGATTTCCCCCCGGACCTCCTTGAAGCGACCAGGAAAACCGCTTCGGTTTTCTTGGATCTTTCCCGTGATAACAAGAACAGCGTTGAGCCTCAGCAGTCAGCAAGACCAATGCGAATTCGTACTGCCCTGCAAATTTTGAACGCAATGCGTTTTTACCGCAGACATTCAAACGCAGCGATCCACAAATCTGGTGTACCGTAACAGGCGGCGCGTACCATAGCGCCCGTAAGGTGAGTATGTGTGTTCGTAACGTCTAAAAACTCGTTGCTTTCCTAGGGTGTACCCGCAGTACGTACCAAACGTACCTCAGCGCCCCTTTTCTCCCCTATCTTTTCCGGCAAGACGGAAAAGATAGGGCCGCCGGAGGCATGACCGCTATCTCAGTTCAGATACTTCCGCTCCAGATCGCGCACCATCTGCACGTAACGGGTCTTGCAGTCTGCATTGCGTCCGGCCAGCAGGTCTTCGTAGCATGGAGTCAGATACTGCTCACGGATGCGCTCATAGGACGCGTGACGGTCAGAGCAGGTGTTGATGCAGGTCACGATGCCGGGGGCAATGTTATAATACTCGCGGATAAGCGCTTCGCCGTCCGGCTGCGCGGCAAGATAGCCGTCGCGGAAGGCGCGGAAAGCGGTAAGCTCCGCGCAGTCGTCCGGCTTACCGAGCTCCTGACAAACTGCGGTCGTGATGAAGCACAGTCCGAGGAACTTCTTGCGGAAGCCGCCGGAAATGGACTCGTAATCGCCCAGATAAAACGGGGATTTGGGATACCGTTCGACCCATTTTTTCTGCAGCAGCGACACAAATTCCTCGCTGACCGGCAGCTGCAGCTTGCGCACCATCGGCACGAAGAAGATCGCGAGGACGACCTTTTCGTCCTCCATGTCGTTTTTCTTTTCCCATCCGGCGGAAAGCTCGTCCAGCATGGCCTCGGCGGCCCGTTCAAGCAGCTCTGTCTGCCGCTCGGGGCGCACGCCGCTGTTCAGCTCCTGAATGACCGGGGCACAGCCAGTCTCATATGTCTCAAACGCCTCAAAAAACGCGTCGCGCAGGATCTTTTTCTGGTAGCCGCGGAAGTTTTGCACGCACCAGCCCAGCCGCGACACGGCATGGTCAAAGCTCACCGCGCAGTCCTCCTCCGAACAAGACGCTTCCTCCGGCTGCGTAAGGAGCTGCCGCTTCGTCAGCCGTTCGCCGCAGTACATACACGAAAAGCGCTCCAGCTCCGCCGGAATTTGCAGCGTATGCCCGCATTTCGGGCACAGACCGGTCGTCATTTCTTCCATCAAAGGCACCTGCTTTCGTTGTGTTGCGTTTATTCTTTCATATTTTCGGGCTTCTGTCAAGCCCGGTCACGGCAGCACCAGCACGTATGCCGCTTCCTTTTCCGGCAGATCGGAGAATACGTCGTCGGGCGAATAGGCTGCCGTGATGTATCCGTCCAGAATTGCCTGTGCCAGCTGGCCCGTCACGCAATACAGCCGTGCGCCGTTCTGCGCCGCTTCATACGGCGTTGTTTCCAATTCAGCCGGAACGCCGCTGTTCCACACCAGCAGCACGTCCAGCCCTGTCTCGGCGGAAAGCTCCGCCGCCTGCTGTGCGGCGGCTTCCGCGCCGGTCTGCGCAAAGATCTGCTCGACCGCCGAGCCGATATTGACCGAGATCACGTCGGTCTGCTCAAAGCCCGGCAGCGCGATCAGCCCCGCCTTGCCCGCCAGCAGCACGAGCGCTGCGGCCGCCGCAATGGCCGCAGCGGGAAGCCAGGCGCGGCGCGGCTTCCTTTTCTGCTCCTGCCGGATCGCCTGCATCACGCCGTCGTGCAGCGCCGCAGGCGGCTCCAGCTCGCTTTCCTGCAGCAGCGCGTCCAGCTCGTGCAGCTGCCGCCATGTCTCCCGGCAGTCCGGACAGGCGTCCAGATGGGCCCGCAGCGCCGCCGATTCCTCCGCTGTCAGCGCCTCGTCCAGCTCCCGGTTCATAAGCTCCAGCGCGTTTTCACAGTTCATGGCTCGCCCACCTCCTGTTTATTCCGAGCGTTTAGACGCGCCGGTTTCAAAAAAGTTCCCGGCGTCCAATCTTTTTTTCAATTGGAGCCGCGCACGTGCCAGACGCGACTTGACCGTTCCGACCGGAAGATCCATGATCTGCGCGATCTGCTCATACGGCAGCTGCCGCACCACGCGAAGCTCCAGAATTTCGCGGAAATCGACCGGGAGCGCGTTCATGGCATTCCGGATGGCCTCCTGCTTTTCGTTGAAGATCACGCGTTCCTCCGGCAGCGGTTCAGGGTCTGGAACGGACAGCTCCTTCCCCTCGTCCTCATCATCGGAAAACGTGAGCGAAACGTGCTGCTGCCGCTTCTGCTTGCGCAGGAAGTCGATGCAGACGTTCTGCGTCATCCGGTAGAGCCAGGTGGAGAACGCCGCGTCAAACTGATACTGCGCCAGCGTCCGCCACAGCTTCAGAAACACCTCCTGCGACAGGTCGAGCGCGTCCTCGGCGTTTCCCGCCATGCGCCAGCAAATATTATAGACCGGTTTCTGATGCAGCAGCATCAGCTGCTCAAACGCAGCCGCGTCCTGCGCGGCCGCTCTGCGGATCAGGCTGTCATCCTGCAAGAGCTTCACCCCAAATCTCTCTTGATCCCGTCTGCGATCCGTTCGATCTCGTCCATCGTCGAGATCGCCGAAATTTTTTCCTTATAATAGCCGCTGTGCGCAACGCCGCGCAGGTACCATGCGAAATGCTTCCGCGCCTCCAGACAGGCGATGTGTTCGCCCTTATCCTGCGCCGCAAGGCGGAACTGCCGCAGAGCCGTATTGACGCGGTCGCATAGAGGCGGCGTTTCCGGCACGGCCTCGCCGCGCAGCGCGGCCTGCGCCTGTTCGAACACCCAAGGGTCGCCGAACGTCGTCCGGCCCAGCATGAGCAGATCCGCTCCCGTGCGCGCCTTGCACTTCACCGCGTCCTCCGCCGTAAAAATATCGCCGTTGGCGATCACGGGGATCTTCACGGCCTCCTTGACCGCGCGAATGCAGTCCCAGTCGGCAACGCCGGAATAGAGCATGGTCTTCGTCCTGCCGTGGACGGCGATCGCCGACGCGCCCGCCTGCTCGAGCATTGCGGCCAGCTCCGGCGCGTTGCATGAGCTCTTGTCCCAACCCTTGCGCATCTTGACCGTGACCGGCACCGGCACGGCTTTCACAACGGCCTCGACGATCCGCGCAGCCTTTTCCGGGTCCTTCATCAGCGCGCTCCCGTCGCCGTTGTTCGCGATCTTCGGCATGGGGCAGCCCATGTTGATATCGATAAAATCCGCGCCCGACGCCTCCAGCGCCAGCGCCGCGCCGTCCGCCATGACGGACGGGTCATTGCCGAAGATCTGCGCGCCGCAGACGCCGAGCGGCGTTTTGTGCAGCAGACTTCTGCTCTTTTTATCCTGATAGATCAGCGCACGGGACGAGACCATTTCCGTCACCGTCACCGCCGCGCCCAATTCCGCGCAGATCGTGCGGAACGCCAGATCCGTTACCCCCGCCATCGGCGCAAGCACCAGATCGCCCATGATTTCCAAATTTCCCAGTTTCATGCTTACAGTTCCAAGGTATCGTCCTGATCGATCCAGTCCTGCACCGGAACGACCGTGAATTCTGTTTTCGTATTGCGGATGACCACACGCCGCAGTCCCGCGTTAATGATCATGCGCCTGCACATCGAGCAGGAGGTCGCGTCGGACAAGATCGCCCCTGTCTTCGCGTCGTGGCCGACGAGATAAATGTCCCCTCCGATGCACTCGTTGCGGGAGGCGGAGATGATCGCGTTCGCCTCGGCATGGACGCTGCGGCACAGCTCATAGCGCTCTCCGCGCGGCACACGCATCTGCTCGCGCACACAATAGCCGAGATCGGAGCAGTTTTTTCGTCCGCGCGGCGCGCCGTTGTACCCTGTCGCGACGATCTCGTCGTTGCGGACGATGATCGCGCCGTATTGCCGGCGCAGGCACGTCGAGCGTTCGAGCACCGTCTCGGCGATGTCCAGATAATAATTCTCCTTTACGATCCGTTCCATGGCGCGTCCCTCCCGAATGTTCTGATTTCTGATTAGTATATCATACTCTTTTTTCCGGAGCAACTGAAATCCTTGCTCTTATCCGCGATTTATGGTATACTGTGTAGGAATCTCAGGAGGAAAGGCGGCGAGGGAATGAAACTGCGCAGATGGATCTGTTTTCTGTTGTGTCTTGTGCTGACCGTGTGCCTGTGCGCGCCTGCGCTGGCCGACGGCGAGCTGTTCTTCGTCGCCGTCAACGACACCATTCCCCTGACGCTGAGCGTCTTCCCGACCTACTCCGGCGGCACGCTCTACGTGCCCTATCAGGTCTTCGACAGCCAGCCGTGCGGCGTTACGCCGTCGTACAATCAGGCCAAGCAGACCTATGTTCTGCTCAGCCGCACCCGGCAGATGATCTTCGATCTGGCTGCCGGGACCGTCAGCGACGAAAGCGGCAGCGTCTCGACCGCGAACGTGCTGTACCGCAGCGGCATTCTCTATCTGCCGCTCACGTTCTGCGCCTCGCATTTCGGCCTCAAGACCACAATGCTCGAATCCGCAGGCGGCTATCAGATCCTGCGCTTCACCGACGGCAGCGAGGTCTATGACGATTCGCTGTTTGTAGAAAAGGCCGAAAATCTGATCGCCTACCGCGTCCGGCAGAACCAGAGCGGCTCGCAGTCCCCGGAAAGGCCCACCGACCGCCCCAACAGCGGCTCACAGGGCACGCAGGAGCCGCCCGCCGCAGAAAAAAAGCCGGCAACCGTCTACCTCGCCTTCACCGGCAGTGAGACCATGCGCGCCAGTATGGCTGCGCTGGAAACCTACAAGCTGCACGGAACGTTCTTCCTGACGGAGGCGGAAATTCTCGCCGACCCGTCGCTGGTCTTTGAGCTGCTCGCCGCAGGCCACTCCATTGGCATCACAGCAGGAGAAGACGATGAGGATCTCTCCGACGCGCTCACGCGCGCAAACGACGCGCTCTGCGCCCTCACCTGCCAGAAAACGCTTCTCGCGCTCCTGCCCGCCGAGGCAGAGGCTCCAGACAGCTACTGCGTCTTCCACGCGCCGTCCTCCCCCGTCTCTGCGGCGGACGCCGCCGCGTCCGAAACAGCGCACCTGCTCGTCTGCTCCGAGAACACAGAAGCTGATCTCTACACCCTGTTTTCCGCCGAGGCCCGCGTCCTCCAGCTGCTCGAAAACGCCGACCGTACATAGCCTCCGCCCGCCCACGCAGATTTTTTCAAAAATCCGAAAAAAAGACTTGCAATTTCCGAAAAGATCTGATAGAATAATTCCGCCGATGGGGGTATAGCTCAGCTGGAAGCCCGGTTGAAGCGGTAAACAACCCCCGCACTAATTGAATAAGAAATTACTCAGCGCACCCCTTACATGGGGGTATAGCTCAGCTGGGAGCACAAGCCACTTATCTTATGCCCCCACAAATGTTTCCCGCTTCTTCGCGCAATCGGCACTTTTCAAAACTTCATAGCGATAGTAATTCCACTTGGGGGTATAGCTCAGCTGGGAGAGCGCATGACTGGCAGTCATGAGGTCAGCGGTTCGATCCCGCTTATCTCCACCAAAAAGGCTTGTTTTCTGATGAAAACAAGCCTTTTTCATAACTTTTTTGATGTTTTTGACATATCGTCGTTATTTTGCGCCCCCAGCGGTTGTACCCACGTCAGCCATACCCCCGCAAAAATTGAATAAAAAGTTCGTAAAGAGCTGCAAAATTGGGCATTTATGTGAAAACGTGAATGTCCATTTTTTATTGTCAAAATTCCGCATATCGAGGTGATTTTCATGCAAGCGCAAGTCAATTTCTCCTACTTTTACGGCGAAGAATCTGAGCAATTCAGCTACTTCCGGATTCCCAGATTGTTGGTGCGCAGCAAAAGGTTCAAAACGCTCTCCACCGAAGCAAAGCTACTCTACGGCCTGATGCTCGACCGCATGGGGCTATCTGCCAAGCACGGGTGGTATGACGAGCTGGGGCGCGTCTATATCTACTACACCCTCGACGAGTTACAAACCGACCTCATGTGCGGACACAACAAAGCGGTCCGACTGTTGGCCGAGCTGGATACCGGAAAAGATGGTTTTGGCCTGATCGAGCGCGTGAAGC
>OMFR01000594.1_pt1 | contig 18576 bp, 20 predicted proteins | sample 1645691 | NCBI WGS metagenome assembly OMFR01 (sample SAMEA103958132, study PRJEB25191) | human gut metagenome | biome: human-associated habitat [ENVO:00009003]; feature: intestine environment [ENVO:2100002]; material: feces | place: Germany | collected 2013/2015
GCGAACGGGACTCTGCCGTAATTTTGTTCGGTCCGGGTGATTATTGTGCGCTTACCAACTTTGTTCGGCCCGGGTGATTATTGTGCGCTTACGACCATATAGAAAAAACCGTCTCAGACGATACGTTTGAGACGGTTTTTGTAATAGCGAAACACTATAGATATCACACCATTACATCCGCATATTCTTCATATAGGCATATAAAACGCTTATATTTTCCAAATTTCATTGCCGCTAAGCAGAAAACCGTATAGGATTCTTTTTTCGGTCTCACTTGCCTCTTCCGATTTAATTCGGTTTTGAATTATCGGTATGATAGCATCTTTGTGGGCAATAAAACAACTCATGTACTTTTCATGACGAGCAAAGTTTTCCCACATATAATTGGAAAAGTCTACTTGAGAGTAGTCAAAACTCTCCGAATCTAATAGGAACTGCAAATGCGGTCTTCCCTCAGACAGTTCTTTTAAAGCACTTATATCAGATATCATATCGTTTATATAGAGAAGATAGACGCATTCCAATCTACTCTCAACCGGATCGGGGTATGAGTGCACACCTGTGACTTCTTTTCTGCTAAGCTCTATTACTCCATTTAGAAATTCCTTGATTGAATTCTGATCTGGGGTCAACCATCCAGAGAATATAAAGTCGTAGATTGCCTCTATTGGCAGTTGTGCAAAGTTATCGGATAAAATGTATTTATACTTCTGTTGAACCGTATCACCGGTAATCTGCTGATAAAACAACCTCAATAATATGACTTTCTTATGGAAATCCTCTGTAGTATCAATGATAGCCTGAATCTTATCTGTAGTTGCCTCATCCTTTGATATGAATTGCTCAATGAGATGACGAAGACTGTTGAAATGCACATTCACCGCATACTCAAAGAATTTTTCTCCGCCCACTATTTGATGAACAAACTCAAAATTATGGGGAAATGCTAATAAGCTGCAAAGCTTTGAAAGCTCTCTCAAGCTTTGCCTAAAGTCCGGCCAACCTATAGAAAAGAAGATTGGAGCAATAATCTTATCACTGAGTAACGCTTCTACCGATGCTGCAATTATCTCTTTGCTATTCTCATCTAAGACAACCAAGTTCAGTAATAGTACTATATTGGAAAGCGCAGAAAACGACGATTGCAATAATCCATAAGTCTTTGCAGTCACAATAGAATGACAAAGATTCTTAAAGCACTCTGCAAGGAATGTAACTTCCTGTACGCCCGTATTCAATTGTTTTACATTATATGACCTTACAAGCGCACTCAAATCTTTTGTCGAAATAAACTTTGCCATAATATCCAGATCAATGTATTCTACGGCATACTTTTCGTTTGCAAATTCCATATCTCCAAAAAGAGTAGTTTTTTGGGCCGCATCACTATTTGCGCATATTATGGCTTCGATATATGGTTTGAAAAAATCTTTTAAATCTCTAAAGCCTTGATACAGAATGTGGTTGTTATAGTAAAAAAAGTATTGTGTTATAGCAAGCCGTTTTATTTCATAAAGCCTTGCACACGATGTTCCACCAAAATGAATGGTATTTCTGTCCCCAACATCTTTCTTTAGCTTTTCTAAGGCTTCGTACATCGAAAGTCTCTTTTTAGTATTACCACTATAAATGTCAAGATATCCAGAGAACACCTCTCTTTCCTTGCTTGCAGCGATATTTTGAACAAATTGTTTGACTTTGGCAGAATCAAAGCCCCCAAAGTATGTCTGGATTGCCTCAAGTACAGCGGAATTATGCAGATAAGCAACTTTCTGGTCTATAGGGAACCCAGAGCAATCTATTTCTTCGTGGAATTTTAATATTTCACTAAAACCATCCACAATGCTTTTGTAAAAAAGCATTTCATTTGCTTCTAAATCTATATGCTCGCTGTTGAGCAATGCTTTGATCTCATCATATTTATTCAGAATATAGAGATTAAAAATTTCACTTTTCAGCAAAGCGTTATCAGACAGCTCTCCTATACGAAAGCGCATGACTTTATGCTCGTGAATGCACTGTATGGATACGATTCCAGCATTTAGAAAAAGTTGTCTTAAATCAGTTGCACCTTCGTCCCCAGACTCCATAAATGCTATTAATCTTGCATAATCGTTTTCAGAAAAAAGACGTAATTCCCGGTCCGTAACCTCATATCTTTTCACATAAAGCAGCTTTAGAATTTGCTCATAGCTGACAAAGCTGAAACGAGACATAAATTTTACGGCATTTTCTATTGTAGATAAATTCTCCTCTAATGCAGGATTGGCAATCACACGCAGAAAACTATATAGACGCTTTCCAATTTCATTGGATAGATCCGCTGGGATCTCCTGAATCAGCGGCATGGAGTTAATATTGATTACTTCGATATTATTGCTACTAAAATAAGAAAGCTGAGTATCATCAACAATCTCCTGATCCAGAATCAGGTAGCCAACTCTTCTGTCCACATCAAATGCTCCGTTTTGTGAACGCATATAGTTTAGCCAACTGAGAATAAGCTTGATGTTATAATCATTTAACGAATATCCCAAAAACAACACAATATGGTCCGTCAGCAACGATTTGATGAAGAGTTCAATTAATACGTGTTTTTGCGAATAGTCTAAGTAGTCTTGCTCTTTTAGAACAATGCTGGAAGCATCGGAAAGATCCCCGTGCATTTTAATGATGTACTTTCCTTTGTCCGCATTCAGCAAATCCTTATCGTAAACGATCACCTGATATTGCTCACAAAATATATTTTTCGAGGATTCAAGCAACTGGTCATAATTCGTGGTGATAATATGTGCCGGATTGATATCAAAAATCGCTGACGACAAAGGTGCATCTGCCGTCACAGCGGGAATGCTTTCGTTTAATATACGATAGTATAATTCTTGATCCTTGTTAAACACATGCTGCGGTACCTTTAGAAGTTCATCTGTCGAAAAATCATCTTTCAATAAGCAGGTGTTTTCACAGCTTTCTAATCTATGTCTGCAAGTATCACACCTCGAATAATCAATCGCCTTTGCCATATTTTGAATCAAGGCATTCCAACTGGGCATTCCGTCTACATTGCAAGACACTCCCGCACCTACAAAAATAACCAGTTTTCCTTGCTCGGCTTTTTCTCTGAACATGCTGATATAGTTGAGCAGTTCATCGTTGCCCATAAACACATTCACCTTCTTTATCTATGTGGTGTAGTAAGAAAAATGTTTGATATGTTTTATTATACTGCAAGCTATTGCTCTTGGCAACGCTTTGCTACAATAGCCTCAACACCGACAAAGGAGCTGAGGCTATGCCAATCACCTATTCAACTGAACTCAAAGTCAAAACCATCCGCCGTTATGAAAAGGGCGAGTCAATCAAAGCGCTAAGTCAAGAGTTGCACATCTCGCAAAGCACCCTGTACCAATGGCGCAAAGAATACTGCTCGATCAAAACGCCCAACCATACCTACACGCCTGCTGAATTCGATGCCATCTCCCGCCGCCTGCAAAAGCTGGAGCATCATATGGAGATCATTCGCCAGACCGAGTATCTGTCGAATATACCCTTGCAGAAAAAGCTTGCCACTCTTGAGGAACTCTATCATCGACCGGGCAATCCTTTCAGTGTCCATGAGCTGTGTGACGCTCTTGATGTGGCAAGGGGGACCTTCTACAACCACATCTTCCGCAAGGCGGACAGAAGCCAATACCAAGAGGAACAAGCTCAGCTCATGCTGAAGGTCAAGCAGGTATTTGATGACAGTGAGCAGCGCTTTGGCGCGGAAAAGATACGCATCGTTTTAGCTGAGAGCGGCATTCGTGTTGGTAAAAAGCGCATTTCCGCCATTATGCAGGAGTTAGGCCTATGCAGTGTCCGGACAGATGCAAAAAAGCAGTTCAAGCGCAAGCAACAATATGCAAAACAAAATCTGCTGAAACGGGAGTTTTCGGCAGAGCATCCAAATCAGATATGGGTCAGCGATATTACATACTTCAAGGTCAAAAGCTACTGGGTCTGTCTCTGTATCATTCTGAATCTATACTCCCGCAAGGTTATCGGCTGGCGGGTATCAAAGCATATGAGTACACATCTGGTCACCGCAACCTTCAAAACCACTTATCAGGAGCGAGGGAGACCGCAGAACCTGACCTTTCACAGTGACAGGGGTAGCCAGTATGTTTCAAAAACGCTGACCGGTCTGTTTCAACAGTACGGTGTAAAGCAATCTTTCTCTGCAACGGCCAGGCCACTGGATAACGCCGTGGCTGAGACTTTCTTTTCCTCCTTCAAACGGGAGGAGGCTTACCGAAAAGACTACACCTCCGAACAACATTTTCGTAGGAGCGTGGAGGAGTATATTTGGTTCTACAATGAGGTGCGCCCCCACCAGACGCTGAACTACAAGACGCCGCAGGCTTTTGAGGACGCATACAAGCCTGCTTTATCGGAAAGTAGTGTCTAAATAGCCGCCATGCATAAAAATATTAGTTTTGCGTTTGGAGCGTTTTGGAGAATCGGTGCCTTGACATGAAAAAGCGGAAAGCCCCATATTGCAAGACTTCTCGGATATGACAAGTCCCACTTTTCGATAAAATAGTTCGAAAAGTGGGACTCATTCACAATATGTGAGGCGCTGGATGTTGACCGCGGTACATTCTACAACCATATGTTACGCAGCAAGCGCGGCAACGCTTGGTTTGATAAACGTCATCAAGAATACTGTCAGCTCATCCGTGATGTGTTTGACGAATATAGGCAGGTGCTGGGTGCAGAGAAAATTCGGACGATTCTCGTTCAGCGTGGATACCAAGTCAGCGCGGAATATATTTCGCGACTCATGCGTGAAATGGGCTTAAGCAGCGTTCGGACGACGGCGAAGCAGGAATATCTAAAGCTGCGTGAACCGGAACGAAAGAAAAATATCCTGCGGCAACAATTTAACGCTCAGCGGCCAAATCAACGATGGGTCAGCGATGTCACCTGTTTTAAACTTGGGGATCACTACTTTTATATTTGCGTGATTATCGACCTTTTCTCACGCAAAGTGATCGCACATAAGGTTTCAAAAAAGAACAGCACCCAACTTCTCACAGCAACATTTAAAATGGCGCATGAAGAACGCCATCCCCCATCTGGTCTTATTTTTCATAGCGACCGTGGAGCGCAATATACCTCTCACCGGTTTCAACAGCTTTTGCATAAATACAATACGAAGCAATCCTTTTCTCAGCCCGGCAAGCCGCATGATAACGCGGTCGCAGAATCATTCTTCGCATCGCTGAAAAAAGAAGAGCTCTACCGAAAGGATCATCCTTCCGATAGAGCGTTTCAAGCCAGCGTTGCTTCCTATATTGAGTTTTATAACACTAAGCGCCCCCATCGCACATTGAAAAATCTGACGCCATGCCAGATGGAAGAGAGCTTCTGTGCAATTGTTAAATGAGACATCCGTGTTCGAATCGCCTAATTTGCTCGTTTTCTACTACGTTTTGAGACGGTTTGTATTTTCGTGTCTCATATTTGCTTCAGCGCGCCACTCGCTGAAATCCCTGTCATACCAAGACTTTCAGGACATAAAATGACCCTACCTAATCCTTAGGTCTCATCGACTTGTTCGAATTGGGTAGGGTCATTCATTATGGTACGCCCGACTGGATTCGAACCAGCGGCCTACAGAGTCGGAGTCTGTCACTCTATCCAACTGAGCTACGGGCGCATATTTGGTTGTGGGTTTCTGCGATAGTCGTCAAATAGTAGTCAACGACCACGCATTTTTTCTCTGTCGTTCCCGCAAACACAGGTGCGGCAAGGCTTTGCGCCATATCTCAACTGGAGACACCTGAAATGTCGGAGTCTGTCACTCTATCCAGCTGAGCTACGGGCGCGTATGCAATTACACCGTTTCTCAAACGGCTTATCTATTATACCAACTTCCTCCTCCGTTGTAAAGAAAAATTTTTTCAAAAAAGATTGTTAAAAAAGTTGACAACTACCGCATCTTGCGCTAAAATAACTTATAAATTTTTTCAACCCCAAAGGATGGTATATATGAAAAAGCAAAAAATCTCCGACGCTGTGATCCACCGCCTTCCCCGTTACTACCGCTATCTGGACGATTTGTACAACAAGGGCGTGGTGCGCATCTCCTCCCACTCGCTGGGCGACAAGATGGACATCACCGCTTCGCAGATCCGGCAGGATCTGAGCTGCTTCGGCGAGTTCGGGCAGCAGGGATACGGCTATAATGTGGCGGAGCTTCGCGCAGAGATCGGCCATATTCTGGGCATCGACAACGACCACAAGCTGATCATCATCGGTGCCGGCCATCTGGGTCATGCGCTGCTGCAAAACTTCGACTTTGCCAAGGTGGGCTTCCATCTGGACTCCGCGTTCGACGTCTCCTCCGCCCTGATCGGCGACGAGATCAACGGCGTGACCGTGCGCTCCATGGACGAGCTGGACGACTACGTAGCGCAGCATCACCCCACCGTGGCGGTGCTGACGGTGCCGCAGCACGTGGCGCAGCCGCTGGCTGACCGACTGGTGGCGCTGGGCATCCGGGGCTTCTGGAACTTCACCAATGTGGAGATCTCCGTGCCGGAGGACGTATATTCCGAGGATATCCACTTCGTGGACACCCTGCTGACTCTCAGCTACCACATCTCCCGCAGCAATCAGGAGTAAATCTTTTTCGCCGCCCCTCTCACACTTTGCCGCGCCTCACATACTATGGAATGAGGCTTCTCCACGGAGCCAGAAATTTCATAGGAGGTTACGCTATGTGTAATCAGAACTCTTGCTTTGGCGGCAGCAACTGCTGCTGGATCATCATCGCCATCATCCTGCTGTTCCTGTTCTGCGGTAACGGCTGTGGCTGCGGCAACGACTGCGGCTGCAACAACAACTGTGGCTGCAACAACGGCTGCGGCTGCTAAACCCTAGATACCATGGCCCCATCTTCGGATGGGGCCTCATTTTTTGCTTCAAAACAGGCGTCAAATGTGGTATACTCTAAAAAAAGCGACTCAGGAGGTACGCACTGTGGAGATCCGCGATTTTTACAACACCTATCGTGACCATCAGCCCCGACTGCTGGGTGGCCGGAGCAACTTTGCCGTGCTGGTGCCGCTGGTGGAGACGGAGCAGGGGCTGTGCCTTTTGTACGAGGTACGTGCCGGCGGCATTCGCCAGCCCCACGAGGTCTGTTTCCCCGGCGGACGGATGGAGCCGGGAGAGACCCCCACCGCCTGTGCACTGCGGGAGACGTGGGAGGAACTGGGCATCGACAGCGCCGCCATTCAGGTCATCGCGCCGCTGGATTTCCTCTATCTCCGGTCTGACGCGCTGATGTATCCGGTGCTGGTCAGCGTGGACGCCGGTGCGCTGTCTCACCTGCGGCCCAGCCCCGACGAGGTGGCGGACACATTTCTCGTCCCGGTGCAGTGGCTGCGGGAGCACCCTCCCACGCTGTACCGCTATCCCCTGCGTCCCATGATCGGCGAGGACTTTCCTTATGACGCGGTGCGGGTGAAGCTCCCTTATCCCTGGGGCGACGGCCATATGGAGGTGCCGGTTTATGAGGGGCTCCCCTATCCCCTGTGGGGCATGACCGCCCGTATCACCTATTACCTATTGAAAAATGTGCAGGCGTGAGCCTGCACATTTTTTATAAGATAACCTCCACCGGACAGTCGATCGCCATGCTGTCCGGCGTAACACGGCAGCTGTAGGCGGCAATGTTCACGCCCGCCGCCTTCGCCTGACGCAGCGCCTCGCCAAAGGCGGGGTGGGTCGCGTCATTGGGCGCAAAATCCACCACGTCCGCCATTTGGATCACGAAAAACGCCGTGGCCCGATGCCCCAGCTCCACCGCGCGCATCAGCTCGTGGAGGTGCTTCACGCCCCGCTCCGTAGGCGCGTCCGGAAAGCGGGTATGGCCGCCGTCCTCCAGCGTGACGCCCTTCACCTCCACCAGATGCAGCCCTCGCGGCGTCTCCAGACAGAAATCCAGCCGGGACTGTCCGAAGCGGTACTCGCTGTGGACGGCGGTGGCGGTGGGGTCGAATTGCAGCGCCCACTCCGCGAACACCTTGTTGGGCGCCTGCGCGTCCATGTTGATAAGCTTTCCGTTTTTCTCCACGGCGATCAGGTCATAGGCGGTCTTGCGGTTGGGGTTCGTCCCTTTCTCCAGATACACCGCCGCGCCGGGCACCAGCAGTTCCCGGCAGCGGCCCGTGTTTTTCACGTGGCACACCGTCTCCGTGTCGTCCACCAGCACATGGGCGATAAACCGGTTGGGCCGCGCCAGAAATATTCCCTTTCTCACCTGTTCGTATCGCATATGTTGTCACCTGTCGTCGTCTTTTTTACATATTTTATAGTATATCATGGCATCCTCTTTTTGAAAAGCAATTTCATCCGCAGTTGTCCGAAGCGTCAACTTATCCAAAAAATATTTAGGCATTCTTACAAATTTTGTTGAAACAGGGAATTTGCGGTTGAATTAATGCCAAATGTTTGGTACAATTAAGATGCTAATAAATGGCAACATTATAGGAATGGGAGGTAGTATAGGCAATGGATTACTCCAACTTGTTTGTGTGCCTGATGGGACTGTGCACGGTGTTTGTGGGTCTGATCTGCATCATCGTTCTGGTCTCGGTCATGAGCAACGTGGTACGCAGAACAGACGCGAAAACAGCAGCTCCCGCAATTCCCGCACCGGCGGCAGCACCTGCCGTGTCCGCCGTAACGCCGGAGATGGTGGCCGCCGTGTCCGCCGCCATCGCGGAGGAGTTGGGCACCGACGTCAGCGCCATCCGCATCGTTTCCATGAAAAAGATCTGAGGAGGAGAAGAATCATGAAGAAGTACAAAGTCAATGTAAACGGCACCGCCTATGAGGTGGAGATCGAAGAAATGACCGGCGCTCCTACCGTCGCTGCTGCTCCTGTGGCCGCATCTGCTGCCGCTCCCGCCGCTTCCGGCGCGGGCGAGAGCATCACCTCCCCCATGCCCGGCAACATTCTGGCCGTCAACGTGGCCGCTGGCGACATGGTGAAAAAGGGTCAGGTGCTGATGGTGCTGGAAGCCATGAAGATGGAGAACGAGATCATGGCTCCTCAGGACGGCAAGGTGACTTCCGTGGCCGTGGCCAAGGGCGCCGCCGTGGAGTCCGGCGCGCTGCTGTGCACCATCCAGTAATGGAGGGCACGTAATGCAAGCCATTATCAATTTTTGCGAGCAAACCGGTTTTTACCAGTTTTTCCAGGGCGATAACTGGAAATGCGCCATCATGATCGTGGTGGCCATCGTGCTGCTGTTTCTGGGCATCGTCAAGAAGTTTGAGCCGCTGCTGCTGGTGCCTATCGCCGTCGGCATGCTGGTGACCAACCTGCCCGGCGCGGAGATGTATCACGAGATCCTGTTCGCCGGCGGACACATCCACTGGGATCTGTTCGGCGGCAACCCCATCACGGCGGAGTTTATCGCCGAGATGCAGGCTTCCGGCGTTTCCGAAGCGGTGCTCAACGGCGTCGCCGTGGGACAGACGGTCTCCGTGGGTCTGATCGACGTGCTGTATCTGGGCATCAAGCTGGGCATCTATCCCTGCCTGATCTTCATGGGCGTGGGCGCGATGACCGACTTCGGCCCGCTGATCGCCAACCCCAAGAGCCTGCTGCTGGGCGCTGCCGCGCAGCTGGGCATCTTCCTGACCTACGTGGGCTGCCGCCTGAGTGGCCTGTTCACCGGTGCGTAGGCTGCCTCTATCGGCATTATCGGCGGCGCGGACGGCCCCACCGCCATCTTCGTCACCGCCATGCTGGCCCCGGCGCTGCTGGGCCCCATTGCCGTGTCGGCCTACTCCTACATGGCGCTGGTTCCCGTGATCCAGCCGCCTATCATGAAGGCGCTGACCACCGAAAAGGAACGCCAGATCGTCATGAAGCCCCTGCGTGAGGTCAGCAAGAAGGAGAAGATCATCTTCCCCATCGTGGTCACCATCTTTGTGGCGCTGCTGGTTCCCTCCGCCGCGCCGCTGATCGCCTGCCTGATGTTCGGCAATCTGGCCAAGGAGTGCGGCGTCACCGACCGTCTCAGCAAGACCATGCAGAACGAGCTGATGAACATCGTCACCATCTTCCTGGGCGTTAGCGTGGGCGCTACCGCCACCGGCGCGACGTTCCTCAGCCCCAAGACCCTGATGATCCTAGGTATGGGCATCGTGGCCTTCGGCTTCGGTACCGCAGGCGGCGTGCTGCTGGCCAAGTTCATGAACCTGTTCCTGAAAGAGAAGATCAATCCCCTCATCGGCTCTGCCGGCGTGTCTGCCGTTCCCATGGCGGCCCGTGTCAGCCAGAAGGTGGGTCAGGAGGCCAACCCCGGCAACTTCCTGCTGATGCATGCCATGGGCCCCAATGTGGCCGGCGTTATCGGCTCCGCCATCGCCGCAGGCGTCTTAATTTCGCTCTTCGGCTAATAGGAGGTAAACTATGGAATTTTTATCGAATAAACCCCTGCTGATCACCGATACCATCCTGCGTGACGCCCACCAGTCTCAGGCGGCCACCCGCATGACCATCGAGGACATGCTGCCGGCGCTGGAGCAGCTGGATTCCATCGGCTACTACTCGCTGGAGTGCTGGGGCGGTGCTACCTTTGACGCCTGCATGCGCTTTCTGAACGAGGATCCGTGGGAGCGCCTGCGCACCATCCGCAAGCACGTGAAGCACACGAAGCTGCAAATGCTGTTCCGCGGCCAGAACATTCTGGGCTACAAGCACTACGCCGACGACGTGGTGGACGCCTTCTGCCGCAAGAGCGTGGAGAACGGCATCGATATCATCCGCATCTTCGACGCCCTCAACGACGTCCGCAATCTGGAGCAGGCCATCAAGTCCACCAAGAAGTACGGCGGACAGGTGGAGGCCACCCTCAGCTACACCATGTCCCCCATCCACAACGAGGCCTACTTCGTGAAGCTGGCCAAGGAGCTGGAGCAGATGGGCGCGGACATGATCTGCATCAAGGACATGGCCAACCTGCTGCTGCCCATGGATGCCTACTCACTGGTGAAGGCGCTGAAGGAGACCGTCTCCGTGCCCATCCACCTGCACACCCACAACACCTCCGGCACCGGCGACATGACGCTGCTGATGGCGGCCTATGCCGGTGTGGATATCGTGGACACCGCCCTCTCCCCCATGGCCAACGGCACCAGCCAGCCCGCCACCGAGTCTCTGGTGGCCACGCTGAAGGGCACACCCCGCGATACGGGCCTTGATCTGGGCAAAATGTCCGACGCCGCCGTCCACTTCCGCAAGGTGGCCCAGCGTCTGCAGGACGCCGGTATCCTGGACCCCAAGGTGCTGCGTGTGGACACCAATACGCTGCTGTATCAGGTGCCCGGCGGCATGCTGTCCAACCTGATCTCCCAGCTGAAGCAGGCGGGCAAGGAGGACAAATACTACGACGTGCTGGCGGAGATCCCCCGCGTCCGCAAGGACTTCGGCTATCCCCCGCTGGTAACGCCCTCCAGCCAGATCGTAGGCACCCAGGCCGTCATGAACATCATCATGGGCGAGCGCTACAAGACCTTCCCCAAGGAGAGCCGCGCCATGCTGAAGGGCGAATACGGCAAGCTGCCCGGCGAGGTCAACGAGGAAGTTCGCGCCAAGGCGGGCATTGCCCCCGAGGACGTGATCACCTGCCGTCCCGCCGACCTGCTGGAGCCGGAGCTGGAGAAGTACAAGGCTGAGTACAAGGACATCGCCAAGAGCGAGGAGGACGTCCTGAGTCTGGCCCTGTTCCCTCAGGTAGCCCCCAAGTTCATCGAAAAGCGGGATCATCCCGTGGCCGAGGCTGCACCTGCGGCAACTCCCGCCGCCCCGGCAAAGTCCGCCGACCCCAACGCCGTCCGCGAGCTCTACGTGGAGTGGAAGGGTTAACATGACCGATCCCCCTCATGAGGAAAACCTCATGAGGGGGATTTTTTGCGCGGCAAAACGGTGAATTCCTCTTGCGGCAGCGGGAATTGACATGGTAGAATAAAAGCAGGAAAGACCAGATCCGTTTTTCCTGCGAAGGATATCCGCCAGCAAATCGGAAGTTGTTTTTGGAGGTGTCAACCATATGAAATGTCCATTTTGCAAAGAGGAAATGCGCGTTGGAAGAATTTCTCAAGACCGATATGCCCTGAAATGGGTTCCGGACGACCAGGATAAAGGATTGTTGAATTTCACTCCGCTGGTGAAAGGAATCAAACTGACATCAATTGATGATGGCATGACGGTAAAAGTATTCCATTGTGAAGCATGCCGGAAATTTATCATCGACCAGGATGATTTACGCTAATTATTAAATTTCAGTTTATCGGCAACACCGGATAACACCTCGAATTGGGAATTGCAGGAGCATTGATTAAAATGGGACTATTTGATCTTTTCAGGAAAAGCAAAACGGAATTATCCGACGAGCAGAAAAAGTGGAATAAGATGTGGGATCTATGGGAAGAAAATCGTGCAGATACGCCCTATGCGGAATTGATGACCTATCAAAGCGAGATCAACAATGGCGGACACGACCAGTATTTCCTCAACGTTGAAAATACCGGCGATTTGCAGAAAGAAATGGCAGCTTTAGAAACTGTTCTATCGGAAAAGCTGCAAAAGAATCTGCGAGACGCATATCGCGCCTACCAGCAATTGACCGACAGCGAATCTGACGAGGACACGGAAGCAATACTTGAGCAATGTGACGATATATTCTATCAAAACGAAGCGGAAATCAACTGCATCCTCAAAGAGTATGCAGCCAAAATGAAGCTGTAACTGCTGGCCATTCTCCGCGTTTTCCTGATTGACTTTCCCTCCCCTATCTGCTATACTACATCTGTTGGGGGAGTAGTCGGCGCAGATTGTGCGCGGTATGCCAACATACTGGCAAACGCCTGGTATACCTTAATTGATGAGACTCATACAGTCGGAAGGCCGTATGTGTCTCAGGTTAGCAAGTGCTTACATGAGCGGATACGAGTTGTATCCGCTCATTTTTATGTGGAGTGAGGAAGTAACTATGGGTTTGTTGGAACTGTTTTTGCTGGCGATCGGGTTGAGCATGGACGCCTTCGCCGTGTCGGTGTGCAAGGGCCTTGCCATGCAGAAGGTCAATTTCCGCAGCGCCGCCATCTGCGGCGTGTGGTTCGGCGGCTTTCAGGCGCTGATGCCCTTCATCGGTTATCTGCTGGGCGCAGGGTTTGAGAAGTACATCAACGCCGTGGCGTCGTGGATCGCCTTTGTGCTGCTGGCGCTGATCGGCGGCAACATGATCCGCGAGGCGCTCAGCAAGGAGGAGGAAAACGCCTCTGCCGCGCTGGATGTGAAAACCATGTTCCTGATGGCGGTAGCCACCAGCATCGATGCGCTGGCGGTAGGCATCACCTTCGCCTGCGTGCCGGTGGAGATCATGGCCGCCAGCCAGTTGGTGAACACCGTGGTGGCGGTGTGCCTGATCGGCCTGACCACCTTCACCATCTCCTGCGTCGGCGTGAAGGCCGGCAGCGTGTTCGGCGCCCGCTACAAGTCCAAGGCGGAGTTCGTGGGCGGCACGATTTTGATCCTGATCGGCGTCAAGATCCTGCTGGAGCATCTGGGGGTTCTGTAAAAAAATAACGGCACTCACTTTCGTGAGTGCCGTTATTTTTTTAATCAACGATATCCACAGAAACCTTGGCGCCTGTACGCTGGGCGTAGGAGCGCACCACCGTGCGGATCTCCTTGGCGATGCGGCCCTGACGGCCAATCACCTTGCCCATATCCTCGGGGGCAACGCGCAGCTCCAGCGTCAGCTCGTCGCCGTTCTCGACCTCGGTCACGGTGACCTGGTCGGGATGCTGGACGAGGCTTCTGGCGATATAGAGCAGCAATTCCTTCATGACGTGCCCTCGGCCTTACAGAACGTCGACCTTCTTCAGCAGGGCGCGAACGGTATCGGTGGGCTGAGCGCCGGTCTTGATCCACTCGCGGGCGCGGTCGGCGTCGATCTTGATCTCGGCAGGGTTCACGCAGGGATTGTAAGTGCCGATCTCCTCGATGAAGCGGCCATCACGGGGATAGCGGCTGTCAGCCACGACCACGCGGTAATAAGGAGCCTTCTTGGCGCCCATTCTTCTCAGTCTGATCTTAACCATGGTTTTTTCCTCCAAAATAAATTATTTGTTTGTCATGTATTATAAATGCCGGGGCACTTATTTCAGTCTTTTCTTGCGGCCAAAGCCGTGCATGCCGCCACCGCCGCCCATCAGGCCGCTCAGCGCACCCATGCCCCGCTTGCCGCGGGTCAGCGCCTTGGTCATCTGCTGCATGGTCTCGAAGCCCTTCAGCAGCCGGTTCACATCCGACACCTGCTGGCCGCAGCCTGCCGCGATGCGGCGCTTGCGGCTGGCGTTGAGGATCTGGGGATTCTCACGCTCCTGCATAGTCATGGACTGGATGATGGCCTTGGTGCGGGCAAACTGCTTGGGGTCGATCTGGTCGGGGTCAAAGCCCTTTGCCATGTTGCCCGGCAGCATGCTGGCGATCTGGCTCAGGTCGCCCATGTTCTGCAGCTGCTCCAGCTGATCCAGATAATCGCTGAGGGTCAGGCGGTTCTTCCGCAGCTTCTCCTCCAGCTTTTTGGCCTGCTTCTCGTCGTACTGCTGCTCGGCCTTCTCGATGAAGGACAGCATGTCGCCCATACCCAGAATACGCGAGGCCATGCGGTCGGGGTGGAACAGCTCGATCATGTCCAGCTTTTCGCCGGTACCGATGAATTTGATGGGCTTTCCGGTGGTGGCCCGGATGGACAGGGCCGCGCCGCCGCGGGCGTCGCCGTCCAGCTTGGTCAGCATCACGCCGTCGATGCCCAGCGCGTCGTCGAAGGCCTTGGCGGCGTTCACCGCGTCCTGGCCGGTCATGGCGTCCACCACCAGCAAGATCTCGTTGGGCTTCACCGCGGCCTTGATGTTCCGCAGCTCGTCCATCAGCGCCTCGTCGATGTGCAGACGGCCGGCGGTATCCAGAAATACCATGTCGTTGCCGTGGTCAGCGGCGTATTTCACCGCCTCCCTGGCGATGGTCACGGGGTCGATCTGCCCCATTTCAAACACGGGAATGTCCAGCTGCTTGCCCACCACCTGCAACTGGTTGATGGCGGCGGGACGGTACACGTCGCAGGCCGCCAGCAGCGGACGCTTGCCGAACTGGCGGCGCATCAGGCCCGCCAGCTTCGCGCCGTTGGTGGTTTTACCAGCGCCCTGAAGGCCCACCATCATCACCACGGTGGGGCCGCGGTTGGCGGTGTTCAGCCGGGCGTTGGTGCTGCCCATCAGCTTGGTCAGTTCCTCGTTGATGATTTTGATGATCTGCTGGGCGGGTGTCAGGCTCTCCAGCACGTCGCTGCCCACGCAGCGCTCCGTCACCTGGGCCACGAAATCCTTGACCACCTTATAGCTGACGTCGGCCTCCAGCAGAGCGAGACGCACCTCGCGCATACCGTTGCGGACGTCGGCCTCTGTCAGGCGGCCCTTGCCCTTCAGGCTCTTGAATACGGCGTTTAACTTTTCAGACAGTCCTTCAAATGCCATATTTACTCCTTTAATCCGGCGGTGTTCTCCATGATCTCCGCCGCCAGCGCCTCCAGCTGGGGATTCTCATACTGGCGGTAGTTCAGCGTTTTGATCTTCTGCGCCGCCTCCTCGATGGCGGCGATCTTGGGCTGCATCTGCATGAAACGGCGGATCAGGCCCGTTTTATCCTCGATTTCCTGCATGGACGCCTCGGCCCGGACAATCACGTCCCGCACGCCCTGCCGGGAAATACCGTAATTCTCGGCGATCTCGCCCAGCGAAAGGTCCTCGTTATAGTACAGGTCGAAGAATTCCTTCTGCCGCTCCGTCAGGGTCTCGCCGTAAAAGTCGAACAGCATGGTCATGCGGTAGGTCTGGTTTTTCACGGATGACTCCCCTTTCTGTAAAGCGTATCGCCTTTATGTAAAGTTTTGAACCTTTACAACAGCAATTATGATACACGATTTTGGACAAAATGTCAAGGCGAAAATCGCCGGTGAACCTGATTTTTTATGAGAAAAGGAGCGGTTTTCACCGCTCCTTTTCAAAATGGCCTCGCAGAGTTCGCGCTGCGCACAGCGCGAATCATTCAAATCATTTTTTGCCGCGGCGTGTACGTGGCAAAAAATACTTTTCGGTTCAGCAAGTGCCAAAGGCGCGCAGCGAACCGCAATCTTTTTTGGCAGAAAAATCGTAAGATTTTTCGCCAGCTCACTCCACCACCACGCCGCGCTTCTTGAATTCCTCCACCATCAGGTCGAGATCGGGCTCGATGTGGACGGGGGAACCGGCGGACTTGATGGCGTTGGCCACGTCCTTCAGGCCGTTGCCGGTAACCACGGACACCACGGTGGCGTCGTGGGGAATCAGGCCCAACTCGCAGGCCTTCTTCAGCGCCGCCGCGCCGGTGACACCGGCAGGCTCGCCGAACACGCCGCAGGTACGGCCCAGCAGCCGCTGCGCCGCCAGAATCTCCTCGTCGGACACGTTGACGGCGATGCCGTTGGACTCCCGGATAGCCGCCAGCGCCTTGTCGGCGTTGCGGGGCACGCCCACGCTGATGGAGTCGGCGATGGTGTTCTCCTCCATGGGCTCCCAGGGCTCGTTGTTCTGGATGGCTCGGTTGATGGGATAGCAGCCCAGAGACTGGGCGGAGATCAGGCGGGGCAGCTTGTCGATAAAGCCGATGGCGTACAGATCCTTGAAGCCCTTCCACACACCGGCGATGGTGCAGCCGTCGCCCACGGAGATGGCCAGATAGTCGGGCATCTCCCAGTTCAGCTGCTCGGCGATCTCCAGCGCCACGGTCTTCTTGCCCTCGCTGAGGTAGGGGTTGATAGCGGCGTTGCGGTTGTACCAGCCGTACTTTTCGATGGCGGCGGCGGACATCTTGAAGGTATCCTCATAGTTGCCCTTGACGGAGATGACGTTGGCACCGAAGATCATCAGCTGGGCCACCTTGCCCTGCGGAGCGCGCTCCGGCACGAAAATGAAAGTCTTGATGCCGGCAGCGGCGGCGTTGCCCGCCAGAGAGCTGGCGGCGTTGCCGGTGGAGGAGCAGGCGATGGTCTTAGCGCCCGCCTCCATGGCCTTGGCTACCGCCATGGCGCTGGCGCGATCCTTCAGGGAGGCGGTGGGGTTCTGGCCGTCGTCCTTCACCCACAGCTTCTTGATGCCCAGCAGCTCCGCCAGCTTCGGCTCCTCGTACAGAGGGCTCCAGCCCACCCGCAGGGGGGTGTCGGGAGTGGTCTCCTCCACGGGCAGCAGCTCACGATAGCGCCACATGGAGCGGTTCTCCCGCTTGGCCAGCTTTTCCTTGGTCAGCACGGACTTGATGTAGTCGTAGTCATAGACGATATCCAGAATACCGCCGCATTCGCAGTTGGTCAGGTCAGGCACGGCGTCATAGGTCTTGCCGCAGCGGACGCACTTGCCGTATTTCACGTTTTTCATGGTGGTTTTCTCCTTATTAAAAGAAATCAGAGCGGGGCGAAAGCCCCGCCCTGAAGCGTATCATATCATTTTTCTGACGACATGCGCGTCAGAAAATACGTTGACCCAAGCGCCCTAGGCGCGTTCACCAGTTCGCAAACTGGTGGTGGGGGATCTAAAGGGGGAGCCTGCTCCCCCTTTAGGAATTAGAGCGCCTTCAGCAGACCGGTAGCCTCGTTGAACTCGTTGATGAGCTCATCCAGATCCTTGGCTTGAGCGTGAACGGCGTCCCAGGTGCCCTTGGTGTCGTACCACTGAGCGTTCAGATCCTCGACGTTCATCTGCTGCTGCTCGACCCAGGTGTAGTACTTCAGGTTGTGGACGCGCTTACGCTCGGCATAGCCCATCTCCATCATGCTGTCAGTCTTCAGACCCAGCATATGCAGAGCGTGGTCCATGGCGGCCTCATGCGCGTTATATGCGCCGTGCATCTCATTCAGCTCCTCAATACGGGACTGATACATCACGGCGGAGTCGGTAAGCACAGTGCCCACCACGTCATTCTCGGTGAGCTCATAGTACTTGGCCATCTTGATGCAGCACAGCACGTTGGCGATACCGGAAATGCCCAGCCAGGTCATCTTCTCGACTTCCTCGTCGGTCATGCCCAGCTCCTTCTTCATGTACTCCTGACCCTCGTGGGTGTTGAACAGGCGCAGCAGGCGCTGGCTGTCCTCATCGTCGATGGCGATGGCCATGTCGGTGTTCTTCACGTTGTGAATCCAGGGGATGTGCTTGTCGCCGATACCCTCGATGCGGTGGCCGCCGAAGCCGTTGTTCAGGATGGTGGGGCACTGCAGGGCCTCGCCCACGGCCAGCTTCAGGTGGGGATAGCGCTCCTTCAGCAGATCACCGGCGGACATGGTGCCGGCGGAGCCGGAGGTAAAGCAGGCGCCGGCGAAGTTCTGGCCGGGCTTCTTGATGGCCTCGAACAGGTCGGCCAGAGCGTAGCCGGTGACATTGTAGTGCCACAGGGGGTTGCCCATCTCGGCGAAC
>OMFR01000600.1_pt1 | contig 18500 bp, 16 predicted proteins | sample 1645691 | NCBI WGS metagenome assembly OMFR01 (sample SAMEA103958132, study PRJEB25191) | human gut metagenome | biome: human-associated habitat [ENVO:00009003]; feature: intestine environment [ENVO:2100002]; material: feces | place: Germany | collected 2013/2015
ACCCCTCTTCACGCAGCATTTCCAGAACGCGCGCTTCGCGTTCAAGCATTGTTTGATTTTTGGGCCCGTGAGCTCTGTTTCTGTTAACATCAATTGCATGTTCTGCCTCAACAAATTCCAAAGTAAAACGTTCCCGCGCCTCATAGTCATCGAGTTTCTGCGCTCCCGGCTCCGGTTCCGCTTCGCAAAAATAGTAGAAATTATTCTGAACAAAAACCGAAATCCCCGGTTTGTCGCTCTTTTCGATTCTGCGAACGCAACCGTATTCCTGAATCGAATCAGGGACAACGCACAAACCGGATTCTTCGGCAGTTTCGCGGATCAGTGCCTGATGCCGAGTTTCACCGCTCTCGATGCCGCCCCCGGGGAACTTATAGTAATCGTACATCAGGCTGTGAACCATTGCAACCCTGCCGCCGCGAATGATAATGCTCCGAACGGACGGACGGTAAAAAACTTTCCCGCTCGAGTCGTAGTTCTTTTTATCCATTTCGAACAATGTTCTCATCATATCCTCCCGAATAAACCTGCGGCAAAAAACCGAAGCCGCAATTTGTGCCGAATATGTTAGGCATTGGCAATGAAGCCGCAGGATTCTTGTATATCAAATTGCAAAGAAAAAGCTCCATCGTAAATTCGATGGAGCTGATTTGGAGGCACCATCCGGAATCGAACCGGAGATGGCGATTTTGCAGACCGCTGCCTTACCGCTTGGCTATGGTGCCGTTTGGCCGCGTAAAAGGAGGAAACGCAGCCGCTAAAAAAATGGAGCGGGAAACGGGGCTCGAACCCGCCACCTCCGCCTTGGCAAGGCGGCGCTCTACCAAATGAGCTATTCCCGCAGCATGGTGCCTCAGAGTGGAGTCGAACCACCGACACAGGGATTTTCAGTCCCTTGCTCTACCAGCTGAGCTACCGAGGCAAAATGGCGATCCGAAGGGGGCTCGAACCCCTGACCTCCAGCGTGACAGGCTGGCATTCTAACCAACTGAACTACCGGACCGCGGTGTATGCCTTGGTGGGCCTTCAGGGACTCGAACCCCGGACCAATCGGTTATGAGCCGACCGCTCTAACCAACTGAGCTAAAGGCCCTCTCAAAAAGAGTGGTGACCCCTAGGAGACTCGAACTCCTGTTACCGCCGTGAAAGGGCGGTGTCTTAGACCGCTTGACCAAGGGGCCACAAAAAACTGGTCGGGGTGAAGGGATTTGAACCCTTGGCCCCATGCTCCCAAAGCACGTACGCTACCGAACTGCGCCACACCCCGTTGAGCTCACTTTTTGCAACGGTGTGTATTATACAGCTATGCGCCTCGTTTGTCAACACTTTTTTTCAATTTTTTTGATATATTTTTTAGTATTCAGTTTTGGTTTCTTATTTTTGTTTATTTTATTGAGCATTTCGGTTTTCATTTTTATGCATAATTTGTTAAAAAACAGGGCTGTTCAATGCCGAAATGCATCAAACAACCCGTTATCAGCGTTAAATATATTCAATATAATCCGTTTATTCGATGAAATCAAACTCCCATTCACCCATGCGCACAATGCTTTCGTTGCCCGCTCCGGCCTCGCGGAGAGCATCAATTATGCCTTCAGCCTTCAACATACGCTGGAAACGCCGCATAGATTCCTCGTCATCGGCATCCGTCGTGTCCAAAATATATTCAACGGTTCCACCCGTTACGGTGTAGACCTCACCTTCCCTGCTGATTGCAAAGCCGCGTTCGTACTGCGGGGTTTCAATTATATCATCCTCAGCAAACTCTCTTGTTGCAGGCAGCTCCTTAAGCATTTCAACAATTCCATCAAGCAAAGGCTCAAACCCCTTGCCGGTTGCAGCCGAAACGGGGAAAATACGCGGCAGCTCGTCCTGTCCGCCGTTACCCTGCGCTTTATCCTCCTCAATATGCATTGCAAGCTCTTCCCGGAAAATCTCAAGATTGTCCTCCGAACCGGTTATATCCATTTTATTTGCAACAATAAGCTCCGGCAGTTCCGCAAGCTTGTCGCTGTAGCGCATCAGCTCACTGCGAATCCGGCAATAATCCTCAAACGGATCACGCCCTTCCGAACCGGAAATATCGAGCACATGCACGAGCATCCGTGTGCGCTCTATGTGACGCAGAAAATCATGCCCAAGTCCTGCGCCGTCCGCTGCGCCTTCGATAAGGCCGGGAATATCAGCAACAACAAATGATGTGTCATAACGCTTTACAACGCCGAGATTCGGTGTCAGCGTCGTGAAGTGATAATTCGCGATTTTCGGCTTTGCGCTTGTGACAACAGAAAGAATGGTGGATTTGCCGACATTCGGAAGGCCGATAAGACCTACATCCGCAATCGTCATCAGCTCCAATTCAACCTCATATTCCTTTGTCTTTTGTCCGCCTTGGGCAAAACGCGGAGCCTGCTTTGTCGGCGTTGCAAATTTGGCATTTCCCCTGCCTCCCCTGCCGCCGCGCAGAACAGTACGTTCCCTGCCCGGGCTGTTCATATCCGCAATAATCTTGCCTGACTCGACATCGCGCACACGCGTTCCGACAGGAACCTTAATTACAAGGTTCTCACCGCTTTTGCCGTACTGCATGTTTCCTCTGCCGTTTTCGCCGTTCTGTGCACGGAAGAATCGTGCAAACTTGAAATCGAGCAGTGTATTCATGTTTTCATCGGCAAGGAAAACAACATTGCCCCCCCTGCCGCCGTCTCCGCCGTCCGGTCCGCCGTGACTGACGTATTTCTCTCTGTGGAAGCTTGCGCATCCGTCGCCGCCGTTGCCTGCTTTTATAATTATCCTCGCCTTATCAACAAATTGCATTTTATCTGTTCTCCTTGTGGTATTTACATAGTTCCTTCAGTGTGCATATATCGCATTTCGGTTTTTGCGCAGAGCAAACGCGTCTGCCGTGAAATATCAGCCAATGGTGTGCAATTGACCATTTCTCCTCAGGTATGCATTGCATGAGCTGTTTTTCGGTCGCTTCAACGTTTGCCGCACAGGCAAGTCCCAAACGGTTGCTGACGCGAAACACATGCGTGTCAACAGCAATCGCCGGAACATTAAACGCATTTGAAAGCACGACACTTGCTGTTTTTCGTCCCACACCCGCAAGCGACTGCAAAGCCTCCCTGTCATTCGGCACAACACCGTGATACTTTTCGGTCAAATCGCGGCTGACCGACAGTATGTGTTTTGCTTTTGTGTTAAAAAACCCGCAAGGCTTAATGTATTTTTTCAGTGTTTCTTCATCGGCTGCCGCCATGGACTCCGCATCGGGATAAGCCTTAAAAAGCTGAGCAGTACACTTATTTACCTGCTTGTCCGTACATTGCGCGGAAAGAATGGTTGCAATCAACAACTCAAACGGGTTGCTGAAATTCAATTCGGGCTTTGCATCCGGATGTGCTGCGGCAAGCCCTTCAAGAATTGCCTGCACCTGCTGCGGACTACACCGAACCGCACATTCGTTTTCATTTCTTTTTTCTTGTTTCATGTTTACACCATTGCACCGATTTTGTTTTGCCGAAAAACTCCCGTAAAAGAGCTTACCGGTTTCGGCCGCACCGACACACGCATAATTTAGCACATTCGGGCGCATTTGTCTATCGCCCGCCCATCATATTCATTATCCGGGAAATATCGCCTTTTCCGCTCTTCATGATATTCTGCATTCCCATAAGCATTTGAATAAGCTGCATCTGTTGTCCTCCTGCTGCGCCGAACGGATTCATGCCGCCGAACGGATTCATGCCGTTCATTGCCGCACCCGAATTCATGCTTCCCATGTTTCCGTTCACCGCACCGCCTGCGCTGCCGAAGCTGCCGAACGGGTTCATAAATCCGTTCATGCCGCCGGCATTCACATTCCCCGATGCACTTTCCCCGCGGTTCATCCTTGAAGCTTGCCTTGATGTCTGTTCGTTTCGCAGCAAAACAATCAAATCATAGTCCAATCCGAACCCTGTACATACGCCTTTCAGTTCATTCGGTGCAACAAAGGGAACCATTGCGGCAAGGAAGGCTCGAAGCTGCTCAATGCCCTGCTCCTCCCGAATTCGTCTTGCGATTCGCAGGAACGGCGAAGCTTCACCTCCCTGCGGACGTTTTGCTGCGTTCCCGTTCGGAACGAATTGTCTCTGTCTTGTCGGCACACGCTGCATGAATAAAACCTCGCTTCCCGGTGTTTTCTGCAATTAATCGGAATTAAACCGCCGAACACATCCTTCGGAATACATTCTATTCACAAACCTGTCTGCATGTGCATATTATTTATTGAGAGCAAGCGGTGCGGTGCGTTTCAGTGCGTATTAAGTATGCTGATGCGCTTCATGCCGTCTTTCTCAACATCACAAGTTGCAACGGAGGTTTCGCAATGGCAAAAAGTCTGAAAAAATCAGCAAAAAGAGCAGCCGACGACAGGCAGCAGGATCCGTCCGCTGCCAACATTGACCCGCGCACTGAAGCGGATATCGGCAGACTGGTGGACAAATACAAAAATCGCAGCGAAAGTTCGCTCATGGATGAGCTGCTCCGCGTCACAGAGCAGCAAAAGCAGGACGGAACTCTCGATTCGGCAGGGATGCAGGCTGCCGCAAACAGCATTTTGCCGATGCTGAACGCCGAACAGGCAAAGAAGCTGAACGCGATCCTCAGCAAAATCACATAAAAACGCTTTGTTCTTTCCGAACACCGGAATTCGCTGAACAATTCGGGTTTATGCAGGAAAAAGCTTCAGCTAAATCCTATCGCAAAACTCAAATCGGATTTTTCTCGGCATTGTTTTTCGCGGAGCTGTCTGTTTTTTTCAGTTCCGCAACCGTATTATCCATAAGAACCATAACCATGGGCTGCCCCCTGCCCGCACGTGGTTCAATTCGAACTTCCTCTGTGTTGAACACGGTTTGCGTTCCGTCTTTTTGAACTGCTGCAAGGTCAAGCGGATCGGTAACATGCATTACGGCCGCAATACGCGTTCCGTTTGAGCCGTTTTTCTTAAAGCCGAAGCATTGCAGTCCCTTGCCGTTCCTGCCCTGAATTTCGTGGTCGAATATGAAACTGCGCTTCATGTAACCTCGGTCGGTAGCAACAAGCAGCTCACCTTCTTCCGGAACATGCCCTGCAAAGATAACACCGTCTCCGTCATCAAGCTTTATGCATTTCACACCTGCACTTGCGCGGCCTGTGACGGGAACCGTGTCGGAAGCAAAACGAATGCTCATCCCTCCCTCCGTCACAAGCAGGATGCTGCTCTCGGCCGTTGTTTCGCGCATGTATTCGACATGCACCAACCCGTCGCCCTCCTTCAGGTTGACTGCGGCAATGCGTTTCATCTTTGTTATGTATTCGGAAGCCTCGGTGCATTTGACCAGTCCGCCGCGGGTATAGAAGAACACCTTGCCGACAGAAAAATCCTCATCGCATATCGCGAGAAGCTTTTCGTCCTGCTCAAGTTCGAAAACTGCGGAAAGGTTTGTCGGCTTTGCCTGCGGCTTGGTTTCGGGAATATCTTCAACGCGCAGCGTTAAGCATGCACCATGCGATGTGAACAGGCGCAAAACGCCGTCCGTTGAAGTATCAAAAGTTCGTATCGGCTGCTCCTTTGCGATAAAATCCGCCGCTGCAAGTTTCGGAGGCAGCCTGCGCAGTTTGTTATCGGGAAGGAACATCACAAAAGCGGGTTCCGCAGCCGCTTTTTCTTCGGTTTCGTCGTCATTCGGCTGAACTGCATCTATAAGCTTAGTGCGTCTCGGGGAAGCCAGCAGCTCCCGAACTTCCGTCAGTTCATCAATGATGAGTTTATCCAATTTTGATTTTGACTCAAGTATACCCTTCAGCCGCTTTATTTCCTTGCTGAGCCTGTCGAATTCGCGTTCAATCTCAAGCTGCTCAAGGTTGGTGAGCCTTTGCAGACGCAAATCGAGTATCGCATCTGCTTGGATCGCCGTTAAATCAAACCGCTCCATCAAGCCTTGTTTGGCAACTTTCGGAGATTTCGACGCACGAATCAGCGCAATTACTTCATCAATATTCAAAAGCGCAATGATAAGCCCCTGCAAGACATGGGCGCGGCGTTCGGCGGCGTCAAGTTCGTATCTGCTGCGGCGTGTTACAACGTTCTCGCGGTGTTTAATGTAATAATCCAACACATCCGAAAGCCCGAGGAGTTTGGGCTTTCCGTCCGCAATGGCAACCATAATAACGCTTACGGTTTTTTGCAGATCGGAGTATTTAAACAGAGCATTCAACACTTTCTGCGGATCGAAATCCTTTTTGACTTCTATAACGGCGCGAACGCCTGTTCTGTCGGACTCGTCCCTTATATCGCTGATGCCGGCAAATACCGATTTGCTTTTTTGCTGAACGAGCGCAAGCACCTTCTCAAGCGCGGCGGCCTTATTGACCTGATACGGAAACTCTGTTATTACTATATTGGTTTTTCCGTTTTTGAGCGGTTCAAAATGTGTTTTTGCGCGATTGATGAGCTTTCCCCTGCCCGTTTCATATGCCGTGCGAATTTCCGCTGTGTTCAAAAGATATCCTCCGACGGGAAAATCCGGACAGGGCAATATCTTCATAAGGTCATCAAGGCTGATTTCGGGGTTTTTAATTTTCGCGATCACGGCATCAATCGCTTCCGTCGGGTTGTGCGGCGGAACGGAAGTCGTCAATCCGACCGCAATGCCGTTTGAGCCGTTAACAAGCAGGTTCGGGAAACAGCCGGGGAGCAAATCCGGTTCTTTGAGTGTGTCGTCAAAGTTCAGGCTGAATTTGACCGTGTCCTTTTCAAGGTCACGAAGCATCCGCATCGCAGCTTCCGTCATTCTCGCCTCGGTGTAACGCATTGCAGCAGCGGGATCGCCGTCCATGCTGCCGAAATTTCCGTGCCCGTCAACAAGAGGTATGCGCATGTTAAAATCCTGCGCCATGCGAACCATCGCGTCGTAAACGGAACTGTCGCCGTGCGGATGATATTTGCCGAGGCAGTCGCCGACGATACGTGCCGATTTTCTGTGCGGCTTATCGGGGGAAAGCCCCAGTTCCATCATTGTGTAAAGAATTCTGCGCTGAACGGGTTTCAATCCGTCCTCAACCCGCGGCAGAGCACGTTCAAGAATTACATGTTCCGCATAAGGCATCATTGAAGAACGCATCACATCGTCCATGCTTTGGACAATTATCGGATTCTTCGGAGTTATATTTTCATTTTGGTTTTTTTTTGCCATTACCTGTTATTTCGTTCCTTTATTGCATCGTAAAAACGCACACAGCAAACGCAAGGTGTGTGCAGCCGCCGGTCAAACCCGCCGCAAATATGTTTAATTCTGCCCACGAAGGGTTTTTATCATTGCGGCAGGGTCGGAAGCAGAATAAACGGCATTGCCTGCGACAAGCACGGTTGCTCCGAATTCGCGGCAGATTTTTGCGGTTTCGGGGTTCACGCCTCCGTCAACTTCAATTTCAACATCCGTAAGGCCGCGCTCATCCAGCATTCTGCGTATGGTTTTTATCTTTTCCGCCGCAGTGCGGATAAATTTCTGCCCGCCGAACCCGGGGTTGACTGTCATAACAAGAACAAGGTCGCAGCTGTCAAAAAGATATTCCGCCATGCAGGGCGGTGTTGCAGGATTAAGTGCAATTCCTGCTTTCATGCCAAGCGAACGAATGAGCTGAAGGGTCCTGTGCGCATGTTTATCCGCTTCAACATGTATCGTTACAATATCCGCACCCGCCTCTTTGAACGGCTGAACCCATTTTGAAGGATTCTCCACCATTAAATGAGCATCAAAAACAAGCTCCGTATGCGGGCGCAATGCTTTTGTCATCGGTGCGCCGAAAGTGATATTCGGTACAAACGCACCGTCCATAACATCAAGATGAACATAATCCGCCCCCCAATCGGCAAGCACATCCACCGCGCTGCCGAGTGACGCATAATCCGCCGAAAGTATTGAAGGTGCAATTTTAATCATTTTTCCTGTTCCCCTTTTATTTGTCTTAAGCAGTGTTATATTTTAAAATCTGTTGCGTTTATTTTCTTCCGCCTCTTTAACAAGGTGGACATACCGTTCGTATCTCCCCCGGCTTATGACGTTTTCGCCGCCTTTTTTGACGGCGCAGCCGGGTTCGGAAACATGGATGCAGCCGTTAAACCTGCATTCCCCGCGCACGGCGCGGAACTCCGGATAGCAATTTTTTATTTCCCGCGGTTCAATTTCGATATTGTCCAGCAAGCTGAACCCCGGAGTGTCCAAAACCGCACCGCTGTTCCCCACAGGTATAAGTTCCGTATGCCGCGTCGTATGCCTTCCGCGCTCCGTCTTTTCCGAAAGCGAACCCACTTTGAGTGCGATACCCGGCAGCAGCGCATTCAGAAGTGAAGATTTCCCGACGGCGGATTGCCCCGCAAGGCAGACAGCAGCATCTTCAAGCTCCGCTTTAAGCTCGGCAATACCCCACCCGCCCGCAGCTGACACTCTGTAAATTCGGTAGCCCGTTCGTTCGTATTCGGCCGCAATGCGCTCCGCCGAACCTTCGGCATCCTCATCGCATTTATTGATAACTATAACAGGGTCTATTTTAAGTTTTTCACAGCAGACAAGGAGCTTGTCCGCCAAAAGTAGATCCGGTTCCGGACGGCTTGCCGCAACAACTATGAGCAATCTGTCAATATTTGCGGCTGCGGGGCGAATAAGCTCGTTTTTTCTCGGAAGCAGGTTCATAAGATATCCGTTGCTTCCTCCGGCGGTATGGGCCGCATCGCAGAAAGACTCCGAAGCCGTGCGTTCTCTTTTTTCGCGTTCTTCATCATATGAAAACTCGACAATGTCTCCGACAAGAGGCGTTTTTGCCTGTTTGCGAAAAAGTCCGCGCGCCTTGCAGACGCAGGTTGAGCCGTCATCGGCAAGCACGGTGTAAAACCCACCTATGCCCTTAATGATTCTTCCCTGTTTGGTTACTTTCATACTTTTTGCTCCTGTGCAGTGCATGTTCGAATCGGGTCGCCCTCCGCATCGGCAGAGTGTGCGCTTTCGTTCCGAATTGCACCGCCTACGTCTTATTCAAACCTGACGGGCATATGTTTGATTTCCGTTCCGTTCATATAGATTATGCAGTCAAACAAGCCATCCGCAATAAAACCCGCATCAAAGCTCAGGCTGTGCAGTCCGGCACCGAGAATCTGCTCGTAAACCACGAATCTGCTTCCGCCGTTTTCGGAAGGTCCGATGTTTGAAATCAGAACCACAGTAAACGTCGAATCGGCTGCATCGGCGAGAACATCCGTTGACATATGAGCAAATGTTGACTTTTTTATTTGCTCTCCGAGATAAACATCAACATGAACCGACCCGGGTAAAACGGGGATTCCCGCATTCGGGTTCTGTGCCGCAGCCAACACGTTTGACGATTGAACCGCAACGGTGTTTGTGTTTGAATTGCGATAATCCTCCGCAAACCTGAAACAGTAATCGCTTATGCCGTATGCAGCGAGTACCGCTGCTATTTCCTCAAGGCTGTCGTAATCGGACAATTCCGGCATCGGCAGCATTGTTTCCCCCGAAACGCCGCTTATCCGAACATCAATTGTTTCCTCGCCGGGCAAAATTTCGCTTCCGTTCGGCACCGATTGCCAGATTATTGTTCCGGGTTCGGCATCATTTGGCTCGTATTCCACGGATTCAATATACATTCCTATCTCACTCAATAACAGTGACGCTTCATCAAGCTTTTTTCCGGTTAAATCGGGCATTAGTACGGTTTCCTGCGGAGGTCCGCTGCTCAGCCAAACATCAACATAACCGTTTTTGTCGTGCGCCGCACCGTTTACGGGCGATTGACGGCAAACGGTTCCCTCCGGATAGTCCGCACTTGCTTCCGTTCCCGCAACCCGAATCCTGAATTCCCTGTTTTTAAGCACCCTCTCCGCCTCTGCACTTGTTTCACCAAGCACGTCCGGCACACGGGACAGCTTATCGTTGCCCGCACCGCCGTACATGTAAACATACCACAACACGAACATTCCGACTATGAATGCAACCATCAGCGATACGGGAAGCACAACATGCCAAAGCTTTGCCCGTCTCCCATGTTTTTCGGTCTTTTGCGCATTGCGGTTCGCATTCCGAACCGCGTTCTTCAGCAGAATATGCTTTTTGGGCTGAGCCATTGCGCGTTCCAGATCCTGCCGCATCTCTGCTGCCGAGCTGTATCGCTCCTCTCTTTTTTTTGCCGTTGCTTTAAGCACAACATCGCTTACAGCCGGAGGTATTGCCGAATCAAATTCTGTCGGTGCGGGAACGGTATCGTTTATATGCCGCAGTGCAACCTGCACGGGATTTTCCCCTTCGTAAGGCGGTTTCCCCACAAGCATTTCAAAAAGCATTATTCCCACGGAATATATATCGCTTTCCGTTCCGACTTCCTCGCCCTTCGCTTGTTCCGGGGAAATATAATGGACCGAACCCACAACGTTTTTCCCGTCGAACGTTTTTGTTGTTGCATCGGCATCCTTTGCAATGCCGAAATCTGTGAGTTTTATCTCTCCCGTTGTTGAAATCAGTACGTTCTGCGGCTTTACATCGCGATGAATATATCCGGCGTTATGTGCGCACTCAAGTGCGTCAAGAATCTTTTCTGCAATTCCGACGGCAGTTTTCACATCAAGCTTTTTCTTTGCGGAAAGATACTCTTTCAGTGTGCATCCTTTCACAAACTCCATAACGATAAAGCTTCTCGAATCGTATGTTCCGTAATCGTAAGCGCGCACGATATTGGCGTTTTTCAGCGACAGCACCGCCTGCGCTTCGCGTTCGAATCTGCGCACATATTTCGGATCCCTGCAATAGTCTTTTTTAATAACTTTCAATGCAACGGTTCTGTTGGTCTTTAAGTCATGGGCTTTATACACATCCGCCATGCCGCCGCTGCCCGCTTCGCATTCAATGCGATATCTTCCGTTTATCAGTTCACCTATCATGCGCCAATCCCCCCGGCATTTTTAACAAGCACAACGGTCACATTATCCGATGAACCCGCTGCAAGTGCAGCGTCCGTCAGTCTGTCGCACGCCGTCAACAGATTGCTTTCGCTGCTCAGTATCTCCTCCGCCAAGCTGATATTCATGCTTCCGTGCAGACCGTCGCTGCAAAGCATGATTATGTCCCCGTCTTTCCATTCAACAATCCCCGTATCGGCCTTTATAAACGGACTTGTTCCGACTGCACGCATAAGGATATTTCTCTGCGGGTGCGTCTCCGCCTGTTCCCGAGTTATGACCCCGGAACGCACAAGTTCTTCAACGAACGAATGATCCCGAGTGATAAGCTTCAAACTTTCGCCGTTAAAAAGATAAAGTCGGCTGTCGCCCACGTTTGCAAAGGTGAACCTTTGCGGGCGAACATATGCCATAACGACCGTTGTTCCCATTCCCGCGCAGCTTTCATCCTGCTGCGCTGCATCAAAAATCTGTTTATTGGCATATGAAATTGCATGCTGCAAAAGCATTCTTGTGTTTGTTATTGTGCTTGTTTCGACGTATTTCGCAATCGACTCAACCGCAATGCAGCTCGCGATATTTCCCGCGCGGTGTCCGCCCATGCCGTCGGCAACAATCGCTATCGGTTTTTCGTTTTCGGCGGGTATGCTGCAATAGTCCTCATTCGCACTTCGCCGCCCCGTTTCAGTTCTGTAAGCATAAATCATCTGACTTTCCTCGTTGAATGTTTCGTCGGTTATTCCGACAAACACATTTGTTCGCTCAACCGGTTTCGAGTTTGTTATAATAAACCGATTGCGGCCGGAATCAAATCTATTCTTGTTCGGGCTTGCTTATCAGCCCGTCCTGACCGATATGCTTGCTTCGGAGCTGTCCGCATGCACCGTCAATATCGGTACCCAATTCGCGCCGAACCGTTGCGGAAACATGCCTCTTTTCAAGCCACTCCGCAAATTTGTATGCATATGCACGGCTGACCCCGTTTAGGCTGCGTTCCTTGACGGAATTCAGCGGAATAAGATTCACATGGCAATTTATGCCGCGAAGCTTTGATGCAAGCTCAGCTGCGCATTCTTCGGATGAGTTCACGTCCGCAACCAATGCATATTCAAAAATCACCCTTCGTCCCGTCACGTCCGCATAGTGTTTTGCAGCAGGTATCAGCTCCTCCATTCGATAGCTCCGATTCACCGGCATAAGTCTGTCCCTGATATCGTTGTTCGGCGCATGAAGCGAAATGCAAAGCGTTACATGCGGCGCATCCTCGATGAGTTTATAGATTTTCGGTACAAGACCGCATGTTGAAAGCGAAATATTCCGCGGACTGATTCCGAGCCCGTCCGCCGCCGCTGCACGCTTCAGAAACCTAACGGTGTTATCGTAATTGTCGAGAGGTTCTCCGCAGCCCATCATTACAATATTTGTGACAGTTCGTTTTTTGTCGTCAGCGTGCGGGAAAGCGCGTTCAACAGTGGTTATTTCCGAAAGCATTTCCCCCGCCGTAAGATCTCGAACCTTGCCGTTCAGTGTTGACGCACAGAAAGCACAGCCCATGCGGCAGCCCGCCTGGGTTGAAATACAGAGTGTGTTTCCGTACGAGTATCGCATCAAAACACCCTCAACAACGTTGCCGTCCTCGGTTTCGTAAAGCATTTTTGCGGTATCGTCTTTTTTTGATTGTTTGCATTCAATGATGCCGACGCCGCCGAAAGGGAAGGCGGCAAGCTTTTCGCGCAGCGTCTTCGGGATATTCAGCATTTCTTTGGGCGGCACACCTTTTGCAAGCCATTTCATGACCTGCGATGTGCGGAATTTCGGTTCGTGCAGTTCCTCAAGCAGCAAGCCGAGTTCCTCTGTTGTAATTGATGCAAGCTCGTTCATTTTTCTCTCTTTTCGTTTTTGCCTTTCGGCTTATCTTTTTGCGCTCCGATACGTTCAAACGATACGGATGTCAAATTTCATATCACGTCAGGATTCCGATTTTGCATTCCGCATTTCTGCCCCGGATTTTACCGCCGCAGCGATAAAGAACCCATCCATTCCGTCAAGGTTCGGAAACAGCTGAAGCATTCCGTCCGCCGAGCGTCGGCGAATATCCTCATTCTGCCGCAGCTTATTCGAATCGACACAGTCAAACGGCGAAACAGCAGTGAATTCCGGATGATTCATCAGAAAGCTTTGCACCGTATCCGCATTCTCGCGTTTTGAAACGGTGCATGTCGAATACACAAGCCTTCCGCCCGGTTTTACGCAGCGGCAGCAAGCCTCAAGGATTTTTTGCTGTAGGGAAGCTAATTCGCAAACATTGTTTTCCGTTCGATTGAGATAGGCATCGGGCTTCGTCCCTCCGCCCATGCCCGAGCACGGCGCATCAACAAGCACAACATCGAACGCATTTTCAAATTCGGGATTGAACTCCGCCGCATCCGCACATATGCATTCCGCAATTGAAACGCCGAGTCTTTTGAGTGTCGCTTCCGTCAATTTCATGCGGTGCGGATGAAACTCCTCTGCAACAATATGTCCGTTGTTTTTCATCAGTGACGCAAGGCAGGCGGTTTTTCCGCCCGGTGCGGAGCAGGCGTCAAGAATCTTCATCCCGGATTCCGCGCCGCAGGCAAGGCAGCAAAGCATCGCGCTCTCGCTTTGAATTGCAATTTTGCCTTCGTTAAACAATGCACTCCCGCTGATATTCAATTCGCCGGACTTCGTGATTACGAGTGCATCCTTTACATATTTTCCGCGACGATATTCAATGCCGAGCCTGTCCAATTCCGTGCAAAGCTGTTCGGTCGTGAAAGGATACTGTGCTCTCACCGTGAAGTTGTGCACGCGCGATGCAAGCATTTCATCGGTAAAATCAAACCCGTATTCCCCGATGTATTCACGAGCCATAAATTCCGGCACTCCGTAAAGAACATGCAGTTTTTTCGCCGATTCGGACGGAAGTTCGGGCAGACCGTCGGAATTTTTGCCGCGTGCAATGCTGCGCAGAACGCCGTTGACATAGCCGGACAGACTGCCTTTGCCGATGCTTCGAATAAGTTCCACGCTCTCACTGCAAACGACATGATCCGGGGTGTTCATAAAAAGCATTTCGGCAATGCCCATCTGAAGCACGATCCGCACGCTTCCGTGAATGCGTCCCTTTGCGTAATGAGCAATCAGGTAATCGGCGTAGCTGCAATGTTCGACAGTGCAGTAAACAAGTGCCGTTATCCGCGCAGCATGGTTATGCTCCGTGTTTTTCAGTGCTTCCTTCAGCGCAAGGTTTGAATATGCTCCTTCCCGCATGATAAGGTTCAGAACATCATATGCCTGTTTCCGTGTGCTGCATATCTTTTTTTGTGTCATTTTAAATTCCTTTGCGCGGACGTTTTGGGACAGTTTTGCGCTTTTGCTTTATTCGGCATCGATTCAACCGTTAAAAATGCAGCCGAGCATTTTTTTCGAGTTAAGCGCAGCTTTTGCATTCATGCGCTTTGAATTCGGAAACTGCAATTCTGTGATTTCCGTCACACCGTCCCCTGTCCGAACGAAAAGACCCCTTTTCGAATCGGCAATGACGCATTCACCGCATACCGATGCATTTTGCAGAATTTGATTCTGCTTCTCATCAGGAACAAGCCGTGTTGAAATTATTTTGATTTTCTGCCCCGAGAGCATCGCAAATGCGCACGGCTCCGGATTAAGCCCGCGAACAAGGTCGTGAATGCGTTGTGAAGATTTTGAAAAGTCTATGCATGCATCCTCTTTTTTAATTTTTGCGCATTTTGTTGCAAGCGCATCATCCTGTTTTGTTCGCGGCAGCGTTCCGTCAGCGAGTCTTTCAATCGTTTTGCGCAGAGTTTCCGCACCGATAACGGCAAGACGGGAATAAAGCTCGCCGTACGTTTCGTTCTCTCCGATTTTTGTTTCATGCTGCAGCAGCATATCTCCCGTATCCATGCCGATATCGGTCAGCATCGTTGTAACACCCGTTACCTTTTCGCCGTTGATGATTGCAGACTGCACCGGGGAAGCTCCGCGATACTTCGGCAGAAGACTGCCGTGAACGTTTATGCATCCGTATTTCGGAATTTCAAGGTTTTCCCGTGAGAGTATCTGTCCGAATGCAGCCGTGACCATAAGCTCCGGCGCAAAATCCTTCAGCGCACGGACGCCCTCTTCGTTTTTTATCCGTTCGAACTGGTGCACTTCAATCCCCGCTTCAAGTGCAGCAGCCTTCACAGGCGGCATTGCAAGCCCGTGCCCCCTGTCGCGCGGTCTGTCCGGCTGAGTGAAAACTTCGATTTCGTGCCCCTGTTCAATGAGCATTTTGAGTGAAGGAACAGCGAATTCCGGCGTTCCCAGGAAAGCGATTCTCATATTGTTATTGTTCCTTATCTTTATAAAATCCGAGATAGGAATCAGCCCCGTTCTTTCGCGGACGCTGTTTTATTCCTGCTCCTCCGCCTGTCCCGCGTCAAACCCTTCGGGCGGTTCCGTCACTTTTTCAAGGTAGACATGCCCGTCCAGATGATCGCATTCATGCATTATGCAGCGCGCAAGCAAACCCTCCGCCTCGTATTCAATAAGGTTGCCGTCACGATCATAGGCGCGCATCACAACATGGTTCGGGCGGACTACATAACCCGATTTCCCGGGGAACGACAGACAACCTTCCAAATCACCCTGCTCTCCCGAAGCGCTGATGATAACGGGATTGATGGCTTCAATTAATCCGTCACCGCAATCCATTACAACAACGCGGCGCAGAATGCCGACCTGCGGCGCTGCAAGCCCGACTCCCTCCGCATTATACATAGTCTCCGCCATGTCATCCAGCAAGTCATAGAGTCGTTTGTTGAAATGCTCCACAGGCCTGCAAACTTTGTATAAACACTCCGCATCATCGGTAAAAATCTTTCGTATAGCCATTGAAATCCGAACCGTCCTTTCAAGCCGCGCACTGCACCGTTTCAGCGATAAGTCTTTTTCCGCATAGTTGAAACGGACATACTGCACTCATGTTATCATTGGGTATTATAACATGAATCGCGGCTTATTAAAAGGCTTTTTTCGTTCCTATGACAGTTGTATCCCTCTCACGGTTCAATCCGACTCACTTAAAATAATCGAAACATCCGAATGATATGTATTCGAAAAATATGTTAAACGGTGTATACTGCTTTTCAACATTCTGTCTTATACGCATGAGTTCATCGCTTGCTTTACCGCATAACGCGGCGTCAGGGTCAAGGAGCAAACAGAAAAAAATTGACAACAACGTTCACGGCATGTTAAAGTAGGCTGAATAAACAGTAAGAGGTTCAAAATGAAAAAGATTATTGTCATCGGATGCATGGGCAGCGGAAAAAGCACATTTGCCGAAAAGCTGCACCGCAAAACAAAGATACCGCTGTTTCACCTTGATAATATATGGTGGAAAGCGGACAGAACTCACATCTCACGCGAAGAGTTCGATTCGGAGCTGAACCGTATAATGCAGGGTGACTCATGGATAATTGACGGGGACTACAATCGAACTTATGCTGTACGTTTTGAAAAATGCGATACCGTGATTTTTCTTGATTACAGTGAGAAACAGTGCATGGAGGGCATTCGTTCACGGGTCGGAAAGGTTCGCGCGGATATGCCGTGGGTCGAAAACGAACTCAGCGCGGAGCTTGTTGAGCTTGTGAAAGGGTACAGAGTTCAAACCCGTCCCAAGGTGCTTGAGCTTATTGCCGCACATAGGGATGTCGAATGCCGCATCTTCAACCGCCGCGAACAGGCAGATGCATGGCTTCGGTCTTTGCCGCCGCAGCTTTAATCCACTTTTCGGAGCGCATGTTGTTTCCGCAGCAGAGTACTTGACTGTTAAATACGGCGTTTGATATAATAAAACACGCAGAAAATGTCTTTCGGCACAGCTCTGCGCAGAAAAGAACTGTTAGGAGAATTATGGTTACAGCAGAAAAAAGCAGAATAGACTGCAGGCACATTGATGTTCTTGACGGAATTCGGGCTGTCAGCGTTATAATTGTTTTGATTTTCCATTTTTGGCAGCAAACATGGATTTTTCCCGTAATTAAAACGCCGTGGCTTGCCTCCGTCGGAATAACCAAAATAGATTTTTCAAATTTCGCAACAGTCGGATATCTTTTTGTGGATATGATGGTTCTTATCAGCGGTTTCCTGCTGTTTTTGCCGCTGATGCGCAGCATTATTCTCGGCGAAGAGATGTCAAGTTGGAAAAACTACGCGCGCAGACGCATTGCGCGAATCGTGCCGAGCTATTATTTTGCCGTGCTGCTGCTTTTCTTTGCCTCCGCACTTCCTACCGGGGCATATGCAACAACGGCGGATGCCTTAAAGGATCTTTTTGCCCACCTGACCTTTACCCAAACGCTTTGGGTCAACACATATATTGCAACTCCGCTGGATGTTGTGCTGTGGACGGTTGCAATCGAGGTTTGGTTTTATGTTCTTTTTCCGTTCGTTGCCGAATTCATCAAAGGACCGCGGAACAAAAACCGGCAGAGTTTCACCCCCGCATACGGAATCTTCTTCATTTTTGCCGTTTTTAACATAATTAATTATGTCTATACCGAAAACTTTGTTCTTAAGGGCAATGTATATCTTGCAATGCGCATAAACCAGTTCCCTGCGTTTCTCGGAGTTTATTCAATCGGAATGCTCGGAGCGTCGGCTTTTGTTTTGATTGCAAAAAATTGCAGACGCAGCAGAATTTTTAATGCGGTAAACACCCTTTTCTCTGTTTGCAGCATTTTGCTTATCGTTTACTTGATTAACGATTGCGTCGCCACGCAGGAACGGCAGGTTTGGCAGGTTACGGAACGTTCAAAGCTTGCCTTTGTGTTCATGACATTTATTATCACCACTGCACTGTCAAGCAAATGGTATCGCTGGCTGTTCTCAAACAAGTTCATGCGTTTTCTTTCAGGAATATCCTACAATTTGTACATTTGGCATCAATGGCTTGCCGTTCAGTGCAAAAACACTTGGCGCATTCCGAAATGGTCGGGAGAAATTCCTCCGAACATGCTGAATATCACCTACTGGATGAACAGATATGCTGTTGTAATAACAGTGTTCGCATTTGCGGCAGCAATACTTGCAACTTATTTAATTGAAAAGCCTTTTGCAAACCTGATTATGGGCCGTCCCGTGTTTCCGCTTTTTGCAAAGAAGCACCTGAAAACCGCCAATTCGGCTGACGAAGAATGCATCAGCGAAGAAGAGTCCGCTCCGCTCTCCGCTGAGGTTGATTCGTTCGCCGATACCGTCGATTCCGATGAGCCGACCGAGGATGCCGCCGCAAATCCCTGGGGCGAACAGGAAACCGACCGAAACGATTCGGATTGTAATTGATAGGATATGTTGTAAGTTCAAAATCGAGTTTTTGATTTTTGAAAGAATCGAGGCTTTTCCATGCTGCACCCCGGTCTGTACGAACAAGTCATCAATAACGCATTGACCCGCGAGCTTGCGGAAATTCCGG
>OMFR01000620.1_pt1 | contig 18234 bp, 10 predicted proteins | sample 1645691 | NCBI WGS metagenome assembly OMFR01 (sample SAMEA103958132, study PRJEB25191) | human gut metagenome | biome: human-associated habitat [ENVO:00009003]; feature: intestine environment [ENVO:2100002]; material: feces | place: Germany | collected 2013/2015
GAGTTTGGCGAATATTCTCGACGGCTTCTTTGATAATGGATAGTGTTTTTAATCCCAAAAAGTCCATTTTTATCAAGCCGGTATCTTCTATAACGCTGCCTTCATATTGGGTAACGAGCATTTTCTCTCCGGTCTCTTTATCGTCGGCTGTACTCACCGGAACCCAATCGGTTATATCGTCACGCCCGATGATAACGCCACAGGCATGAACGCCGGTATTACGCACGTTTCCTTCGAGCATTTGGGCATACTTCATCGTATTGGCCAATAGTTCGTTACTCGAATTGCAAGCCTCCTGCAATTCTTTCACGTTCTCGATGCAATTTTTCAGGTTTATTTTCTGGGCTTTCCCGTTCTTTTCGGGTAAACGGTCGGGAATCAAGCGAGTCAAACGATCCGATTCGGGCAACGGTAGTTTTTGTACACGGGCTACATCTTTAATCGCCAATTTTGTAGCCATCGTACCATAGGTGATGATATGCGCCACTTTTTCGGCTCCGTATTTTTCGGTTACCCATTGCAATACCCGCCCACGACCGTCGTCGTCGAAGTCCACATCAATATCGGGCAAGGAAATACGGTCGGGATTAAGGAATCGTTCGAATAGCAAATCATATTTCAGAGGGTCTATCTGCGTAATTTTCAAACAATAAGCGACAACCGAACCGGCGGCTGAACCACGTCCCGGACCGACCGAGACATCGAGCTCTCTGCGGGCTGCATTGATGAAATCCTGTACAATGAGGAAGTAACCCGGAAAACCCATCGTTTTCATGATATGAAGTTCGAAAGTGATTCGCTCCATAATTTCGTCGGATAATTCCTCTCCGTATCGTTCATGCGCTCCTTTGAAAGTCAATTCTTTCAGGTAATCGGCTTCCAACTTGATACGATACAGCTTGTCGTAACCGCCCAAATTTTCTATTTTCTTGTGTGCTGCGGCTTCGTTCAAAACGACATTCCCGTTTTCGTCCCGAGTGAATTCGTTGAACAAATCTTCTTCGGTAAATTTTTTTCGATACTCTTCTTCTGTACCGAAGTTTTCGGGAATCGGGAAAGTGGGCATCAAAGGCGGGTGGTCGATGGAATAAAACTCTACCTTATCGAGAATTTCCAACGTATTGGATAGAGCCTCGGGCACATCGGAGAAGATGTCGTTCATCTCCTGTTGGGTCTTTAACCACTCTTGTTTGGTATATAGCATGCGATTGGGGTCGTCCAAATCTTTACCCGTACTCAAACAAATGAGGCGGTCGTGTGCTTCTGCATTTTCTTCTTCCACGAAATGAACGTCGTTGGTACATACCAGTTTGATTCCATGCTTGCGAGAGAACTCTATCAGCCGATCGTTCACTACTTGTTGCAGCGGATATGTTTCGTGGTTGGCTCTCGGTACGGTAGCTTTGTGGCGTTGTAATTCGAGGTAATAATCTTCTCCGAAGATATTCTTGAACCATAGGATAGCCTCCTCGGCTCCTTGAATATCGCCGGTAAGGATTCTTCTCGGAATCTCTCCACCCAGACATGCAGAGCAAACAATCAGCCCTTCGTGATATTTTTCGAGTTCGTATTTGTCGGTACGGGGACGGGAATAAAATCCGTCGGTCCAGCCTTTCGATACCAATTTGACCAGATTGTGATAACCTTTCAGGTTCTTTGCAAGGACAACCAAGTGATAACCACCCTCGTCGACAGCTCCCCGACGAATAGAAAAGCCCTCGACCTCGTTAACGACGGTAGTACGTATTTCCCTCGGTGTGGCTTCTTTGTCGGTAAGCCGACGACGGGCTACGTACATTTCACACCCGAATATCGGCTTGAATATTTTGGCTTCGAGTTTTGCCTTTTCTTCTTGCAGGGAGGCCAATTCTTTTTCTTTGTCTTCTACCTCTTCCGCACCGCTTTCGATGGCTTCGATTCGTTTCTGTACACCTTTAATGGCATCTTTTGTTGCTCCGTTTTTCTTTTTTACCAGATTGAAAAACTCTTTTATCCCGAACATATTACCGTGGTCGGTCAATGCCAAACCTTTCATTCCGTCGCGTATAGCCTTATCGACCAATGCCGGAATCGAAGCCTGACCGTCAAGAATAGAATATTGGGAGTGAACGTGCAGATGAATAAAGGGTTGCATAAACAGATAAATTTAGTTTCAGGGGCTTAAAGTTACGAAGTTATTCGCAGAGAAAAAAGGGCACAACGATAGAAAATCGGCGAGGTTGCATCTTTATCTTTTACCCACGTTCCTATTTTTATAGAGCGGGGATAACGGATAATGCATTTTAACCTCCTCCACTACGCACGGTAAAAAGCGATAGGGGAGGTGTCACGAAATGACGGAAGGGTTCAAAAAGATATTTTACGATAAAGATACTATTTCTACCGGAGCGTTTGTAATGGCCTTCATACCTTCGGGTGTGACCATATAGGTATCTTCGATTCCAACAGCGCCTACATGGGGTATGACAAATTTCGGTTCAAGAGCTATGACTTGATTCCCTTCTAAAATATCTTTCGAGCGCGGAGCTAAGACCGGAGCTTCATTAACTTCGATACCTACACCGTGTCCGATAAATCCGGCCTTCTGGGTATGTCCCATAAAGTAATTTTCCAATCCGGCCTCTTTTGCTATCGAAATCGCTAGATTATATAAGTCGGCCGCCTTTACGCTCGGTTTACCCATTTGGCTTACAGCACGATGAATATCGATGGAACATTGGTGGGCTCGATGAGCTAGGTCGGGTAATTCCCCCACCGAATAGACCCGGGTCATGTCAGTCATGTATCCGGTGAAATTGCCGCACATGTCTACCATCACAGCCATGCCCGGACGAATGAGCGACCCATTGCAACCTACCGGTATCGAGCAGCTCAATCCGGCTCCTCCCATAGCAAAATCGTACGGTGTGGGAGTATCTGCATTATCGCCGCAAATGACATTGCCCATGAAAATCTCCATGCTTTGTCCGTTTATTCTGAAAAGCCCCAGATTCCCATGCAACCGCAACAAGCGTTCTATTTCTATCTGTAATTCGATATCGGTCATTCCGTTATGATAGACCGATTCGATACGATGATATACTTCGGCATGTTTCACGGCGGACTCGTGCAATAACCCCAATTCGTAATCGGTTTTTACCGAACGTACTTTCCGCATGACAGCCGAGCCGTTCGTTATTTCTGCATCGGGAAATACGGCGCATAACCGTGTGAAATCGCCGTGAGATGCATCCCACTCGATTGCGAGTTTACGGGGAAGTGGCAGCCCTATTTCGGTGAGTAAAGCCGGTATTTGTTCGGGCTTGTGGATATAATGAACATTTTCTCCTTTCAACCCTATGGGGCGGCGGACGAAATAAATCGCTTCACCCTCCGAAGGTATATAGGTATAACCGTTGAATATCCGGCCCGAAGAATAATATAGATTGGCGTTCGTATTCAACAAAACGGCATCGGCATTTATCGACTGTAATACCGACTGTACTCTCTTCCACCGTAACGAAGCCTCGGGTTGAAAATTACTCGAATACATTTTTATTTAAGTTTTAAGAAGAAATTGGTGAAATCTTCGAACGAATCGAAAGCTAACTCATAATCGTCGGTGTGTCCGAATCCGTAACGGGCATATACGAACGGTAGTCCTGCCCGATGAGTTTCCCGCCCGTCGGCTTCTATATCGCCCATATAGAGGGGGTGTTGCAGATGATATTTTTCTTTCAGTAATAACATGTTGTCACCCTTGGGTTTATGTGTGTCGCCGAATGAAATGGCCTCGGTGATGAAAGGGGTTATCCCGATACAAGACATGAAAATAGGTAAAGTATGGGTGTCGCAATTACTGACCAAAAACAATTTGTATTTCGAGGAGAGTTGTTCCAACCCGGAAACCACGCCGGGATAGGGTGTACCGCCGTAACGGGACAATAATTCGGGCTCATGTTCCGCTAACTCTTTTGAGAAACGGTTTGCCTCTTCGTTTTCAATTTCTGGAAAGAGGTTTGCCAAAATCTTAGGAATAGGAATACCGATGTTACCGATGAGGCTTTCCCTCGTGATGTGAACTTCTTTTCCTGCTCGCAGAAATACTTCGTTCCAAATGCGGGCATATGTGTCTACTGCATCCCACAGGGTTCCGTCCATATCGAAAATTAATCCATCTGTACGGCTCCAATCTATTTTATTTTCCATAGTGCAAAGATAGTGTAAGCCGGGAGAAGGACAAAATGAGCTTATCTATTTTTCATGTCGAATCATAGTCGGTTTCGGCATGAAAAACAGGAAGCGATATTTGTCTTAGTATGGTTGGATTGTTGCTTGCTGTACTTGCATACCGTTTAATTTTATCTGCATGTTTCTACACCAACTTATTTCTGTATCGATAAAATAAGAAGAGTGGTTGGATTGCTGCATATCGGCCAGTATGGATTCGTACTCTTGCAATAAGCGCAAGGCCGTATTTTTATCGTCCAACCGAAGGTATGCGACGATTTCTGCTTTATAGGCTTCGATATTCGTTGGATCGACGGCTTTTGCCGAATGGATAAGTGATAATGCTTCTTCGTTCGATTGAGCGCTGTTGTATAATGCAAACAAGCAATAGGCTTTTAAGATGTAATCTTCCGAAGTCGCTACGTGGTTCTCCATGTTTTGTGAAACTAAGTCGATGGCTTGTGTGAAACGACCGCTGTCATATTTTTTGTGGGCAGCATTGGTAATGATGAATGATATTTTTCTTTCGAAATCGTTATCGGGCAGTGTCTGCGGGTCACCCAGCTTATGAATTCTTTCAATCAAAGCCGGGTGAGTAAAAGAATCGAAATATATATCATCAAGTCCTTCTTCATTTATGGTCTGTTGTATATGGTTCAGAGCCGATGATAAAGCATTAGTGTCGCGTTGAAGGATTGCAAGCATATTTTTGGCGATAGCATCGGCTTCGTTTTCTTGTTTGTGGTTATATTTCATTCCCAGCCAATCGATTACTTCCGAAGCAATAGCTCCGGATAGAGTAGCCACGCCGAGGGTTGCCAATCCCGGAGTGCTATAATTGCCATTTGCCGCAGCAACGCCTTCTGCCACAGCGGTTACACCGGTTGCCAACGTAGCCCAAAATGCAGCTCGGTTCTTGCGAGAAATGGCTTTATTCACATTTTGTATTTGATGGTCCAGTACAAAATGAGCTATCTCGTGGCTGAGTATGGCGATCAGTTCATCTTCGGAATGTAGGCAGGAGAGAAGTCCCGTTGTAATGATTAATGTTCCGTTGGGATATACGCCTGCATTCAACGACGAGTCGTCGACTATGAGTAAATTCACTCTGTAAGGTCTTTTATCGATGTAGTGTGTAGGGGCTGTTCGGGCTATCAGTCCATAAATATAATTTTCGAGATAAGGATCTTTATATACTAATCCATTAGATTTCAATCGGTCAATATAATCCAATGCGTCTTGTTCTCTTTCTAATCGTAATTCTTTTTGTAATCCTTTTTTTTGAAGGGGGAGAAGTACATGTTTAATAACTTCGGAGTCCCAAATATCTTGTGGCGTTTTACATTCAAATGCAAGCCTTTCTTTCAATTTCCCAGTTATAGGAATCAACTTTTCATTAGTACGTATATAATACATATCTTCATATGTCGTATTTTGATATGCATCTACATTCTGTTTTTTTTCAAAAATGATTTCGGAAATTTTAATCAAAGAGTCTTTTTCAAGCCCTTCATACTTTTTCAGTAGTGTAGCCGATAAATCTGTTCCATAGATTTGAACATGTTGAGCATGAATCCGAGACAACGAAAAAATAAAGATTATGATAAGAAAGACCTTTCTCATGATGTTGGATTTATAGTATAGGACAAAACTACAAAATTCAGATGAATAAAAACAGAAAGAAAGTGAATATAAAAGAAAAAGTTAGGCCTAGTCGATATTTAGTGAGGATATCGGCTCAGTAGGAAATGAGTGGCGGTTGTCCGTTTATGCGTCTGATCCCTCCATCAAAGACTATATAATCTTTTCAACTCCCTCCGTCCTGCGGACATCTCTTCTATATGGCTAATGTGGCACCCCGTGATATTACGTGATACGGCAGGGGAGAAGGACGAGCACGATCCATCTCATTCGATAAATAATGCGATAGGAGGGCATTCAACCTCCTTCCCTGTGTTTTGCAAGGCAAAACATAAAGGAAGTGACACAAACGAATAGAGGGTTATTTAAACTCCTCCCCTGTATTTTGTTCAGCAAAATATAGGGGAGGTGTCCGCAGGACGGAGGGGTTAAAAAACACAATCAAAATAATTCTGGGTAATCTTATGTATTTTCTATAAAGCAAACAGCCTGTCTGTTATAGACAGGCTGTTTGCTTTGTACACCCGTGGGGAGTCGAACCCCAATCGAAGGAACCGGAATCCTTTATTCTATCCATTGAACTACGGGTGCCGATATAAAAAAGCGGGATTGCTTCTATTCAAAAACGAGAAACAATTCGCTGTTTGCGTGGCAAAAGTAAGAAATATTTGTAGCTTTGCAAACAGATATGGTTAAAATCTTATTCGATTATTATGAATGTTCGTATCGAATCTAGCTGGCAACAGCGCTTACAAAGCGAGTTTGGCAAGCCTTATTTTGAAAATCTGGCGGCTTTTGTACGGCACGAATATGCTACTAAAACGGTTTATCCTCCCGGTAGCCAGATTTTTGCGGCTTTCGATGCTTGCCCGTTCGACCAAGTAAAGGTCGTTATTTTGGGGCAAGATCCCTATCACGAGCCTCGTCAAGCGCATGGGCTTTGTTTCTCGGTTAATGATCAGATTCCTTTTCCCCCTTCGCTTCAAAATATTTTCAAGGAGATCGAGAGCGATTTGGGAATCCCTGTTCCTCGAAGTGGAAATTTGACTCGATGGGCGCAACAAGGAGTTTTGCTTTTGAATGCCACTCTCACGGTTGAGGCTCACAAGGCGGCATCTCATCAAGGTAGAGGTTGGGAAACATTTACCGATGCAGTTATTCATAAATTGGCAGAAGAGCGGGAGCATTTGGTATTTATCCTATGGGGATCGTATGCCCAACGGAAGGGCGATTTTATAGATCGCAGTCGGCATCTTGTTTTGCAATCTCCACACCCTTCGCCTTTGTCGGCACATCGGGGGTTCTTCGGGAATCATCATTTTAGTCAAACTAACCAATATTTAGAGGCTCATGGAGTCGATCCTATTCAATGGTAACGGTATGGAAAGAGTAGATGTGGAACAAAGAGCGGAGAAGGCTCGTCGTTTTTTTCTGGAAGGATATAATTGTGCGCAAGCCGTTGTGTTGGCTTATTGCGATTTGTTCGATATAAGCCCGTCTTTGGCAGCGTCTATCAGTGCCCCGTTGGGTGGAGGCATGGGACGATTGAGGGAAGTGTGCGGTGCAGTTAGCGGCATGTTTATGGTTGCTGGGTTATTTTACAAAAATGATATCCCGTCGGATATGACTAAACGAAAAATCGTTTACGGCACGGTGCAGGATTTGGCAGAGAAATCGAAGGCCCTAAACGGTTCTATTATTTGCAGAGAGCTGTTGGGACTCGACCATAAAAGCGATAGTCCTACTCCCGAGGCTCGTACCGAAACGTATTACAAGCGTCGCCCTTGTGCCGATTATGTAGCATCGGCTGCTCGATTGATCGGTGAAAAGCTCAATGAGGTATCGGAAGAAATGTAATCTCATGTTATTTTGCATCTGATGAATGTAAATAAATACAAATAATGCTAATGAATGTGAATATTTAAGGGGGGGGGTAATTTACGAACATTTACGCGGGATAAAAATCTGGATATTGTAAAAGGTATTGGTATTTTATTGATTATATTACATAATTATTTTCATACGTTTCCTGAGTTTCCGCCAGAATGTGAGTTTAAGTATGCTCCCGAAAATGTTTCCCGTTTTACCGAGGCCATGTTGTCTGGTAATTTACGCATTATAATTTTATCACTATTTTCCTTTTTAGGACATTACGGAGTTTCGATTTTTGTCTTTGTCAGTGGTTATGGACTTTCCAAATGTTATGACCACAGCGGGGAATCGAAGTGGTATATCATTTTGCGCCGAGCCATACAACTGTGGAAATGGCTCGTTCCTATGGCGCTACTGCTTATTCTCGACCGTTATTCGGGGTATACGCATTTTACCTATGCCTATCTGGGTAATAACAAGATTTGGACCGACATGTTGTTTATGCTTACTTTTACGGCCAATGGCCTTGCCGACAGATTTATCATTGCCGGGCCGTGGTGGTATTTCGGCATGGCATTTCTGTTGTATGTTATTTACGCATTATTCTTGCGGAAATCATCGGACAAGGTTCTATGGGGTATTATAGCAGGGGTGTGGACGTTGCTCATTGTGTTGTCTAGTCTCGGGTTGGATAACTGGGTTTTTGCTTTTCGTTATAACAGCATAGGGTGGTTACCGGTGTTTTGTGTAGGCATTCTCCTGTCTCGTCACCCTGTATATATTTCGTGGAGATGGATTTCTTTGGGAGTCGTTCTTTTTGTTCTGAGTTTGTTCAATCGCTATTTGTGGGTGGTTAGTCCCATATTAGCCCTCTTTCCTGTGGCTGCCGTTCTCCCGCTTGCCAGAAAGGAACCTCTTCAAAACGTTCTGCTTTTCATGGGAAAACTTTCAGCTGCGCTGTTTGTAACTCATGCTTTTGTGCGTCAACAAGTTCTTGCGCACGATCAAGCCCTTCCCCCAGAGATATCCGGGTTATTGTATCTCTTGCTTTGTATCGTTGTTGCGTGGGTATATCGATTGTGTTTGACCTGTTTTTATAAAAAGATTCATTTGTGATAATGTCCCTTTTCTTTCACCAAAACGACTTTTATTCTCCCGTCTTTCAGAATCGCCCTTGATCGGGAAAAGAAGGGTAATTGCCAAGCCCATCGACGATGTTCCCAAGTGAGTAAATCTACTGAGAAATCCAGATTCCTTAGAAAAGCGTAATACGAAGCCGGAAAGGAGAGCGCCGAAACAGCTCCGCTATGGGCTATTTGTTGAATGGAATCCAGTCTGTGTAAACATTCTGCGTCGGACAATTCGTCTATATGGGGAATATCCAGATAGCAAGAAGTGTAATACCCTTCTTGTGTAAAATGGTGTAACGCTTTCCAATCACGAGATTCGATAATCAATTGATCTTTATCGACATCTCTCTGTGCCAGTAGTCCGGTAAGTGTCGTTTCGGCTTGTATGCAGTTACTTTCGTCCAGATTCTTTAAATCGAGCCAAAGTTCTCGGTCGGGGTTAGCTCCTAAAAAGTCGAGATAGGGCTTCAACGGTTCGCCCGAAGGTTCGTCATGCCCTATCTCGAATGTCGCTGAATCGGTGAGGAACAGCACGTCGCACTCAAAATTTTTATACTCCTGTTCAAACTCGTGCAACTTCTCGATCGAGTTCGTCCGGTGTAACCATATTTTGTCGATATAACGGCGTACGATTCGGTCGTTCCAAAACGGGATAGCCAATAGAGACAAACACAATATCAACAGCAAAAGTCCAGATAGACGAAGCCGTTTCATCGTGCTATTTCAGATGTAATTTTTTCAGAATCTTTACGGGAACAGCATCTTTGTGGACCAAGATATCCATAGTTTTATATTTCACGAATGCTTCTGATGCGTAGAAAAAGCCTCCATAAATTTGTTCCGTACCCCACGAATTTTTCACTTTATAATATTTTGTACCGTTCTGGTCAACGGCTGTCCCTACGAATACCATGCCGTGGTCGTCGGTAGTCTCGTAGTTATCGAATGCTTCTTGTCGAAGTTTTTGGTCGATGTATTGTTCTTCCTCCGGTTCTTCGAATTTATATAGTTCTCCTTCTTTTTCCGATTTTGACAATTTTACCCAACGAGCCAATTCGGTTCCAGACAGGTTCTCGTTTTTCTTCTCTACGGGAACCACAGCAAACCCTTTCAGATATTGGAATCCTTTCTCGCTTACATCGGAAGCCCACATGACTGTAAAACCTTTATCGATAGCATAATCGATTGTCTCCATCAATTCGTTGAGCGGGATATTATAATATTCCGACCATAACCAGTTGTCGGGTACTTCAATGGCAAAAGGTTTGTAAAAATCGTGATGGGTGAATGATGTCAACGGAACATAATCCGAGGCTTTTATACTCAATGATTTTGCAAAAGATTGAGGTGTGTATTCTACGCCGTTGTAAGTAAACTTCTCGGGAACTTTGCCTAAATAGGTGTCCAGCACGGCTTTGAATCCATCGAGCCATGCCGTCGAAAGTTTTTTGTTGGGGTTGGCAATGATAGCATCGACATAACCTTTGAGGATAGCGTCGAGTTCTCCGTGCTGGTGCTTGTCTGTCCCGTAATTCAAACCGGTATAAACCTCCTCGGGAACAATGCCATATTTATCGATGATATAGAGCACGTCATAAGCGCTACCTCCGGCCGAAAAGGCGATATCGCCGTGCATGCGTACATATTTAATCGCTTTTTCTATATAATCGTTACGCACGATAAACATTTCCGATAAGTCTACCGCAGGCTTTCCTTGACGCAACAAATCATCTTCGATAAACGATAAAGTCGAGAAGCTCCAACACGTTCCCGATCTGCTTTGGTCTTTTACCGGGTTGGTATTCAATTCTTTGGTTACAGTAAATTGGTAACCCACAGAATCCGTTTTATTTTCGTTTGCCCATGAACAGAAAGACATTGACAATAAAGCACAAGCGATAGTGAAAAACTTACAATTCATACACAACTATATTTTAAAATACGGTACAAATATAGTGAAAGGTGAGTGCAGAGACAAGCGAAAATTATATTTTCGGCTTGACTATGCCGAACCGCATCCTATATTATACAGAATAATATAACGAAAGGTAGATGTATGATAAAATAAATATATTTATTTTTCATGCCGAACTGCATTCTGTATGATTCGAGTTATAAATTATTTTCGTTCTATTGCGATAGAATTGATGGCTGTAAGGGATATATTAGGATATAGGCGTAAAATTTCGTATGTTTGCATCAGTAACTCGATAATGGAATGGTTATGAAAACAAGTTATATTTTTCAATTGCTTATTTCTGTTTGTGTCCTTTTGGGAGGCATTTCTGCAACGGCCCAAAATCGTTCGGAACCGTATGAAACACAAGCCTTCTCCGATCGATTTCGAACTATACAGACCGAGGTGGAAGGTAGGGAATTGTTCCCTCCCATTATTGAATTGAATACCGACGAACACATAACGATTTCGTTCGATGAGTTGGCCGAAGATGTCACTTATCTGCAATACAGTCTTATACATTGTAATGCAGATTGGCGTCCTTCCGACTTGTCGGATTTGGAATATCTCGATGGCTTCAATACGAATTCTGTCGAAGAATATGAATTTTCTACTGCGACTTTCGCGCATTATGTGCATTACAGGATTACGCTTCCCAATGCCGATGTACAGTTTAAAGTATCGGGTAATTATGTGCTTGTGGTTTATCCCGAAAACGAACCGGAAAATATTTTGTTGCAAGTGTGTTTTTCGGTCTATGAAAACCAAGTTTTGGTCGCTCCTTCTGTAACATCTCGCACCGATATAGATTATAACCGTGAGCATCAACAGGTAGAAGTCGCTCTCAATACCAACAATTATCGGGTTCAAAATCCTTATAACGAATTGAAAATAAGTATTCTTCAAAATAGCCGACGGGATAAGGAGGTTATTATAAATAGACCTTTAAGGGTACAAGGGAATCAAATTGTTTTCGGTCATGACCGCAATATGATATTCGAAGCGGGGAATGAATTTCGTCGGTTCGAAATGGTAGCTACCCGTTATGCCGGATTAGGGGTTGAAAAAATATACTATTTCGACCCATATTATCACGTCGTGTTAGCTACGTCTGTTCCCAGAGCGCAAACGAGTTATCTTTATGATAAAACCCAAAACGGGCGTTTCGTCATACGCCAAAGCGGGGCAGACGACAGCAATACCGAAGCCGATTATTTCGTCGTGCATTTCACGCTTGATTCCGATCCGATTCCGGGAGGAAAAATATATATCGATGGCGAAATGACGAATCATCGGTATACCCCTTATAACGAAATGGTTTATAATCCTGCTTCTGGGAAATATGAGAAAACCCTGCTCTTGAAACAGGGTTCTTACAATTATCAATACCTATTTTTGCCCGATGGAGGGAGTGCCGCTTCGGCAGGTCCTATCGAAGGAAACTATTATGAAACGGTAAACGAATATTTAGTAAAGGTTTATCATCGGCCGCAGGGAGTACGTTACGATAAACTCATCGGTATAGGAATGGGGTATTCCGGTCGTTGATCGGCTTTCTGATTCGGCCATGCCCCGAATTTATTCCTAACGCGATCATTGTAAATAAAGCAATGAGGTACAAATAATTTTTCATATATTTACCTTGTTTTTTAGGTTTTCTGTATATTCTAAAAACAAATTCTGTCGTGCCAATGTTTATAAAATAGCCACCGGAATACAGTTAAATAAGGTGTATATAGAGTCTTTCAAAAAAGAATTCCTCCAAAATGAAAAAAGCACTAAAATATATTGCTATCGTATTGATTTCACTTTTAGTGCTATTGTTGACTTTACCTCTGTCTATTTATATTCCGGCAGTACAACGATGGGGAAAGAATGAGATTAGCGGTTATGTCGGCCGATCGACAGGAATGGAGCTTTCCATAGGAAAGTTGTCTCTTAAATTCCCGTTCCGACTGCAAATCGACGATATACTTTTATTGACTTCGAGTCGGGATACGCTGTTGCAAAGTTCAAGTATGCAAGTAGGGATAGCCCCGGCGGCACTTTTGCGTGGACAAGTTCAAATCCAGAAAATAGCATTGAACGAAACACTTTTTCGTTTTTCGAATTCAGACTCTACTTTATTACTATCGGCAAACATAAAACAATTCTCCACACAGAAAGCAAACGTTAATTTAAAAGATTATCATATCTCATTACCTTCTACCCGATTGGACGGAGGGGAAATAACTTTGAACTTGTCGGAGAGTTCCCCCGATACTGTTTCTGCGGAAAGCGCTCCATTGAATTGGAGCATCTCGGTAGGAGAAGTAGGGTTATCGAATATCCATTATTCTATGCAGATGAAGCCCACTATCGAAGATTTGGATGCTTCGATACAAAAAGCGAGACTCTTGCAAGGAGAAATAGATTTATACGGGCAATCGGTTCGAGTCTCCGAGGCGATTATAGACAAAGGGGATTATCGTTATTATCCGGGGAGTGGAAGCGGAAATAATGAAGCAGAACCGGAGGAAAATGATGACGATACAATCGTTTCGCCGCCGTGGACCGTACAAATTCAAAAGTTGCGGCTGCATCGGAATCAAGCTCTTTATGCGTTGCCGACCCGAATCCCCCAAAAAGGGCTCGACTTCGGGTATCTTTCTCTCGATAATATTGAGATTGCCATCGACTCCCTCTATAATCGAGGAAGCGAAATATGCGTTCCTATCAAACAATTGGCGTTCACCGAACGTTCGGGGATAGCCGTAACTCGAACACAAGGAACTTTTACTATGGATTCGACAGGTATCTCCTTGCAAAAATTTCAGATGAACACTGCTTTATCCGAGATTTCGGCGCAGATTAAAGCTGGAAACGGTATTTTTACACAAAATTCACAGACACCGGTTGAGGTCCGATTACAGGCTAAACTCGCTATTGGGGACATTATTCGGGTATTACCCGAATACGACAATTATACCAGAGGGTTGTTGTTGTCGACCGGTTTTCTTTCAAACATCTCGATGAACGGTAAATTGGGAGATTTAAATTTGGAAAAGGCCGATATATCCCTGCCGGGAACATTCGTTTGCCAAGCGACAGGCAATGTGCAAAATTTGCACGAAGCAGATCGGATTAACGGAAGTCTCCAATGGGATCTGCGTCTGAAAAATTCGCCGGTCTTTGCGAATGTAATGCCGGACTCCCTAAGCAAAAAAATACATATACCGCCGACCCGATTCACCGGTAATGCCCGACTTTCACCGGAGATGATCCGGTCGAAAGCCCAAATCGAATCCGGCGATGGCCTCATCACTCTCCTTGCTCGATTAAATACTAAAAAAGAGCAATATGATGGACGGATACTGATAGATCGATTCCCTCTATCTTCGTTCCTGCCTCATGATTCTTTGGGAGTACTCTCTGCTTCGACCCGGTTCTCAGGAGAAAAATACAATCCGATGGATTCCAGTATGTATGCGACTGTCGACTTGAAAATAGATTCCGTGGATTATTCGGGTTACCGGTATACCGGACTGTCTATCGAAGCAAAATTGAATAGGGGTAAAATGAGTGGCGGTATAACTTGTACCGATCCTAATTTGTTGATGGGACTCTCCGTATCGGGATCGCTGTCTCCCGAAGAATATACGGCCGACTTGACTGGCGAGATTCATACCGATTTGGAAGCTCTGAAACTGGTAACCGAAGCATGCTCGGTTTCTACCGGCCTTTCTCTTTCTGGCTATGTTTCGCCCATGAGCGAATCTTATCGGGCAGACATACGGTTAAGTGACTTTTCTGCCCTCTTGCCGACCAGCAGGTTACAAACCAATGCATTGTCGATTTCGGCCGAAACAGACTCTACGCACATAAATGCCGCTGTCCGAAGCGGAGACATGGCTATGAATTTTGTTTCGAGTATAGGATTTAGCTCTTTCTTGGAAAAGCTGAACCAGTCGTTACCTATTATTGCTACGGTTCAAGAAGAAAAGCGATTGGATATGAAAGCGTTGCATCAAGTTCTGCCTCCTTTTGAGTTTCATGCGAACGCAAAGCGGAATAATCTCATACAGCAGTATCTCAAAGGAATGAACATGGGATTTTCTCAAATCGGCCTGAATATCCAGAACGATACTCTATTGAATACGACGGGTAAGATAGACCGCTTTTCGACCGGGGGAATTACTATCGATACCCTCCAACTCTCTTTATTCGAGCGTCGTGAAAAGGAGGAAAGATTATATTACTCTCTTCAAGTCGGCAACAAGCCCGGAAACCTCGATCAATTAGCCTCTGTAATCCTTAACGGATTCCTCTCCGGGAATACGACTAAATTGTTTTGTGTGCAAAAAAACAGACAAGGACAAGAAGGATTCCGAATAGGTTGCCAAGCCGATTTTTTAGATTCATTGATTCAAGTGTCGTTTTTCCCTAAAAATCCGATTATCGGCTTTGAAACGTGGACATTGAATCCCGACAATTTTTTTGCCTACCACTATGGGCGACATTTCGATGCCAACATAGCTCTCACTCACGAGGATCGGCATTTTATTATCAAGACTTTACACAACGAACAATCACATGATTTCTCTCACCAAGAGGCATTGAAAGTCGATATAAACGGTATGGAGATAGCTCCGTGGTTGGCTTTATCGCCATTCTCTCCTCAAATCGACGGAAGTATTTCTGCCGACTTGCTGGTAAACTTTCCGCAGAGTGCGACGGAAATATCCGGTAGTATGGGTATTGGTGATTTATATTATGGGAAACAACGTGTGGGAAATTTTAATCTGAACGTCGATTATCAATTAGACTCTTTGGGTCGTCAGGAAGCACAAGCCGATTTGGAAATAGATGATAAGAAAGTATTGACGTTGAACGGGCTTCTTGACAATCAAGCAGAAAATCCCGTTCGGTTAAACTTGTCCATAGATGAGTTCCCGTTGGCGACAGCCAATCCGTTCCTCCCTTCCGAGATGGCACAATTACAAGGCTATTTGAATGGGAAAATGGGAATTACGGGTAGTACCGATATGCCTCTCCTGAATGGTTACATACAGATGGAAGAAGCCGTGGCTAATTCTAAATCGATGGGAGCTACTTTGAAATTTCCTCAAAGCCAGATTCGAGTGGAACAAAATGTTTTGCATTTCGACAATTATGAGATCACGGGAGCGAATAAAAATCCACTGCACATCGATGGAAATATCGATTTCAAAAAATTAGATAAAATCGTTACCGATTTGAGATTATATGCATCGGCTTTCCAACCGGTTAAATCGGCGAGAAGTACGAAAGCGACTGTTTACGGTTCGGTTATCGCAGATATGGATATGGCGGTAAACGGTCCGCTTGATGCTCTGAAAATTCGGGGAAATGTAGGGTTGCTCACGGGAACGGAAGTTACCTACGTTATGCAAGATTCTCCTTTCGCTCTTCAACAACAAGAGAACAATATCGTTACATTCGTTTCGTTCAACGACAGTACTGAAATAGCCGAAGAAGATACTTTGCAAAAGAGCAGTGTGTTGGGCATGGATATATTGGTTAATATCAACATTGCTCCCACTGTTAAAATGGGTGTGAATCTTTCGGTGGACGGAAAAAATCGGATAGACCTTCAAGGCGGAGGGGAATTGGCCTATACCATGAATACGTTGGGCGACAGCCGTTTCACCGGTCGATACAATCTCACCGGAGGTTTCGTCCGTTACAACCCGCCTATCATATCGGAAAAATTGTTTAAAATTCAAGACGGAAGCTATGTGTCTTGGAACGGTGATATCGCCGATCCTCAAATGTCTATTACAGCTGTCGAGACCGTACGCACGACTATCTCCGAGGAGGAGAAAAATACCCGGCAAGTCAATTTTGACATCAGTATCATCATTAAAAATTCATTGGAAAATTTGTCTGTTTCTTTCGATCTTTCCGCACCCGAAGACCTCACTCTGCAAAATCAGTTGACATCGCTCACGGCCGAGCAACGGGCTTCGCAAGCCATGAGCCTGCTCATTTATAATACATATACCGGTCCCGGAACGTCGACTACGAAATCCGATTTATTGGGTAATCCGCTTAACGCATTCTTGCAAAAAGAATTGAACCAATGGGCTCAGGATAACTTGAAAGGTATCGATTTGTCTTTCGATATTAATTCCTACACCGATGCTTCGGGAGTGAATACTCGCACCGATTATTCTTATAGGGCGGCTAAAAGTCTGTTTAACAATAGGGTGAAAGTCGTCATTGGCGGAAGCCTCAGCCCGGACGACAACGCAGATGTCAATTTCAAAGAGAACTTCATAGACGACATTTCCCTCGAATATTATTTGAATCAAAGGGATAACATGTATATTAAAATATTCCGGCATACGGGATATGAAAGTATTCTCGAAGGAGAGATCACTCAAACCGGTGTCGGTTTTGTCGTTAAGAAAAGGCTGCTCAATCTGATGGAGCTATTTCGACCACGGAAAAGCAGAAAGGGGGTGAACCTATGAAAAAAGTATTCCGAAATGTATTTACCGCCGCTTTTCTATTGCTGATACTGATTGGCTGTTCCACGACAAAGCGTATTGCCGATGATGAAGTATTGTATACCGGCGTAAAGAAAATGGAAATCATACCCGACTCAGGTGTGAAAATCGCCGATGCAGCTGCATCGGACGTTCGATCTACTCTCTCCGTCGCACCCAACAATCCTTTGTTCTCTCCTTATATCCGCACGCCGTTTCCCATAGGTTTGTGGGTGTGGAATTACATGGAACCCAAGCGGGAAAAAGGGGTGAAGCACTGGATATACGAGAAGTTGGCCAAGGAGCCGGTACTTGTTTCGACCGTACAGCCCGAATTGCGTATGAGGGTAGTCAAAGACATTCTCGGAAATAACGGATATTTCGGAGCGAAAGCCGATTATGAATTGATATACAACAAACGGAACCCTAAAAAAGCCCGCATTAAATATCGAATCGAAGTTCCCGAAGCCTATACGCTCGATACCATAGAATTACCGGCTCCTACGACTCCGGTAACTCGGTTTATCGATAGTATAAATAGTTCTTCGATTTTACAAAAGGGCGACCGTTATTGCCTCGATTCTTTATCTTTCGAGCGAAACCGAATTACTACCGCACTGAGAAATAACGGATATTTTTATTTCCGCCCCGAATACATCGAATACCTTGCCGACACTACGTTGTCTCCGGGTAAAGTGGCGTTGAGAATGACGTTGAAAAAAGGGATTCCGGCACAAGCGCTCAAACTTTATTATGTGGGAGATGTAACAGTTCGACTCAACCGTGCCACCGGCGACGGAACTCCCGATACCATTCGCTACCCTCGCATGACTGTCGCTTATTACAAGCCTATACGATTGAAGAAATGGGTATTGCCCAAAAATATTACCTTCAAACCGGGCGAAATCTATTCGAT